>ERZ856578.309-NODE-309-length-101911-cov-6.855824_pt1 | contig 101911 bp, 64 predicted proteins | sample MGYA00514384_ERZ856578 | MGnify/ENA primary metagenome ERZ856578 (study PRJEB29103, sample SAMN06111958) | human gut metagenome | biome: human gut; feature: ankylosing spondylitis patient; material: healthy_person | host: Homo sapiens | place: China:Hangzhou... | reverse complement strand
AGCGAGCTTCGTAAGCTGATTATTACAGAACTGGAAAAGATAGAAGTGGCTGTACGCACACAGACCGCCTATATACTCTCTTCGCAATGGGATGGATATTGGTTTGCCGATGCTTCCCATTTTAACAATCCGATACGTCACGCCAAGATATTGTCAAAGATAGCTGAAGAGTACCAGCGCAGTGACGAGGAATTTGTTACAGCTTTCAAATCCAAGTATTCTGATCCTTTTCCACCAAGTTGGATAACGATGGAGATAACTTCTTTCGGTACATTGTCGATTCTATACAATAATCTGCTTCCCGGAAGGGCAAAGCGGAGCATTGCGGCTTATTTCGGGTTGCCCGACACCGTTTTTGCTTCATGGTTACACAGTATTGTTTATATCCGTAATATTTGCGCACATCATTGCCGCTTATGGAATCGGACACTTAGTATCCGCCCGTTAATGCCCCGTTCACCACGCAAGCCCTTTGTCACGCTTCCGGCGAATGGCACACGGCAGGTTTATTTCATATTGAGCATGACCGTTTATCTGTTGGATATAATCAATCCGAACCACTCATTTGTCGAAAGGTTCGAGGATTTGCTTTCCCGCTATCCTTCGATAGATGTCCGTGCTATGGGCTTTCCGGCTGGTTGGGAAAACGAGGATATTTGGAAATAGGCAACACACACCCTTCCGTACACCGTCCTCACCTTCTCGTCGTCCAGCACCTTACAAGACCGCACCATCCATGCCGCACCGTCACCCGTAATATACCGCAAAGCCTTTTCGTCACTCCCTGCAACCTTCGGCAGCGTAACTACCACGATTTCATCCACCAGCCCGCTATTGAGCAACACAACTGCAATTCTTTCACCGTAGGCGACCATCTCCCCCGTCACCCGCACCTTTCATCCGTGAAAGTTCCGCCACGGCATCCCCTGTAAGGAACTACACCCCTTCTTTTTCCGTCAGGTTACAATCGGCGCGCCACTACAAAAGTTTCTTTCTCCGTCAGCGGCCAGCCGAGATGATTCATAAATACATCCAGATAGGTTTCTTCATCCAAGAGCAGGCAATCGGCTTTCAGAACAACATCGTCTACCTGTTTGTCGGCACAGGCAGCACACCCGTCAATGGTTCTTTCAACCGGGACGTATTCATGTTATCTCGCAAATCCACCATCTTAATGATGAGTGGACCTCCCCGTGCGGGAAGCACCCGAAGGTTACTCTGTCATGAGTCGGTACTGTTATTGATGAAGTTCAGGAAGGAACGTATGCTTCCTCGGCACTGTTTTGTCCCAATGCCCATACAGGCTTGCGAGAGATGTTCCTTAGAGAATCGGGTAGCCTCTCATAGCGGGTTGCCGAATTTTGTGTTGCCTTACCCAACAATGGAAAGGCGGAAGCATCATGGTACACAAGCTGGCCTTTTAAAGCCAACGTACAAAATAGCAAAGCTACTGAAAGGATGTAATTTTTCATATGTTACTGAAATTAAGACTCCCCAAAGGTAAGAAATAAAATACATCAAGTAAAGAGAGAGGTTGGGAAAAGGCAAAGCGTTTGATTATTATTTTACACAAAACATTTCCCCGAAGCCGCACGTCATGCCCGGCTCCGGGGAGAGGATACCTCGGCTCCGAGGAGAAGACCCTTCGGCTCCGGGGAGGAAAACGAGCTATATAATTGCTGATTATCAGCACATTACAAACACATCATTTAGCGTTCCGAGACGCACATAGATGGTAATATTATACTACATTCACTCAATCATCGCCTGACGCACCTCCCCGTGCAGGAAGCACCAGGAAGCATGCTGAAAAGTGATAGGTTCCTGCCTCCAATGCGAAAGTAACCGTATCCTTTTGTTGAGACTCTAAACGTACTCCCTTTGCCTCTTTCCATCCGATACCTCCTTCTTTTACAGAAGCCAGACGAACATTCGGCAGCTTCAAAAGAGCCGTGGTATTGGCAGGTATCACCACTTCGATATCCAGTTTACCATCCCGCACTTCCCAGTTGGAAACGATGGTACCATACATAGAGTTGTAGTGTGAGCGTACCTGTTTCGGTCCCTTTTCATTGATCCAAGGGGCTATGATGAACTCCTTGAATCCTGCTTCCGGACGCTGAATACCACCCAATGCCTCAATAAACCAAGTACCAATATACAGATAAGAGCTGTGCAAAGCAGACCCTCTGCATTCCCAATCTTCAAAGAAAGTACCGTTCCCTTTTTTAAGCATATTCCCCCAACCCGGGAAATCTTCTTTGGTAACCATCTCGCAGATCAAGTCGTTCCGATGATTGTCCAGTAAAGTATGGAAGAGGAAAGAACCTGCCGTAATACCTCCCCAGAAATGTCCTTTACGATTGATACGTATCTCCTGCTCAAGACGTTTCCAAACCTTTGCTTTCAGATGCTCAGGAGGCAGATCCACCATCAGGGCGATAGCCAGATAAGAAGGATATCCATTCACATAGCTGTTATCACGAGAGTTGAAGAAAGTAGTATGTACGGATTTGCGTACTTCCGCCGCTCTTTTACGCCAGGCAGTAGCCGCTGTTTCATTTCCCAATACATCCGCGATGCGGGCAGCCGTCTCCAAACTGTAAATCCAGTGGCAATTGTTGAAGAACAATGTCTCCCGGGTATCCCCCAAGGCTTTTCCCTGTTTCTCCATAGCCGAGCGTTCTGTCCAGGCATCCGGCCAAAGCCAGTCTCCTAAGAAGCTCCACTTGCTCCCCCAGCGAACCAGCATGTTGTCTTTGGATTTTGTTTCTACAAAATCGAGCCAGCGCTGAATGGTAGAAAAGCTCTCTGATAAAACACGCACATCACCATATTGCCGGTACATCTCCCAGGGAAGGGTTATACAAAATCCGCTCCATGAAGGGCCGCCGCCACCGATATAGGTTGGAGCCGTATGCGGTACACTGCCGTCTTCTGCCTGTACATCCCGCCAGTCTTCCATCCACTTTGTATAGAAAGCGGGCAACTGATAATTGTCCATGCCGGCACGCGTGGTAGCCAATGCATCACCACCATATCCGCGGCGTTCGCGGTGCGGGCAGTCTACAACAAAATTACCTAAGCTCAGATTCTCAAAAGTCCACAGTGTGGTGCGATAAAGGTCGTTCAACAGAGGCATATCACATTCAAAGCCGGATGCCTGCTGATAGTCAGGACGAATCATCCAGCCACGGATCTGCTCTAACTTTGGTGCAGAGCGCAAACCGGTGATCTGAACCCAGCGTCCGGTCATATAATTAAAGCGATTGCAGAAAGTACCTTTCCCACCGGGACCTACTTTATAAATGCTATGTATGCCGTAGCTACAAGCGTCCTTCTCTCGTTCCGAGAACCGGAACACAATTGAATCGCCCGGCTGTCCGGCAAGCTGCATTTCAAACCAGCCGGCATAATTAATGCCCATATCCACCCGGTACACTCCCGGTTTCACCTCCTTGACAGAAAGCGGTTTGATCTCTTCCATCAGCCGGTTGGGCTGTGTCTTATCGGCAGACACGACAATCTGTGGCTGGTATACCTTTACTCCTGTCCAGGCTGAATCATCAAAACCCGTTTCATTCCATCCTTCTATCTCTAAAGAAGCATCCTGAAACTCTCCGGCAAAGTGGTGTGCATCCCAGTATCCCATCAAGGTATTGGAGCTTGCATGGGTCTTCCAACTATCATCCGTCATCACCCGGAGTTTTTCACCAGAGGGTAAAGTAATTTCCGCCTGTGCCAATACCATCGGGATAGCCGGCCGGCCTTCCTGCTGATAAGCGGGAAATATAGCCCAGGAAGTACCTAACCACAAAGCAAGTACATTCTCCCCGGCTTTCAGATAAGGAGCGATATCATAGGTCATGAATCGGGCACGCGACTTATGATCCGTCACAGAAGGAGAAAGCACGGCATCGCCTATTCTCTCTCCGTTCACATACAGTTCATGGTAGCCAATGGAAGCTACATATATCAGCGCCTCCTGCGGAGCTTCGGACAAGGTGAACGTTTTACGGAACCATGGGTCGGGCATTTTATTGTCTATCGGCCGTCCACCTACACTCTGAGACTCCATTTCGGCACTACCTATCCACCGGGCTTTCCAGTCATCGGCAAACAAGCCCATCTGCCAGGTAGCGGTCTCACTCCACGATGTCCAATTACCCCGCTCATCGACTAAACGAACTTTCCAGAAACACTTTCGACCGGTAGCGAGCTGTTTTCCATCATACACAATGTTGACCGATTCGCCTGAATCCACCCGTCCGCTATCCCACAAGTCGCCCTCATTTTTATCGAGCAGCGCCCGGCTGCTTGCTACCAGAATCTGATAAGCAGTCTGTTTTTGTCCGCGTGCAGTCAGGGTAGTTCCCATTTTCCAGCTCAAACGCGGGCGGGAAACATCCAGCCCTAACGGATTCTTCAGATATTCGCATTGCAAATCGGCAGGTTCCACCCAGGCAATATCTACGGTGGCAGTACTTCCTGTAGTTGCTCCGTCCGGAAAGGCTATCGTCACCTCTCTCCCATTAAGCATGATATGAACGTCCTTTTGGCTGTGAAGCGGATCGGCTGCCCATATTTTAAATCCGTCCTCTATCTTCTCTATATAGACGATGGATTTCTTATCGGCACCTACCGTCAGTCCGTCACCCATATCTACGGTTCCCGGAGTATAGAATACAATGGCATACGCCTGTGCCTTTGCCAATTTCACAGCCTGGATATCAGCCGTGTTTTTAATGATTCGATAGGTGTGATCTGTAACAAATCTCTCAAAATCGGGCAGCGACTGATCGGGCACTACCATATAGGCATACGTTGCATCCGTAGCCTTTCTGCCATGACTGATCCACAGGTTAAAAATATCGGCAGAGAGTACACGCTTGTCTCCATCAATATTAATATCTCTCCATGAGCCCGTCTGTGTTTTACTACTGACACCAACATTCCCACCCATAGGGAAAAGATATCCTACCCTGTCATGGTATACCCATAGCGGATTCTCAACCCATGCATCTTTTTTGTAAGAAACCGAACCTGCGGTGGTACCAACGGTCAACTCTCCTGAAAAGTAACATTGGTTCACGGTAGTAGCTGCCTCTTCCGGCGAATCGGAAGTAATGCCTGCTCCTAAACAAAGCAACACATCATCCAGAAAGAAATATGCCTTCTTGGCCTGCAAGCCCCGATAATCATGCTCGTAAGCAATCAGTCCGTTCCTACCGGAGCTAACCCCACCGGCAAAGACATTCGTACCGTAAAAATACCCTGTAAGCCGTGCCGAATCGGGATGCTGGACTGCTGTAGTACCGGGTATACGGGTCCAGTTCCAAAGTGGGAATATATTCTTATACTCCTCTCCTGAAGTCAATATATTGGTAGCTCCTAAAGGTAGATTGTATCCTTTCAGATTCTCATTATTAATCATTTCCGTCCCGTTGGTACGGGTAGAAAGTACTTTTGCCGACAGATAATAATTGGCACCGTGCTGCGTCATGATATCCGACTTCCAGAAGTACTTGTTTCCGGGAACCGGAAACGGTGCACCTCCTAAATGTTCCATCCATGCCTGATATTCGGCCGCATGTTCCGGATCGTTCTGTATCATACGGTTCAACATCGTGGCAGAAACATTGTTAACCCCGCCTTTACGGGTGATGTTACGCCCAGTCGCCCCAAATTCAAACGTACTTCTATACCCAAAGATACGCTGCCCGTTCAAAAGAACATCCGAAAGGATCTGTCTCTTTTCCGGAGTAAAATAGGCAGCAAAAGCAGTACCGTTCACCAGATGAATGTAATAAACCAGATCATCCATGAACGATAGTCCATACCCTCCCGAATAGAGTTGCGGACGATGCTGATGGAAACTACCGTCTATCTTTATTCCTTCGTCTCCTTGCCGGGGTACAATCTTAATAGTGGAAGCAATGGATTCAAATCCAATCCGTACCAGTTCCATATTGTTCTCAATGCATCCTTTGTGGATGGTTACATCCGAAACCCAGGTACGGTTCTTTCCTTTATGCCCCTGGTTACCCGTGCGATCTTCCAGATAAGCGGAGTATTGCAACAACTTCTTCTCACTGATTTTATCTTTCAGCAGAATCAATGCCACCATATAATCCTGGGGAGCCCCTATATCGATAAACCACCAGTTTTTAGACTTCGGCTGCATCCGGTTCCAGTACTCGAACCCCAATTGTATTTTATTGAGCAGTTTCTTCGAGTTATAATATTTGTTCCCCGGCTTGCGGTAGGCATGGGCCATGGCTTTCAGACGCTTCAGATGCGTTCCTGCCGGGAAACCTGCAAATACAGTGACATAATCAATCTTCGGAAAACTACCGTCCGATTGCATAGACTCCATAAAACGGCCTATAGCCTCCTCATCGACCTCTCCTTCCAGATGCGAAGCAATCAGCCGCCGGGTCAGTTCGTCCAGCTCTTTTTGTGCATTGACATCTCCTCCCGCAAATGCGAAGGAGGAGAAGAACAATCCTACGAAAGAAAATAATACTAACAATCTTCTCATAGCAGTCCCTTTATTTACTCAGATACTTGCCATCCGCCACGATGTCACAACTCCGTACGGTTCTGATAAATTTAGAATCCGCCGGAGCTACGCCCTTGCACTGATTGAACTCAGCCCCCACTACATCGTCTAAGAAGAAGAGTGGACGTGCATCCGGCTGTTTGGCACAGAATCGTACATTGTTAAACCGTACATTCCGGGCATGGCGTACATAGAATCCGGCTGCCGGAAGCGTATTCCCGAACATTCTGTTTTCCGGATAACTGCTAACTTCCTCGGGAACGGGAGTCATCAACATCTCCGTTGTTCCACCACCGGGATAACTCACCTGTACATTATTAATGGATACGTTTTCTACAAAAGAATTCTCCACACCGGTTATCGAACAAGCGATCAAGCTCTCGGCAGTAGCTACAATATTACTGATATTGATGTTCTTCAACACCCCGCCTTCTTTTCTGAAAGTACGGTGCCGGTCGCCCAAACGGATAAAAATAGGTGTCTGTACATCTCTCATAGAAATATTAGACACAGTGATGCCATCAATAATTCCTCCATCTACCATCTCAATAGCAACTCCCGAAATGACGGTGACCTCTGCAGAAATATGTTCCAACTGCTTGCTCCAGTGGCGTATGTTGTCTTCGGCAGCCCGGCGAACCACACAATTGGAGACGGCTATATTGCGATATCCCCCGTGAGAAGCGGTACCGAACTTGATAGCATTGCAATTGCTTGCCGTTACACAATTAGTCACCGTTATATTTTCGCAAAACTCGGGATGATCACTCTTAAAACAGATGGCATCGTCTTCCACATCAATATAGCAATCGGATATCGTTGCATTCTTTGCATCAATATCGAGTCCGTCATTGTTATAATTACAATGGCTGAATACCTTCAGTCCACGGATAGTAACATCCTCACATCGTTCATAGTGCTGTACCCAATAAGCAGAATTGCGCAACGTAAGATCCGTCACAACAATCCCCTGGCACTCCACTAAATAAATAAGTTTAGGACGTTTAGGCCCTCCGTCTCCATCATTGCCGAACTGAAACGTTTCACTTCCTCCCTGTCCGTCTATGGTTCCGAAGCCGGTAAGCGAGATATTCTTTTGCCCACGTGCAAACAGTAGTCCTGAGGACTGATTCATAGAACCTTCTTTATAGGGGAAGGCATGATCATAATCCGCCAAACGTGTACTGCCCAAAACCAATGCACCGAAGTCGAGATGCAGATTCACATTCGACTTGAGCTCAATAGGACGTATCAGATAAGTTCCGGAAGGGACAAGGACTGTGCCGCCACCTTTTGCGGAACACTCATCCACCGCTTTTTGTATAACCACCGTGTTATCCGTAACACCATCTCCTTTGGCACCACGTTTTGTTATATCAATCGTCACCGCAAAGAGGGTAGACGAAAACAGCAAAGAGGCTGTCAGTAGTATTGTCTTACATTTGTTTATCATGGCAAGTATCTTATTTATTGGTTAATGACTTGTATCGGCACAGGGCCTCTACATAATAATAATCAGCATAAGTCAAAGGTGCATCTACCTCCGTACCTGCGGGCATATTACCTACAGAATGCTTCAGGATAAATCCGCCATTCGTACCCACTTCTGCTGTATATTCGGGTGAAGATAACACCTGTAGTATCTTCTCGGCCGCTTTAAAATATTTATCTCCTTGCTTCGCCGGCAAATACTGAGACAGTTCGAGCAATCCCGCACAGTTGATGGCAGCTGCCGAAGCATCTCTCAATGCATCCGGTATACCGGGCGCATTATAATCCCAATAAGGAATCAGGTCTTTCGGCATATTAGGATGATTCAGTACAAATTCGGCTATCTTGACTGCCTGATCGAGGTATTTAGGATCCTTCGTAAAACGATACATCATTGTATATCCATACAATCCCCAAGCCTGGCCACGTGCCCATGCAGATTGTTCCGAAACACCCTGCCCTCCCTGGTAATTCTGGATACCACCGGTTTTCGGATCGTAATTAATACCATGGTACAGACTATTGTCTGCCCTGAAATGATTCTTTAAAGTAGTATCGGCATGCTTCACCGCAATATCATAGAATGTATTATCTCCCGTAACCTCGGCAGCCCAGAACAGCAGTTCCAGATTCATCATGTTATCAATGATTACTCCATAGTCATTCGGTTTACGATTATGAGATTTAATACATCCCACTATAGGGCTGAAACGTGAAATCAATGAACGGGCACCATTCACCATAATGTCCTTATACCCGGGCTTCGGTGAGATACGGTTGGCATTACCATAACTGCAATAGAGCATGAAACCAACATCGTGTGTACTGACATTGTATTGTTCGGGTTCCAATAATTTCAGCATACGTTCTCCCTCTGCACACAACTCCTTATTACCGGTTTCCTCATACAAATAAAACAAAGTACCGGGATAGAAGCCACTGCACCACCATTTGGACGAACTGTTCTCCGGTTTCTGTTTCTTTGTATCGTATGTTTTTGGAAACACATCGGTCCCTTTCAACTCATCTCTCATAAACAGGTATTGACGTCCTGCATTCTCCAAAGCTTTGTCCACATCCACTTTTCCTTTGGGAGTAGCAGCCAATAAATCTCCAACGGACAAAAAGCAAGCCATAGCAGCTCCAAATACTAATGTTGATATTCTCATGGTTATTCAATTCGTTTTAATCGTTTATAGTAATCAAAAGCAAAAATACAGATTATTACCGGTTGGCATGATAAGTCTGTATCAGTTGTAACCTCTCAATATATTTATTTACATCGGTTATATTCATCTCTTCCAGGCTGTAAGCCGGTACGTTGCGATCATACATATAGATATTCTCCAGTATAATGTTCTTCAACGGATGCTTTGCATCATAACCTTTGATAATAGAAGGGGTATTGCCTTTATCGCGGACACGAACGTTACGGATCACAATATCTTCCACCGTCTCGGGAGCTTGCAGATAAATTTCCAGCCAACGGCTATTGTTCTTATCCCTGGGCCAGAAACCTTCGATATCGATATTATCAAATACAACGTTACGGGCTATCCCTTTCCCCCACTTATGATTGACAGCGATGGCACGCATACTCTTATAAGAGGTGGAGTTCACAAAACGCAGGTTCGTCTGGTCCTGCTCCACACCGAATCCCAGTTTGAACGTAGCACAGCGGCTCCATCCCAGGCAGTCATCAAAAGTCACATCATCAAGCGGTTCGGGATCACCATACCACTTATCGGCAATATCAGTAGTGTGGGTCCACGTCTTGGTAGAATAAGTATCATCTTCCGCAATGGCAATGGTATGTCTCACCAACACATGCCGGCATTCCTGAATGTCGATTGAATCATCTTCATGATCCTTGTCATTCTCATTATAATGCTTGGTATTTTGCAACAACACATGATCACAACGGGTAGGGATCACACCCCATAAACCACTGTCGATAAAGGTTATGCCATCCACCGTAAAACCACTGCACTGCATAGGCATCAGCAGGTTATTCAGGTACTTATGCTGGTTACGCATGTAAGAGCCGTTGCCATCAATCGTACCGCGACCGTATATCTTTATATTAGAGGTGTTCTCGTCCGTATAGATAAACCAGGTACCATCCATCTGCAACGATTCTTTCCGGTAATGGGTGATGTAATCTTTCGGGTTTCCCGTCCCACGAATGACGGCTCCCCCTTCCATATAGATATGTACATTGCTGCGCAAAACCAAGTTACCGCAATAATACAAGCCGGCGGGCACATATACAATTCCACCGCCGTTGCGGCATGCATCGTCAATGGCAGTCTGAATGGCAACTGTACTTGGTTTCTTTCCTTTCTTATCTGCCTTGTATGGTTTGGAAAGAATGTTATAAATCCCCTCCCCTTCGCTATCGGGTACCTCTGTTTCCAGATTGTCTCCTGCAATAGCCAGTTCCTTCAGATTATTGATCTTCACAATCAGATAACGGGAACCTTCTATATCAAACGACAGTTTATTACCATCTACTGTAGCTTTCAGCCCTAACGAAAGCGGAGTTATCGTATAATTCGTGATTTCCTCGTTCACCGTAATAGTGACCGTTTGTCTGCCCGAAAACGAAAAGTGAGTAAAATCGTAAATAGGAGTAAACGCCTGTACCGGAACCTCCGTCTCCCCGACACGAAGCGTATGCTGCTCACCCTGCTGATAGCAGGATGCCAACGGATAAGTAACTACCTGCGTGGCTTCTGCCGCACGGAGCATCGTACTACCTATCATTAGTACACATAATAAAATAATTCTAACCATAGTTCTTAATAATCTTTTTACCTTAATACATTTCAGAGAAAGAAACCACCTTCAAATTTGCAGTAAACGGAGAAGATGCCAGAGAGGTGTTTACCCTCACTTTCACCGGTTCACCCGGCAGCAAATCCATATAGTTGTCCGATACAAAATTGTTTGTGTCTCCCTCTATCGATACAAAAACCCCACGAGCAAAAACATCACTGCTTAAAGTAACCTCGTATCCTCCCTCAACCGGGATGATCTCTTTCTGTATCCGGGCTTCCGGGTAACGCATGTCTTTCTGCTTCGCCAGAAAATAGTTGTTGACATATTCTCTTCCGCCCTTGTCTTTGTAATTCACATTCACAACAACGTCTGTTCTCGAAAGTCCTCCAAGCAGTTCATCCATATCCCCCGTCCATATAGGCGTACTCGTATTGGCAGGCGCATTCACTTTCTTCACTACTTGTTTCACCGTACCTCCGGTCAGTTTTAAAACACGGACGGTCAATGTCCCGGAAGTTTGTTTCAGGCGGTCGGATACGGCATAAACTTCTAATAACCCTTTCGACTTTTCTATCGGAGACACCAATATATCGTCAAATGACTTTACTGTGAAGTAATGCTGTGCCTTCCAGCGTCCGTAGTAGTCACGGCTCGACCATGAAGCCACCGGCCAGCAATCATTGTGTTGCCATACCAATGATCCCATGCAATAAGGCATATCCCGCCGGTGTGCTTCCATTGCCATCTTCATAGCATCCGCCTGGAGTAGTTGGCTCATATAGGTGAATGCCCGGAAATCTTTCGGCTTACGGTATTCAGTCAGCAGAAAGTCGTTGATCCGCTTATTGGCAGCTGTTCCTCCGCGCTGATGGGCCATCATCACTTCGGATGTAAGCTCCCAATCTCCGGCATGAGGTGCATAGCGTTTGATCGATTCAAACTCCGGGAACGACTGGAAACCGTATTCACTGAAAAAGCGACTCCGCTCTTTGTTAAACTCCGACAAGGGTTTAAGCCCCTGCCACACTTCCCAATAATGCATATCGCCCACCGTATGGTTACGAGTCCCCTTATCGTCCGAATAGGGAGAAGACTTCCGGTAACATGCTCCCGGATGATATTCTTCGACCACCTGAGGAAGTGTCACAAAATACTGGTCTTTAAACTGTTTCCATATAAGTTCCGAATAGGCCGGATTCTGCCTATCATAAGTCGGCTTCCAGTTCCAGTTGAACCAGGCATCCAGGCATTCGTTATTTCCACACCACAAAGCAATACATGCATGATTGCGCAGGCGGCGTACGTTATCAATCGCTTCCCTGCGAATATTCTCCAGCAAATCGCCTTCTGCCGGAAACATGCTGCAAGCAAACATGAAATCCTGCCAGACGAGAATGCCCTGCTCATCACATAGTTCGTAAAAGAGGTCGTTCTCATAAATACCCCCACCCCATACGCGAAGCATATTCATATTGGCAGCCACCGCATCACGGATTGTCTTATCATAAATAGAGTCCGTAACCCGGGGCAGAAAGTTATCACAAGGAATATAATTGGAACCTTTGGCAAAAAGAGGCTTCCCGTTGAGTTCGAAATAGAAACTCTCTCCGTATCGATCGGGGGCAGTAATTACTTTCAACGAACGAATCCCCAGTTTCTGCTCTTTTACATCGATCTCCGTCCCGTTCAGATCCAGGGTCACAGCCATATCATACAGGAAAGGTTCTCCAAGCCCGTTCGTCCACCATAGTTTAGGTTTCTTCATGGTAAACGATACAGGCACTTTATTCAAACCTTTGGTCAAATGTACAGACTTACGGTTTTCCGTGCGATGATCCGTACGGTTCACCACTTTCAGTTCTGCCGTCACCTCTTTATCTGCCAGCAGTTCTACCACTACATCAATAGATGCTTCGCGCTCTGTGACTGCTTTCTGATTGTAAAACACATCATTGATACGGGCATCGTTCCAGGCTTCAAGAGTAACCGGACGCCAAATGCCCGAAGTAACCAAGCGCGGCCCCCAATCCCAACCAAAATGATAACCGGCTTTACGTACAAACACCCCTACTTTACGATCAAACAGTCCTCCATTCTCCGATTGGTCATTAGAACTTCGGTATCGAAACGGAACCGCCTCCCATTTAGGCATCGCTATCTTGATGGGTGAATGCAGGTACACTTCCAGTTGGTTGTCTTTCAACTTCAAAAGAGAGCTGACATCTGCCTGCCACTCCCTGAACATATTGTCGGCAGAAAGAATCTTCTTTCCATTCAAAGTAACATCCGCATAGGTATCCAATCCGTCGAAACGCAAGATAATATTCTCTTTTGAAAGAAGTTCCGGGCTCACATCAAAAGTGGTACGATACATCCAGTCTTCTTTGTCCACCCATTGTACACCCCGCTCGTTCAAACGATAAAACGGGTCCTCAATCAGTCCGTTGTCCAACAAATCGGTATGAACAACTCCCGGGACGGTAGCCGGATACCAATTTGTACCCCGTGCCTGACGGAAACTCCACCCCTCGTGTATGAATTGTTGCAAGGGGCGGGCATCCATCATTGAAAACTGAATCGCAACCAATAACAACGTTATGATTCTATTTATTTTCATCCGGTAATTTATCTCTTCAGGTTAAACTGCTTTCTATCTACATTCCATCCTTTAACAACCAATACGGGCGCATCCTGCAGATTCTTATCGGCAGTCTCTATCGTTACAGATTTACTTTCGCCCGGCATGAGTGAAAAGAAATTGTCTGTATAGAATGACGGGCGAACCGGGCAGAGTTCCTGATCCAGAAATTGCAACTGATTGAAGAAAGCAATGGAATTGGAAGTATTCTTCAAAGTGATATCCACGAAATACTTACCCTCCGCCTTTCTTACTTTATAAGAGGTATTAAGCTTTGCCTGTTTCAGCTTAGCTAAATCTTCAAAACCGGAAGAAGTAGGACCGGTCAGTGTTTCCTTACCTTCGTATTTGTCATTGGAACGCCAGTAGAAGTTAGAAGAGACTTCTTTCCCCTTTTCATCTTTCAGCCTGAGCTTAATAAAATGTACTTGTGAGATATCCTCCGGGAAACGAATTGTCAATGCATCATTCACTACTCCGTCTGACGGTAAGTTCACCTTAGCAGACTCTTCAAATACTTTCTTACTGTTTATATCATATACCTGTGCCACTACTGTATAACCCTCAAAAGGCTTATAATAGTCATTGACTACAGATACCGTATTCTTGAGATAATCAAACTGTGCATGCAACGGTTCAAGTGCATTTGCCGTATGATAAAGAGATGCAGTTGGTTCCAAAGACCAGTCCCACATCCGGGCACTGACCTGACGTACGGGACAGTTGTGATACCAGAAAAGCAATCCGGAACAGAAACGATCTCCATAATCCAGCTTGTTATAGTTCCAGACCTCCCAGATGCTCTTTGAGTTCATAGCTCCCACAAACTGACCTTTTTGAGCAAATTCGTCAATAGAAGAAGACTCACCGTAGTTATTTACCAGGTCTTTATACATGGTAGACATCAGATGGAAACCATTGCCATCCAGATAATCCCACACCTCTTTATTAATAGGCCACAGATCTTTTTCATCCATCATCTCCCTCAAGATCTCTACTGTAGGAAGTGTAGGAGCACCATATTCAGGATTGAAACCATCTACACGGCTACCTCTGGGAGAGGCTGTATTTTCATAATGCTGCATCGGGTTCACCTGCTTGTATGGACTCCCGTCATGTACCCCTTCACACTCCGATTGCATCTGATAGCCGCGTGTTCCGTCAAGTGCCATCAGTAATTCGCGTGTACCCGTCACTTCCGAGCTTTCATTGGAAGCCACGTAATAGGCCAAAGCCGGGTGATTGCGGATACGTTTCACAGTTGATTCCACATTACTTAAATAGACTCCTTTATCCTGCGGATGGCGTGTATCTCCCGTCATCCAGAATTCCTGCCAGACGAGCAACCCGAATTCATCACAAAGCTGAAAGAAATAATCAGATTCGGCAATACCACCTCCCCAAAAACGAACCAGATTTATTCCGGACTGCTTCGTGTAGCGTAATTCAGCATAAGTACGTTCGTCCGAGCCACGAAGCATTGCTTCCGGAATCCAGTTTGTACCACGAATGAAGATACGTTTTCCATTCACATAGAATACGCGTGATTTATCCGGTGTATTCGTATCAGAAGTAATTTCACGAATACCAAACCGCGTTTTAACAGAATCGCAAACCACTCCGTCCACAGAAACAGTCATTTTCAGTTCATACAAGTTCTGAGGCCCCTTATTGACCGGCCACCATAAACGGGGATTCTGTATATATAACTGAGGAAACTCCTCGGGAGTAAACGTAACCGTTTTGTCCTCACCACGCAGAATACGAAGCGGTTTCTCTACTATAATATTCTCACCGACAATCTCGCCTCTTACTACACAATCAATCGTATCCGTAGAGTTCAGAGGATTATTCACTTCCACAGAAATCGTCTCGCGTGCTACATCATATCCCGGCTTTTGCAATTCCGATTTGATGAACGGATGACGTAAAGCTACCGTACCTGTGGTATACAAAGAGATACTCTTCCAGATACCTGTATTCCGATCACGAATACCATCCATAAAGGTAAAATCCCACCCCACAGTCATCAGCATCGTTGTATTCAAGCCAATGTTTCCATTACCTCCATTATGGAACTCTCCGACAGCCCCCCAGGGTTTAGGCTTTGTAGTGCCCGGCACATCTACCGGATAGACTTTAACGGCAAGTACATTCTTACCTCCTGTCTTCACAAAATCCGTCACATTTATATAATCGTTTATAAACATACCATTAATGGTGCTCAACAGATTGCCATTCACCCACACTTCTGCCCGGTAGTTGATGCCATCCGGTTGCAACCATATGGTCTTCCCTTTGAAAGACTCGGGAACCTCAAACTCCGTACGGAACCAATATGTATAAAACTCACGTCCTACCTTTGATATATCGGGGATTTTATTGGACTCCAGTTTGTTATTTAGTCCATAATAAGGTTCGGGATACTTCTCATTGTAAACAAGAGAATTCAATACAGTTCCGGGAACTACAGCAGAAAGCCAGTCACTTGTATTATATCCAAGTGACGAAACCTCTCCGGCAGAAGCCTTCACTTCATCCACTTTCTTCATTTTCCAAACATACTCCCCTTGATGGACCTCTTTAGAATCCAACCAAATCCTGTCAGTGTTTCTGGCATAATTTACATTACTCCCTTGTGTTGTGTTAGAGACAGACAGAAATAATAGCAAAAAACATAATAGCTTGTTCATCATACTTGTTACTTAATTTGTTGGAAGCAAATGTAGCCAAAGAATAAAGGATACAACATGCCCATTTTAGCCATATATAGATATAAACAGGACATGTACACCTGAAATACACTTTTGGCACAGATGCATACTCAAACACTTAGAGCCAGTATAGAGAAAATTGGTTTTTAACTCTCTTAAAAGGCCGCCTGCTATTTTAGTAAAAAATAATCAATTACGTGTATTCATGCTCGCCTAATGTGTATGCTTTTGAACCTAATCTAACTTTTAGGCCCTCATTTATCGAAAATTAACCTAAACACACCCATGACAAATTTCTTATTTTGAAAAACACGAATTACGACACAGTATATATCGGAAAAACAAATTAAAAACAAGCCTCATTTACCGGAATCATCTGTAATCAGATTGCGGAAAACTCATAAACAGAAACAAGAAAAATCAGTTATACACCCATTATCCTATTGAATTCTTTTTAAACCATTCACCATTTTGATTAACACTGTTAACAGAAAAAGTAATATACGATTCTTTTAATTAAAAGAGTACGTACTTTTATACCCTAAAAATACGTACTCTTATATACAAAAAGTACGTATTTAATACACCATTAAATACGTACTTTTACAGAATAGACTATTATATCAACTAAATCCTTGTTTTCATTCGCTGCCTGCTAAATAAGTATAGTCTGTCCAGAATTCGTCAATGGCTCCTTCCTGAGGTAAGAAACAACTTCTGTATTTAACCATTCCTCCTTCTGCATATCCTTCAAGAGTCAGGGTATAAGCTGTTCGTTCACTCCATGAAAGTGTTTTTTCATTGCCATTCTCATCCTTATAAACAACCTCCGTATTAACTAATGTTTTATCCCGGATAGCATTTAAAATCATCTCCCATTTTTGAGTATCCTTGTTGAAATAAACAGCTTTACCACTTTTCTTTGTGTAACTACGTGGATTCAGGAAACCCGTATAGACTTCTCCGTACACCTCACCCGTAATTTCAGCAGGTAATGAATAATGCCCATACTTATCATAAATTACCACTTCAAAAACATAAGATGCTTCCTGCATATTTTCAAGTGTATACTCTAATTCCTTCTGTGAACGATCCAAATTAATCTCAACAGACTCAGTCCGGTCTTTCCAATAGATATGTGCTTTTACACCACGCGGGTCATTTTGCATCTGCCAGGTCAGTTTGATACGATTTTTCCCGGAGAAAGCTTTCAAAGAATCAGCCTTACCAATATATACTATAGGCCCGTCCTTTATAAAATCCGTATATGTGGCATCCATACCGTCACAGCCTACCATACATACTATAATAGCTGTCAGCAATGTATATAATATACCTTTTTTCATATTTATAGTTTTACTAATTTCTAAAATAAAAATCTGTTTCCTCCGGATACTACAGTTCGTCAACACCTACTCCGTAGAAAGTTAACTCCTGTATATATATAAAGCTACTTGCTTCATATTCTCCCCATGAACCATAGATTCCCCAGGTTTCCAAAACCCGGAAACGAATATACCGATAAGCCTCTGTCTCTGCCGGTACTTCAAATTCTTCTCCTGCGATGGCTGCTTTACGATCATCTTCTGTTACAGGATCATTCGGACCACCTCCTGAAACTTTCTTCGTTTCATAATCACCAATCTTAGTCCACGTTTCATCAAATTCTCCATTCGGATTCGGATTATTACTTCCATACAATTCAAACAGGTGGACATGTCCTTTCACATATGCCTCCACTCCAACAGAAGTGTTATCATGACGTGTATGATAGACAAAACGACTGAACTGATATTTTTTACCCAAATCAATGGTAATATGACGTGGCATGGTTATATTCTTCGAATGATACATCGGTAAACCAATTGTCCTTCCATCCCAAACACATTCAATCGCATTTCTCTGTTCGGATGCCCATTTATGGCATTCCCATTCATCCGTAGGTAACTTGGCATTTTTAAATAACTTCTTATCACATTCCACTTCAAGAATCGGAGTAGTGATAAACGAAACGGTATCAGACAAATTTCCCCAACGGTCACGTACATAGAAACCAAATTCGGTTTCTACCGCATCTTGTCCATGTATAGCAAAATTTCCGGAAGGTGCTTCAGTATAATGCATATAGAGTTGTATCCATTTACCATCCGGCTGCTTTTTCAAAACTCCGATGCTTACTTTGGCTTTTGTGGTATTTTCAAAATTAACTTTTACTCCCGAGAAGGTTTTATCATACTCCAATGTATGGCAGATCTCCTGAAAAGCCGGAGTTTTAGCATCAATGTCCACAATTACCGGCGCCGAAGCAACTTCGCCATAGCCCACCGAATACAATTTAACCTGGTGTAGACCTCCACGTTGTAGTCCTTCAACCACAAGTGAATCAACATAATATGAAGCTCTTGCATCTGCTTCAACACCCGGTTTCATTTCATAAACCGCTTTCACATATTTCAGATTAGGATCATCCGGAAGGGTATAGTAGATAATAGCGCCTCCATTCTGATTTTTCACTTCTCTGACAGTTACCTGTTGCGGAGCTTCCTTACTTCCCGATGCGTAATTCACATCCGCATCACCGTTACAGGCTGCAAACGAGATTATACCGGCAGCCAGCACGAATAATTTACTATATTTCTTAATCATAGGAATTCTTTTTAATTTGAGATTTCTTTTCATTACCACCCGTAATTCTGCTTCAAGTTCTTATTACGCCAGGTCTCAGCATCTACAATCGGCCAGAAATAATCACGTACAGTAAATGTCTGATTATAAATCAATGTTTCTTTATAATAATCATCTGCCGAATTGTATAATAAATTCCAACCGGTAACAGGTTTATTAAACTCTGTCAACGCTTTTTTCCAACGACGAATATCCCAATAGCGCTGTCCTTCCAGAGCCAATTCAATCAAACGTTCCTGATGAATAATCTCGCGTAAACCAGTTTGATCTTTAAACTTCTCCGGATCCGTAGAATGATTGGTCCATGCAGTTTCTACGCCTTCCAGTCCGGCACGTTCACGAACCTTATCAATCCAGGGCAGTACCTCTGTATATGGAGCTTTGATTTCATTCAATGCTTCGGCATACAACAAATAGAGATTAGCCATACGCATAATCGGGAATGGATACTTCTGATAAGTAATGTTGGTCTTTGTCAATACTGTTTCATCGTGTACCAGTTTTTTTGGCCAGATACCGGACATACACCAAGAAGTTTCAAATGCATTGGCAGCAGGTTCACCGGCACGTGCCTTCAGATAATTCGATTTGGAAACATCCTTAGTCCCTTGTCCCATCCAAATTCCTCTGTCAAATCCCAAAGAAGCATAATAACGAGGTTCGCGATTCAGGTTGAAGTTAGCTGTCCATTGATCTTTCGCCATATAAGCAGCATTATCGTTTCCTACTTTAGCCGCAGCAAACCGGTTTTCATAATTCCAATCCTTGTCTTCTTCCATCGGTATACCATGTTTGGTATAATACTGCTCGGCTATTTTCAGTGAAATACCCATGTTACCTGTTGCTCCACTTGAATTATTCACCGTTTCGGATGTCCATCCACGTGGCATGCAATGTCCTTGATACTGGAACCAGGAATTGGAATTCTCCCAAATCATTTCACAGTTCCATCTCTCGTACAAAATCTGGCGTAACTGCATCACTTGTTTCGCATCATCCGACATATTACTATAATCGAAATACTCCATCTTAAACAAGTCATATCCCACACCTTTACAGAATTCGATAGCCTGACGGCAAGCCTCTGCCGCATCTTCCCACTTTTTCTGTTTCTCAGCTTCTGATTTTTGGGGATTGAAAATCTCAACTCCCCGGTTATCCGTGAATCCGAGATAATCCGTATTTCCATTGAATAGCGGACTTGCAGCAGTCATCATTATCTCTGCTTTCATAGCATAGACAACCGCTTTGGACACACGTCCCAATTCTTCAGTCTCATTTTCTATCTTATCGAGCATATACGGATTATCAATGACCTCATCCAACAGACTAATGATATATTCAAAACATTCGTCCAACGTATTACGATATACCTTCGTCTCATCTGTAGGAGCATCTACCGAAATATTTTCCTTCACCAAAGGAATCGGCCCATACATACGTACCAACCAATAATGATAGTATGCTTTCAGAAACTTCACTTCACAGATCCAACGTTCTTTTTCCGATACATCCATATCAGGCACCTTACCAATATTCTCCAGGAAAATATTACAATCCCTCAAACCACGATATAGATTCTTCCCTTCCTGTGCTCCATTCCAATAATTAAAATAAGGGTCACTGGAACGTTGCATTCCATGTGAAAGATACCAAGCAGGTTTCACGTTGGAATTATCACGATGATAAGTTGTGAAAACAAATTCATCACCGCCCAAAAAGCCCGGATCACTTTTAGAGCCATGGGCTGGCATATAGTTATAACAAGTAAAGAGGAATTTCTCCGCTTCGGTACGCATTGTAAAAGCATTGTCTATTGTAGCAATATTATCGGGTACAATATCCAGATAATTATTACAAGATCCCAATGACAGCGATGCTGCTAATAATAATATATTTAGCTTTTTCATTGTATCATTCTTTTTATTAGAAGGTCAGATTCAGACCAATATTATATATTCTCTGTACCGGATATTTCAACCCGTCACCAGCTTGTTCGACATCCCATTCTTTAAATTTACTGAAGCAGAACAGATTGTTTCCGGTGAAATACACACGCAGGTTCTTCAATCCGGCCTTACGGATTAAGTTTTGTGGCAATGTGTAACCTATTTCCACTTGCTTAACACGCAGGAAAGATCCATCACGCATAAACCAGGTACTTCTCTTTGCATTATTTTCAATAGAACTGTCAGCCAGACGAGGCCATACAGCATAAATATTACGATTGTTCTCCGACCAATGATCGTCTGCAATAAACTTTGCTAACTGATTATTTTCGCGAACACCGGTTGACGGATCGTCAAAGAAAGGAGAAACCTTACCATAATCAATCCAGAATGATTCTCTGGCCAATCCTTGGAAGAATACGGAAATATCAAAGTTCTTAAATCCGTAAGAAGCTCCAAAACCATACACAATCTCCGGATCGGTAGGATATCCGATAGGTACCTCATCGAGTTCCGAAATGATACCGTCTCCATTCACATCGCGGTATTTGATGTCACCTGCACCATACTCTCCAAACTGAACCGGAGAGTTCTTAACTTCTTCCTCATCTACAAACAATCCTTCGGCGATATATCCCCATTGCTGACCGATAGAATTACCTACATGCTTTTTCCACGGAGCATTCGGATAATCCAGTTCCTCATATTCTACATACTCATTAGTAGCATAAGTAAAGTTAGCCCGCAATTGCAACCAGGTTTTATTACTAAAGTATTTATTATAATCCATCGAGAGGTCTACTCCATGAGATTTCGCCTTACCAAGATTGGCTTTTGGAGTTACCCAAAGTCCCATTGTTTTAGGTATATCTTTTCTCTCCTGGAATATATTAGAGCGATTCTCCATATAATATTCCGCAGTAATATTCAGAGCATCCAGAACGGTCATTTCCAAAGCAAAGTTTGTTTTCTTGGCAATCTCCCAAGTGATATTAGGATCAGCATACCTACTTACCGAAATTCCGTTCCGACGATAGGCTCCCTCATTATAACCGAAACTTGCTCCGGAACCACTGTTGTTCATATTAATTTCGGATAAATAAAGAAAACGGTCTGTATCTTTTGCAATATTATCATTACCAACCAAACCATAAGAGGCACGAAGTTTCAAATTCTGAATATACGGAGTCACCGGCTGGAAGAATTTTTCATTAGAAATAACATAAGCAACACCTGCAGACGGGAAGAATCCCCAGCGCTGACTTTTATCAAAACGTTCGGAGCCATTATAACCAAAGTTTCCCTCTATAAAATAACGATTATCATATGAGTAAGTGAGACGTCCGGAAAGACCGACATTGCGTTTGGGCAATGTAGTCTGAAGAGTTTCAGCATTAGGTTGCTGATTATTACGCAATTGCATAACTACCAGTCCACCCACTCCATGTTTTCCAAATTCGCGGTTATAAGTTAGAGCCGCTTCCATATACATATTAGCCTGAACAGTCTTTTCACCCTTGCCAAAGTCCAGATACTCAGTACCTCCGTCCGGATTAATAATATCCACCATATAAGTCTGATCCATATAATTGTACTGTCCCAACTTATAGTAGAACGGTTTGTATTGACGACTGGTAGAATAGGTAGCCAAACGGGAAGTATTGAACAATCCGCGTAACTTCAATCCCTTTGTCACAAAATCCAGATCCTGATGTAATTCAAACTGTGCTTCCATCTTATCTCGTCCGGACTCTTTGTATCCCTTAACCAGTTCTGCATACGGATTGATATATTTGCCATCACCATAATTACCGAACATAATGTGTTTCAGATAGGCATGATCAGCATCTTTCTCATAAGTAGCCGGAAATAATACCGGATTGGTCTGCATTATTTTTCCATACAAATCAGAACCGCCATTCAACGGACCATTATAGTCCTCAAATGAACCGTTCATACGAACCATCAACTTAGTTGTTTTAGTTAGCTTGATATTTACATTAGAACGCAGCGAATAATTACGTATCTTAATATTATTGTTGAAATTGTTGGCTTTATCTACTTTCAGTATACCATTGTCCTGACTGAACGAGCCGGCTACATAATAATTAACCACACTACCACCACCGCTGATATTCAGGTTTACACGCTGATTCATCGTATAGTTCTTCAGCAGCTCCTTTCTCCAGTCCGTTACAGGATAAATGGCAGTTGGATGTCCCGGAACCGTATTGTCAATTTTATCTTCCGAATATAACAATGCATGCAAAGGATCACGGGTCAGGATAGCCTCATTGTGCAATTTCATATAAGTTATAGGATCTGCCAGTTCCAGCATTTTAGTAGGAGTTGAGATCGAATTCTCAACACGTAAATTTAGTTTCATGGTACCGGCCTGTCCTTCTTTCGTTTTTACCAGAATAACTCCATTGGCACCACGTGATCCATACAAAGCTGTTGCCGTAGCATCCTTCATGATAGAAAAGCTTTCAATGTCGTCCGGTTGTAAACGCGACAAATCTGCAGTACTTACCTCTATATTATCAATTAATATTAAGGGCGATTTGGCGTATCCGAACGAAGTAACTCCACGTACAAAGAAATTTGAGTCATCTACTCCAGGTTCACCCGTACGTTGATAAGAAATCACTCCGGCTACACGCCCTGCAAGCGCATTCGTCAAATTACTGGTCGGTACTTTCAGTTCAGAAACCTTCAGTGTACTGATTGCACCGATTACACTCTCTTTCTTCTGAGTACCAAAAGCAACCACTTCTACTTCGTCCAATGTGCGGGAATCTTCATATAAAATAATATTAATCGTTTTATCTTTAACGACTTTCTCCGCTGAAACATAACCAATGAATGAGAACTCCAAGACAGCGCCTTGTGCAACCCCCGTTAATGAGTAATTTCCGTCCAGATCAGTTGCCGTTCCTTTTTGAGTACCTTTTACCCTCACAGTAGCACCGGGAATTCCATTTCCTTCTGAATCACTAACCCTTCCCTTTACAGTAAATGTAGCTTGTGGTGTTGCATACGACTCCGGTGTTGATACGGAGTAAAAAGTTTCGTCCAATGCATAGGCTTCGACAGTCATTGCCAATCCGAACGACAAAACAGTAGCCATTAAAACTGACTTTTTAGAAAGTGGCATAATACCTTTAGGCCAACAATGCCTGCAAGTCACTTTTTTTTGAGCATCAAGTGTTTTTTGCATAATTGTGTGTTGATTAATAATGAAATAGTAATAGTTACAAATTAAAAAAGAGATAATAATAAGATTCTTTTCTACCTATCCGGATTTCAAATCAAGGAGGATGTTTTTTCATATACATAATATTAAAGATTTAATAAACAAAAATTCACCTGAACAAATATTTTCACCTTAAAAATAACTGAAAAAGAGAATTATTTTCTGTTACAAATATATGCCGTACCCCCTCAAACGAACATGCCTAATCTCGCCATAAATGTAACATACCAACACTTGCAGTATATTATACTATTTTTGCACTATTGATAACAAAAAAGAGAAGAGTAAATAAATCCACAAAAGATGTATACTTCCCAAATACACGATCCCAAAAGCATACACCATTTACCAAAAAATGTATCTGTTTTCGCCTAATATGTATTTTTTAGAACATTATTGTTCCTTTATACATTTAATTACCAATCCGTATAAATAAAAAATATCAATTCAAGACTATATGATAAACACCACTTCTTAATACCGGCAAAAATACCTTTCCGTCTTTTAATATCGTTTTTACCAACTGTCCGTTAACATTTACTTTATTTATATCTTTTTTTGCCGGAAGAATCACTTCCGCTTCGGTATTTCCGGGTACTCTTACCTTCATTAAAAAAGTTTCACCAGTCTGATTATACTCCACCGTTACTGCCCCTTTAATAGTAGGTACTTTAGCTTTCGCCCATTTCAACTCTCCCAATTGAGGTTTAATCTGAAACTTGTTCCAGCCCGGAGAAACCGGTTTTACTCCTATTAATTCCCGCATAATAATATTACCGGGAGCAGCTCCCCAAATATGGTTCCAATCTTGATTACCTTTATATTTATTTCCCCATGCTTCCATCGATACTGTACTCCCCTCACGAATCATATTATACCAACTTCTGTCATCGGTAGAATGCATCAATGAAAGTCCATAATTTCCATCTTCCGCCCCATATACTGCTTCCAGCAGAAATTGTGCAGCATACACACTGCAAGCCATTCCCTTACTGCGAATATATTTCATAACAGGCGCCTTATCCTTTTCATCTACTAATCCGAAAGCCAATGGGAAAATATTGGCATGTAAAGAAGCGTGTTCTGTATTATCACTGTCCCGATAACGTTTGTTTTTCCTGTCCCAGAACAGGCGTTGGAAACTCTTTTTCACACGTGCCGCTTTCTTTCTGTAAAAGAGTTCATCCTCTTCATTACCCAATGCCCTTGCCATTTTTGACATTAATACTAAATCACGATAATAATATGCGTTAATAACTGATTTGCAGGCATTATCTACAACAAATCCATCGCGTTCTGTCACCGGCCAGTCAATAATATCCTTAATGCTTTTTTTATGATGTATCTTTGCCATTATTTGCGGATTCTTCTGTTTTTCTGTGCCCGATACAACAATCAAACCATTTTCTGTCTCAAAATCCATCAGGCATTTGGCTTTCAAATCATCATAATAATAACGGATAGAACGCAAATCACCGGTATAAAGATAATCCAACCATGCCGTCATTACAGAAATCTGAATCCATTCTGTAGGCCAGGTAGGATGGGTAATAGAGTACTCATGTGAATAACGTGGCAAATTATATTCATCGTCAACGCAATAAGCTGTCAGTTGCCCGATATAATTATCCCCTTCATAAGGCAATCGTTCGCGATCCCCATCGATAAATTGCCCTGTGAAAGAAGTTGCCTTTACACTGTATTTACATAATTCCCATACCTGATTCAAAATGCTATCCGAACATTCAAAATAGGAAGCCTCATCATTATAAGGATAGTACACAGCATTACGTACCAACAAGGTTTTATCGGCACTACCCTGATAGTTTTCCAGTTCCACGTAACGGAAAGGAACCACTTCGCCTATATAATCAGGCATCTTAATGCCACCGCCACTGTGACGAAACTGAATCTGATAAGTATGAGTTCCGGAACGTAAGGGAATACGATATCTACCATATCGAATATTACCACCGGGTTTTCTGTTTACACACCCTTCCGATGTCATCGCTTCTCCGGTATGTACAAGTACTGTATCCTGACCGCTATCTGAAGTCAGAGTCAGATAAAGTTGCCCACAGAAGGCTGCCTTACCAAAATCCGCCACAAATACTTTGTTTTTCACATTTTGGATATAAACAGGCATTTCCTGTTGTTTTTGAAGAGGATACCGTGCAGTCGCATGTTTCTGTAATTCCTTATCTGTCAAGAAGACAGCTACATCAGAATAGGAGCTTTCCGTTTGCTTCTCATCCCATATCTTTACTTTCCAAAAATAAAGATGATTGCCGACAAGAGGCTTTCCATCATAGATTATACCGGATGACTGTGTGCTCTCCACCTTCCCGGAATCCCATACATCCCCTTTGTTTTCCTTCAACTTTGCTTCTGTACTTGCCACTATAATCTGATAAGCCGTCTGCATCGTCGCTCCCGACTCACAACAAGGGATATTCCAGCCAAAAGAAGGGGTCTGTGTAAGAATTCTCACGCACTCATGCTTGCCTGACATAGCAGCTTTCCATTCCGTCGGAACAGCGAATCCGTGCACAGACTGATAATCAGTCTGTAACAACAAATCACAGCGCAATTGAATCGGTACATTCACCTCTTGAGAAAATCCGGATACACAGTAACACATTACGAAGAGAAAAAAAAGTGACCTACACGAAGTAATATTCAATAGATATTTCATAAACATAACACTTTATTTAGAGAATTACAAAGCTTTCTTCATAATAGCAAACATTTGACTTTTTATAAATGATAAAAAAACATACCGGATTAAAGCATGATACCTCCTGTTAAGTCATATATGATTACAATCGAAACATAGGCCTATTTGTAAACAATCTGCTTTTCCATAAATCATTTCACCTAAATTGAAATATCAATTAAAAATACCATTTTATGTTGTTTCCGAAAACAAATGTAAGTCATATTAAACAAAACTGCTATGTCCAATCTAGCCATTAATATGTTCAATCTGTACAATGATACTTAACATACATTTTTGGCAAGAACAAGTATATCTACTTCTTTTACAACAGCTATCTTTGTAAAAGTTATATTCACGAATATAAAATTAAACACTAAAAAAGCATGAAATATATAAATATAGTAATCATCTTCTTTTTCATTTCCCATACAGTATCTGCACAAGCTTCTAAAACTTCTATATATGAATATGGTAGTGAAATACAAACCTGTGAGGACAATTTTAATAATTTATTCAGAAATTGGACTCCAAATGTCGTAGAGACAGCAAATGATTTACAGCTACTATCCTACGAATTCGTGGAAGAATTGAATACCTCTCGTAAAATAAAGAGATATATAAAATGGTTCAGCAACCCAAATACGATTGGAAATACAGATACCAGAATCAGCTACACTAAAAGTTCTTACTCTTTAGAAACAGGTAAAGCGACTTCAATTTATAAACAATGGATGACAGTTGTAAGGTATGGAGATAAGCTATCCACAAAAGAACTAAAAAAACTAAAAGACAATGTAAAGTCCAGAATAAAGATAGGAGACAAAGTATATATCATCAAATATAAATATGAAGGAATCGAACATACTGCATTTGCAATTTGCTGCCCTCTAACAAATAAAGTTGTCTGGGACAACATGTTCCAAACAATAATGGTTTATTCCGAATCTGAATAAATTAAGAGTCAAATCCGCGATTAAAACAGATCGGAAAAGAATTTCAGCCTTTTGTAACGTAATTAGAGAAACTACAATATCCGGTCCCTGGCATTGGCAAAAAATATCAGGGGAAATGCCTGCCGGTGAACAATATATATTGCCGAACTATGGTATGAATCAACCTTTTGTGCTAAGAAGCGAAATATGAAAGGTCCATCCGATAAATGCGTAGTTATCAAAAAAGTAATTATAGATTTTTTTTAAGAGAAAATATAAGTATCCAATAAAAGATTTACTCTCATGTAATCAACTGATTTATAGCGAATTCAAACCTCCTATTTTAAGTATAACAAGAGTGTACACTTTAGTATGTGTTAATTGTACATTCTTGTCATACTAAAATGTACAATCTTGATGTGTTAAAGTGTACAATCTGATAAAGCGAAACCAAAGTGTTAAAAAATCGCATTAACATTATTAAGAAACTACGCCTTTGTAGGATGACCTCCAAATGAAAACAGGCAGTAGAGTAAAATACGTGGTATAATTGTTTGAGAATTATACCACGTATTTTATTTACAGGTAACAGAGACGATTCACATCGTAATAGCAGCATTCGTTTTTTAGGACAAAAAGGAGGACGCGATTTTCCTTTTCTATGCATCTATTGTCAAGCCTTATAAACATTCTGTTTGTTACTCTACGATGAACGCCTCGTTCCTCGTAGAGTTTCGACCCGATCTCCGTAGAGTTTCGATACGTTTCTCGTAGAGGAAAAACAGAGGCTATTAACACACTCATTATCAAGACATTACCAAGACTAATAATTGTATGCTTTTTTCATCACAATCTATTTGTATTTCACGAAAGAGAGTATTTATCTTACACTCTAAAATTATTACAAACAGAGCCTTCTACATCTCTTATACTTATGAATTCTTAGATGGTATCAAATATCCTCACCGTATATTTGGTCGCTTGATAACCACTATTTCAGTCTATTTCTTAATAAAAAACAGGAGAAGCATAAAAGCACCTCCTGTCCTCATTTTATCTCTTAATTAACTTCTCAGGAAATACGCAAGATTATATTCATCGACAATCCATTATTTCATTATTTTAGTCACAGCGCCTTCAGCCTTTACAATATAAAGGCCATTAGTCAATGCATCCAAATTGATTACAGCTTGTGTACTCTGAATAGCCTGACGGCCCATGTTATCATAGATATAAACTACTGAATCAGCTGCTTTATCGATGATTGTGACATCATTTGATTCACTATTAAACAGAATCTTAACATTCGATATTTTTTCAGAAGTAATACCAACTCCACCACCTTTTAGATGATCAGGCATCGTTGTAGGTTGATTGGTTAAAGTCATATCATCGGCAGCAAATGCCAGAATCGGAAGTTTATAATCATTATTGGCAGGCATTCTCCAATAGGTATAGTAAACATCTGTTTCATCATTTTCATCATAAGCAAACTTCCAATTAGCATATGTTTCTTGTTTGGTAAGATCAGCCAAAGTTTTTGCTAAGCCATCATTTCCTGTTTCGTCAGAAATTAACTCTTTATTCTCGCACTGCAGATCAATACCTTCGTATGCATAATTACCTTCAAGAATCATAGTGAGCAATTCACCTTCTACTATACGATTAAAACCTAAAATACGACCTGCACCTTTACCTGTTCCGTCCGTATTATACGCAGGTGCCTGAATTAACTTATTTAATGCAACACAGTTTTTAATATAAGATGTACCCTCAGGCTTCTGTTTAGAATTACTCCATCCACCGTATCCCAAAATACTACCAGCATTCCCATTGGAAGTCAATGTACCTAAACTATAGCATCGGTCTATTTTCAGTACAAATTTATTTAACAAATATCCTACAATACCACCAACGTTGCCAGTACCAGAAATATCATTCGTCGAATAACAATCTGAAATATTCACCTGACCATTACTATTTGCACAAGTACCAATAATGGCACCAACACTGGCTGCAGTTGCATTAATCGGTCCTCCGGTAACAAAACAACCGTTTACATTCAGCTTTTTCCCAATTACCTGACCAACCAGTCCACCAATATTATCTTTACCATTAATTCCCTTCTCTGTATCAACAACCAAACCAAGATGTGCGATTTGTGCAAAGCCATCACCAGCTATATTACCAATAAAGGCTTGATTATCTGCTCCGGGACGGTTAATCCAAAGTCCTTTAATAGAGTAATGATATCCCTCTATATTACCAGAGAAAGCAGTAATTGGTTCCCAACCTTCTTCAGAGTTCTTTAAAAATTCGGTCAAATCAATGTCATTGTCCAACACAAAATAAGCATTCGTTGCAGTCCGGATATTATTCAGATGCTCTGCTGTTTTAATCACATACGGATCCATTTCTGAACCAGCACCAGATGCAAACTTGTCATCTTGTGCACTCACATTTGAAAACATACTACCAACAGCAAACAAACAAGTCGCCAACATTAGACGATACTGAGTATTCTTTTTCATAATTCAAAAAATTAAAATTGATAAATAAGATTAATAAATTCGTTCAAATATCAAATTCACTATATCACATTAGTGCATTCTTCTTTAGAGATTTTGTCTCATAGGCATTCCTCTATATTTATGCTATTGTTTCAATACTTTTTTGATACAAATATTATTTTTGCCAATTAAACGTATCAGATAGTAGCCTGGAGCATAATCAGACATAGATAACGACTTACCACACTCTGCTGATTCAATAGGCATCTGCTGCAACACGTTACCTTGTAATGAAAGACATTCTACCTTATTAAAAATACCCGCTTCAAAACTTACATTTAATTCCGTTTCTACCAGATTCGAATATACGGTTACCTGTTGAGGCGATTCAACATTTCCTATGCTTGTTCCACCCGCTGCCTGATATACATTCGTTACAGTACTACCTATATAGTCTCCTGAAGGCATTCTAAGTTCAATTTTCGTACCATCCGGTAGTTCTGTAGCACCAACCAGTTTTTTATTCAATGTCAATGAAACCGGACGTCCGGCTCTATAGGTCGGATCGGATACAGACACCTGATATTCGCCATTTTTCACTACCACCAATACCATCAGAGGACCACCGGCTGAAAGTTTCAAATCACCCATTGTTACCTCGGCTCCTTCATAAAAAACCACCGCATATTTATTACCACGTTTTACTGCTTGTACGGATTTAGTATTGGCTATTATCTCAAATTCATGATTTTTTGTATATGCTTCGAAATCGTCTAAAGACATATCCGGTACTACAATGTATTGATAGGTTGCATTTTGTGGAGCTATTCCATGATTAAAATAAGCGCTGAATACACGACCTTGATCACTTCCTGTCGAAGTATCTGTACCTATATTAGTCCAATTACCTTTTTGAAGAATGGCACCGGCAGTTATTTGCCCTTGTTCAGGGAAAATATACCCCACATTATCATGATGAATCCAGGATAAAGTATTATCGTATGAAGTCCAACGAGTCAAAGGAGTCACTGCTGTCTGCGTATTAATTGTGCCGTCTGTCAAACCAAAGACTGCCGGAGCACCAAAGAAAGCCTGATTCACGGAAGTAGCAATCGACGACTTCCCATTGGTTGTTATTCCCGATCCCAGGCAAACCATACAATCATCAATGAAGAAATAAGCTTTCTGAGCTTTTAACCCACGATAATCGTGTTTATACGCCAATACTCCATCCTCACCGTTACTTACACCACCACCAAAGCTATTAGTGCCATACAAATAGCCGCCCAAACGGGCAGAATCAACACTTTGTGCAGCAGTCGTACCAGGAATTCGAGCCCAATCCCAAATACCGTAAATAGCCCCCGCATGGCCATAAGCCCCACCATTATATTCATTACCGCTTGTTAAAATATTGGTTGCTCCCATTGGCAAATTATACCCTAACTTGTTCTCACTGTTAATCATTTCCGTCCCTAATGTACGGTTAGAAATGATTTTGGCAGACATATAATAGTTAGCGCCATGTTGAGTCATCATATCCGACTTCCAAAAATGCTTATTAATATTCAAAGGGAAGGGAGCGCCATTCTCAATATGATCTATCCAAGCTTCATAATCAGCCTTATACTCCGGATCAGCTTTTATCATCCGACGCAAGACAAGAGGATCTATATTGGTTCGGTTACCTTTTGAGTCACGAGAGATATTACGCCCCATGGTACCAAAGTCAAACGCATTACGATATCCGAACAAACGATGTCCCTGTAACAACATATTACGGAATAACTCTATTCTATCCCCCGTATAGGCCTCATCAAACAATGTTCCGGCAGCAATCTCCATATAACCGGAGATATCATTGGTAATCGACATTCCATACCCTCCGGAATAAATTTGTTCATGGTGCTGATGGAAACTACCATCAATTTTTATCCCTTCATCTCCTTGTTTACTTACAATTGTAAGTGTAGAAGCAATTCCGTCGAAAGCCTCCTTCATACCAGCAAAATCATTCTCTATACACCCCTTATGTATGGCTATCTCACAAATCCAGGTCAGGTTTTTACCTCCGCCTAAAAAACGTTGAACCATATTCCGAAGGTATTTTTTAGAACAATATTCCAATTGCGTTTGGTTTGCATATCCTTTGACTAATAACAACGGAATCATATACTTTTGCGGAACTCCAATTTCATCGTACCACCAATTGTATCCCGGATCTCCTCGTTTTCCGGTTTCCTGAGGATGATTATCTGCAAAATAAGTACACCCGGCTACAATACGTTCCAGCAAGCGTTCATTCATATAATAACCACTCTTTGAATGACGATATGCTTTGGCCATTACTACCAAACGATTAGGAGCCGTATTACCTGCCGCATTCATTTGCCCATATTTTCCATCATCCCAACTACCGTCCGGGTTCATAGTATCCATCCATTTTTTTATTTCAGCATCTGTAACCGGATCAGCCTCTAAGTTTCTTTCTGCCAAAATAGTAGTAACTTGATCTATCGAAGCCTGTTGTTCTGTGGTTAAACTACGAATAGCATTATCTGTATTCCAAATATCAGATAAAAGTGTTGCATTGGTTGCCATACCCATATCGTAACCTACCAACAATCCACACAAAAAGAGAATAATTTTTGTATTTCTCATATTATTCTGTAAGTTGCAATTACAGATGAAAACCACATTTTTCGATTTTCATCTGTAATCACTGGTTTTTAAATATTATTCCATTGCTATAAATGCAGCAATTTCAGCTATAGCCGCCTTTTTGGCATCTTTACCATTAAGAGCATATATTCTGAAATAACGGGTTTCGCCGGCACTGAGCGGAATGTCAAATGATTGCGCTCCATCCATATCTTCCATCCGATAAGATTCCACATCATTCCAATTTTCACCATCCTGACTATATTGTAATATAAAATCATAGACAGTGGCACTTGGTGCATCTTTTGGACGAATCAATTCTATACGTCCTAACTTATAACTCTGATGCATATCGATTGCCAACCAATGAGGATAAGCAGTAGGTAATGGTCGTATATTTGAATGCCAATATGTTTTAGCATCACCGTCAATGGCACTCTCTGCCACATAGGCACCTCCGGAAGTCGTACTACTTGTTATAGTCCACTCAGTTGTCGGAAGTTTAGATACTCCTTTCCGTGTTACCCAATCTGTATAGAATGTATCTACAACCAAAGAATCAGAAGTAAATGCTGTTCTATATCTAAACTCTGTTCCAATCTTGTAATTCGCATAGGTTATTGTATCTGCATTTGTCTTTATAGGATCCCATACAGTTACCTTCTCATCTACTGTATTGGTATACTCTATTTCGGTAGCAATAGCCCCGTTATAAGTGTCAGCCAATCCCCATGCGACCATCAGTTGTCCATCCTTCAGTGCAGCATCATCCAAGTCACGATTTGTGATAATAGATTGATAGTTCTCACCACGTGCCCATCCAATCACTTCTACTGGTACAGAAATGTCTCCGGCTTCATTAAAAGAACGGATAATAAACGAATATGAGTTTTCCGGCAAATCCGGAATAATGCATCTGACAGTATCATCTTCATAATCAAAATAATCTACTTTTAAAGTATTCGTATAATTATTCCAATAAACTTCTGCACGTACAGTAGTAGGATCTTTACCTTTCAACCACTGAATCTGTACCCTGTTTTTTCCGGCATATACTACCGGCTCCTTCGCTATTCCCGGATATACACGTCCGTTGGGTACAATATATTCTTTATAAGTACTATCCATATCTTTACAAGACACAATACCTAAAAATATGGACAATATCATAATACTATAAAATATATTTTTCATCTTATTTCAATTCTAAATGATTAATATATACACTTTACTTAATCTCTTTTCCAAAGACATCCAACTCAGAAATCCAGATTGATCCGGAAGTAGACGGTCCCGCAAAAGTTTCAAGAACTTTAAAACGAAGATATCTTACCTGAACAAAAGGATTAGGAGCAAATTCCGACTCTTCCAAATCATAGTTGACACCCTGCACACAAGCATATTGATGGTCTTCTTCTGTTAAAGTAGGAGATTCACCCGAATATTTAGTCGTGTTAAATGTTCCCAATGGAGTCCAACTATCATCCCAACTACCATCCGGATTAGGCGACAAGCTTCCATAAAGTTCAAACTGTTTTACATTAGAGCCACTATATACTTGAATTTCCTGGCGTGAACCTTTTCCACGGTGATGTAATTTTACACGGCTCACAGTTACCGTACGTCCCAGGTCTACAGTAAACCATTGCGGTATCGGTGCAGATTTCGTCGTAGCAAACATACTGTTTCTATCAGTCGCTACTCCATCCCATAAGTGGTCTATAGAATATGCGCTATAATTATTTTCAACAGGATCATACGTATCGGTAGGTAAAGCAGCATTTTTAAATTTATCTTTGGAAATTTCTTCTTCATACAGAGGAGTCAAAACAGCCTCTTTGGTTGAAGAGTAATGTTCCCAACGATCTCTCAAATATACTGCAAACTTACCTTCTTTCTCCTTTAATCCCCGGTAAGGAAAACTTCCCATAGAAGCCTCTGTATAGAAAGTTTCAAATTCTGTATATTCTCCTGTATTAGCAGTATCTCCTAACAAAACGATGGCCAAAGCAGCCCGATCAGGATTTTTAAAACTAACAGAAACTCCTCCAAAACTTGCCTTCAATTGCAAACTTTCAAAAGCCGTCAAATAGGAAGGAGTCAATGGAGTCACTTCCTGATCTACCGGAGCAGATTCTTTTTCATTTCTTCCTACACTATAAATCTTCACCGGATAAGATTTCACTTCTCCGAATCCTTCTAATACCAATGAATCTTCATAACAGGAAGCTTTAGCAGTATGTACAGCGCCTGTTTCAATTTGATAAACAGCTTTTACATACAATAAATTTTCATCTTTCGGCATTTTATATTTCAAAATGGCACCACCTGGAGTCGGTTTTACCGTAACATCATATACCTGTTCCGGAGCCGGAGCCGACATATCAATATGATCCAAACGCCCTTCTTCTTTACAACTTACCCCCATAAACAATAAAGAGGCTAATGCTATATATAATGATCTTTTCATTTTATCCTATATTTTTAGATTACCAACCAATGTTCTGAACCAGATTATCATTCTTTAGAATGTTATCATTGCTGATCGGCCAGAAATAATCTTTCACCCCAAACGACTGTTTATAAACAACTGTCGAACGATAATAATAATTTGCTCTGGACTGGCTCATATCCCATCCTTGCATCGGAGTTTGATATTGACTGGGAGCGATCTTCCAACGACGAATATCCCAAAAACGAATTCCTTCAAATGCTAATTCAATCATTCTTTCCTGTTGGATTATAGCCCGCAAACCCGTTTGAGTGGTATATTTAGTCGGACTATTCGAATAATTGCTCCAAGATTCTTTAACCCCCTTCAAACCAGCACGTTCTCTGACAGCATCAATATAAGTAAAAGGATTTTCCGAAACTGCATTTTCTTCACCTATCAGCCCTCCCTCCGGACCATAAGCCTCATTAATAGCTTCAGCATACAATAAATACAAGTCTGCAAGACGATAAATCGGCCATGGATATTCCGTACAACTATACTGATTTACAGCAGTCAATGCATTTCCGTCATATACCAATTTCTTAGCCCAATAACCAGTCAACGGCCCCATTCCTATTGCTTCTGACATCTGTCCATCGGTATCGCCTTTTCTTGCATGAACAAAAAACGGCTGTTCTGTTTCCTTTTTACCCTGTCCATGCCATGCACCACGATCAAATCCTAAGAAGGCGTAAAAACGTGGTTCCCGATCCATATTCAAACGAGCAGTGACTTCTCCTCCTTCCAAATAGAATGTATAGTTATCGTCATTACGTGGAATATCACGCAGTTCATACTTAGAGGCATAAGCCCAGTCTTTATCTTCCGTAATAGGTACACCATTGTTAGAATAGAATGTCTCTGCCATTTTTAATGCAACTCCTACCAAAGAACGAATTTCAGGAGCATCCTTATAATCAGAGTTTAATTTTGCTGTAGAAATTTGTTGCAAACCTGTATTACCACCGCCTGCCCGACTATTCGTATTTGCCCAAATAATCTCACTATTCCAACGTTCGTTAAACATACGACGCAATGTCATCTGTTGTCTATAACGAGGATCCATTGTGCTGGCACCATCCGTATATTGATATAATTTAATATCAGCTTCTTTACAAACATCCACAGCTGCTTTACACGCATTAGCTGCTTTCACCCATTTTTGTTTATCTTCTGTTTGGCTAAACAGTTGTGTTCCGTCATGATTTCTCAATGTAGCCTGATCGTGATTACCATTATATAAAGGACTTGCTGCCGTAGTCAATACTTTCGCTCTTATCATATGAGCAATAGGCAGAGTAATACGTCCCAATTCATCCGCCGGTGCATACACTTGTAAAGGCAATGCACGCATATTAATCGCCTCATCCAATAATTCCTCAATATATGCAAAACACTCATCAATAGGATCTCTGGTAACTTTCACTTCATCCACACCGGCATCTACCGACAGGTTTTCGCGAATAATCGGTACAGGCCCATACATTTGCACAAGTTGAAAATGATAAAAAGCTTTCAATACTTTGACTTCGGCGATCCATAAATCTCTTTCCCAAGCCGGAAGATCGGGTACCGACGCTACATTTTCAAGAAAGATATTACAATCTCTCAAAGCCTTATAATAATCCGACCACTTATCCAACAGAGGGTTCGCGGTAGACTGACCTCCTCTTGAAAGACTTAAAGCATAGTCTTTATCAATACGCCCGCTTTTTGTTTGTCCACATAACTCATCTCCTCCCAATAAGGCCGGATCCCAAGTAGGATTACCATGAGAAGGCATATATGAATAACAGGTAGCTAAATACTTTATAGCTTCAGAACGCATATGGAATGCCATTTCAATAGTAGCTGTTCCTTCCGGAACTACATCCAGATAATCGGCACATGAACTAAACAATGGCGCCAGTGCCAACATACCTATATATATAAATTTCTTTTTCATAGTCATTATTAATTAAAACTCAAATTAAATCCAATATTAAATACACGCTGCAATGGATATCCTAATCCATTACCTCCCATTTCGACATCCCATAATTTGAATTTGCTAAAGTTTAACAGATTACTACCACTCACATAAAAACGAAGATTGGACAGATGCATCTTGTTTAATGCTTTTTGTGGAAGGGAATAACCTACTTCCAACTGTTTCAAACGCATAAATGCACCATCACGCATAAACCAAGTACTCTTTACTGTATTATTTACGTTCTTTGTACGGCTCAGTCGCGGCCATACCGCATATACATCTTGATGATCTTCGGCCCAATGACTATCTGCATAAACCTTCAACAATTGTGTATTATTTTGGAAAGGAGCAGTTGCGCCCGCATCGATCCAGAAAGAAGTATTGGCTGAACCCTGAAAGAAAATAGAGAAATCAAAATTTTTATATCCGGCAGACACACCGAATCCATATACTATTTCCGGAGTGGTCGGATTACCGATGGGAACCATATCTTTCTCATCGATAACACCATCATTATTAACGTCCAAATATTTAATATCACCACCGCGGGCAGGTTCAACCTCATCCGTTCCGCCTACACCGATCTGGCTTGGTGAATTCGCAGCCTCCTCATCGCTTACAAACAAACGTTCTGCAATGTAACCATACTGTTGTGCTAATGAGGTGCCTACCCTATATCTCCACGGCTCTTTATACGCAGATTCTTCATACACTTCATATTTACTCGTAGCATACGTAAAATTAGCACGGGCAGATGCCCATAAATCTTTATGGAAGACTTGTTGATACTCCAGACTCAAATCGACACCTTTACCGGAAGCTTCGCCCACATTGGATCTAAGTTCTGCCGCCAATCCCATCGTAGAAGGTATATCTGCACGACTCATCAGAATATGATCACGATATTCTGTATAATACTCTGCAATCACATTCAATTTATCAAAAAGCCCAAATTCCAATGCAAAATTCTGTTTGCGAGAAACCTCCCATGTTATATCCGGATTTGCATAACGTTTTACGGCAACCCCTGGAATTTTATTCTTAAAATCACTACCAAAAGTATAACCACCGGTATCCATATTAACTTCAGAGAGATAGAAAAAGCGGTCAGAACTTGAACCAATCTAGTCATTACCAACCAGGCCATAAGAATAACGCAATTTTAAATTCGAAACAATATTTTTAACCGGCTCAAAGAATTTTTCATTAGAAATAACCCAGGCAGCACCAACAGAAGGGAAAAAACCAAAACGATGTTTTCTATCAAAACGCTCCGAACCATTATAACCAAAATTGAACTCTCCGAAATAACGTTGATCGAAAGAATAAGTCGCACGACCGGACAATCCTATATTTCGGGAAGGTAACGATAATTGTAATGTATTAGCCTGCCCTTCACGTTCTTCACGTCCTTGAAAAACCAACAGTCCACTTACTCCATGCTTCCCAAACGTCCGATTATAATCAACTGCTGCTTCCATATAATTAGAACTTGTCATCACCTTATCTCCTTCGGAAAATCCCAGATATTCGGTACCACGTCCATCCCCATCAGTATTTAAACAATTTAATGTATAACGACCGGTAGCCTTATCAAATGTAGACATAGAATAATAAAAAGGAGTATAACTTCTTTTAACTGCAAACTGGGATAAACGAGCTATGTTTATCATTAAGCGTGCAGATAGCCCCTTTGTGAGGAATTCTAAATTTTGTTTTAACTCCAACTGAGCTAAAATTTGCGACCGTGTCTTGTCCTGATAACCACGTACGGTTTCTGCATAGGGGTTTGTATAGAAATTCCCTTTTTCTGCACCCATAACAGCACCACCAAAAAGAATATGTGAAGTAGTAATATTCGCATCGGCAGCCGAATAGTATGCAGGAAACATGACCGGATTCGAATGCATGATCATTTTATAAGTATCAGAACCACTTTTTAACGGACCAGTATAATCTTCAAAGTTACCATTCAACCGCACAATCATTTCCGTCGTTTTGGAAAGATCTATATTTACGTTTGCACGTAAATTGTAAACATTATCTTGAATATTGTTATTAAAATTATTACGTTTATCAACCTTCAGCAAACCATTATCCCTGTTAAAAGAAGCTGCAACATAATAACGGGCTACACCGCCACCACCACTGACACTCAAATTTACACGTTGGTTCATTGTAAAATCCTTCATCAGCATACTTTGCCAATCGTTAGCCGGATAAAGAATCGGATTATTCCCAGCTATTGTCCCATCAATTTTACTTTGTGAATAAGGTAACTGACCTAACGGATTACGCGTAAGTACCGCCTCGTTCTCCAATTTCATATAAGTAATAGGATCGGCCAGTTCAATCGTCTGAGTAGGCATGGAAATTGAGTTTTCCACACGTAACTGTATTTTAGCCGGACCATTCTTACCCGATTTAGTAGTAACCAAAATTACACCATTCGCACCACGAGCTCCATAAAGTGCCGTTGCTGTGGCATCCTTCATAATCGAAAAACTTTCGATCTCATCCGGTTGTAAACGTGCCAAATCAGTCGTGGTTAATTCAATACCATCAATCAAAATCAAAGGATTCGTATTGGTACCAAAAGTGGTAATACCACGAACAAAAAAGTCTGCATTATCAGCTCCGGGCTCACCACTCCGTTGATAAGCAATCATACCCGCTACGCTACCAGCCAAAGCGGTTGTCAGGTTACTTGCCGGTACTTTTAATTCTGCCGGTTTAACGGTAGTAATAGAAGAGGTCAAACTTTCTTTCTTCTGCTTACCGAATGCAACCACTGTTACTTCATCCAATGCCTGGGCATCTTCATACAACACCGCATTTATAATGCGCTTTGTACCTACTGTTATTTCTATCGGCTTATAACCGATAGTACGAAACTCCAAAACGGCTTTAGAATTAGGTACATTGATACTATACTCTCCATTCAAGTCTGTTGTAGTACCCACCGTGGTACCTTTAATCATAACAGTGGCACCCGGAATAGTCTCTCCTCGATCGTCAGAAACAGTACCGCTAATTTTAATAGATTGTTGTTGCACCTCTTTTGGTTCCATAGCTTTGCCCGAGCCTTCCTTCACATTGGCAAACGCTTGGCTCCCCATCATTACGGAGCAAAGGATAATTCCAAAAGCATTACGTATTATACAATTCCTGTAAAGCATATTTTTCTATAGTTTAAATATTTAATTAATTAAAAAAGGAACTACTTATAAAAAATTCCCAAATTCTTAATAATTCAACAAAACATTTCACTCATACTACATAGGCAATAGATTTAGAGTTTACACTTGATCTTTATATAAATTATGCACGATAATACTTAAGAAAATGTTTCTTCATACTCAACATACTGATTATGATTAAACCAATCTTTTTGAGAGTAAAGAGTGGGAGAAGAAAACAACTATATCTTTGTATTTCTTGACTCCCTCTCAATTACTTCCTGCTTCACATTAACAAATCTTTTCTACCTAAATTGAAATACCAATTAAAAACATCATTCTATGTTGTTTCTGAAAGCAAATATAAGTCGTAGCAAGTAAGGTCACTATGCCTAATCTCGCCATTAATATGCTCAATCTGTACAGTGACACTTAAAATACATTTTTGGCGCAATTGAATACAATATACGCCACAATCAATACTCACAGGAAGTTATGGTTAGATGATTACATTCTTTTTTTTCTTAAAGTAGGTTGCCGCTATATAAACAATGAAATCATTAACATCATAACGGTCTCATTTTTATATCTCAAAAAAATCCGAGAATCACTTTATTCTCAATAAAATAATCCCTTAGCAAGTGTTCCGTATTAGATTGATTCAATAAAAACAGGATGGCAATATATACATAAAGCATGTAATCTGCAAGTTCGAAAAACGAAACTAAGTTTGAGATACAGAGCATTATATATACATTATTTATTTCAATTTTCCTACAGATAATTTCAATTATTACTACCACAAAAAGTATAACACCAAAAAGAGTTCTTACTTATTTACAGACGAAAAGCCAAAAGAAATATATTACAAGTAAGAACAATATGAAGGACATAGTTTAGTATAATAGGCATACTACAAAATAAGAAATTGAGATATACTCGAAAAGTAAAAAGTCAGCTTCATTCATTAAAAAGAGACGATGCAATACACCTGTTTCCGGTTCAACAATAAAAAAACTCTGCCGCAATTATGAACTTATGTTCTAAGCGGCAGAGATTTCTATGTAAAGTTTATTCTCTATACTACGACTTTTCAGCCAGTACCTTTACGACACCCTATATGCAAGGTCTACTTCTATTTCTTTCCTACAATCCTGTAATCACCTTCATTGAATAGATAAGCCTGTTTTCCTTCTTTCTCAAAGTGCATATCTACCTTATATTTGTTTTCTGATGGAGTTTTACCATTAATTGAAATATCAAAAACTAAATCAGTAGGTAGATATACAATCGCCTGAGCACTCCGGGGCACAGAGATCTCTAAGGAAAATACATCCGGCTCTATTATAAAAGCAGATTTAACCAACCCGGCAATTGTGGGAACAGTAATAGATGCCTGTTTAAAAGAAGTAAGATCAGGTTCTATTTTAAATAATTCATATCCAGGCTTCAATGGTTCCACACCGCACAGATATTGGGCAATAACGGTTAAAGCACCTCCACTCCATGCATGATTAACGGTACCTCCGCCAAATCCTTTCTCACCAATATCCCATCCTTCAAACAGCGTAGAATACTCTTCATTGTCAACCATCGGAGCAAAACGAGATTGTACACGCTCCAATGCATAATTACTTTGTCCCATAATGAAAAGGGCCTCCATAACATACTTTTCCATATAAGGACTGGCATGTTTTTGTGATTTAAGCAAGTTAAAAATCTCATCGTATTGGGTTTGATCCGCAATACCGGCAATAACAGCCAATGCTTGTACACGGTCATCCGTCTCTTTCTGATATTGCGGATGTCTGTAGGCATAACCATTCCAACATTTGTTATAACCAACCTTCAGCTTTTTCATTATTCCCCGATACATTGCAGCATCGTCTTTATACCCTAAAACATCGGCCATTTTTGCTGCACCATCCAATGCCAAATAATGCCATCCGGCATAGATAAGACGAATATCACGATGGTCTCCCCAGTCTCCCCAAGTCCACCCTCCACTTCTAAAAGCAGTCAGGCCTGTATTATCCAGTTGCCAAAGTCCAAGATACTTCTTAACTTTAGGATAGACATCAACAATCGTTTGTGTATCTCCCGTATTCAAATAATAATTCCAAAAGCCATAGCGCCCGATACTTGCCAATGATTGTCCGGGAAGTTCTGTATCCGAGCGTCCGGAAGGAATCGGAGCATAGAGTACACCGTTTTTCTTTTGCCAACCGACCAGTTCATAAATTGCTTTCTTCATCAAAGCATGCGCCGAAGGAGAATACGTATAAAAACTTTCGCCCATAAGCAACACTACATCTCCCCACCATTGAGCCCGCTCTCTATCGGGACAATCAAAGTAGGTATCACGCATATTCACATACAATGTCCGGAGTGCTTTTTTCCAGAAACGCATATAAAACTCATTATCGCAAGAGAAGCTACCGGTAGGTTCCGTATCATAACCGGTTTCCCGATAAGACAGAGCATTAACAGTTACACTTTTCGGTAGTACAAGAATCAGCTTATGCCCATTCATCCATCCTAAAGACTCATAAGTCTGTCTTCCTCGTTTTGTGACGTATTCAGCTCTTACATTTTCTGCTCCGCCAGCCACGGAATGGTCTGTAGATATGGAGATTAAGCTTCCGTCCTGAGTATCTGTTACATCCAATACTGGAGTCATTTGCATATTATAGGGAAACCGGGCAATAATTGTATCTTTATCGTTTCCCGGAATACGCTGCATTTCAAGCGGCTTTATACCAAAGTCTTTCCAAAACGGAACAGGCCGTTTCACTAATCTGTTCCAGGGGGACACGCCCCAGTCTCCTAATTCTCTCGCTTTTTCGAAAGCGTATTTTCTGCAATCCTCTGTTTGCCAACCGGTAATATCATATCGTGCATCAAAATGAATGTTAGATTCCGGCAAGCGATAATTAGGATAGGGCTTGCCGGTATTACCATAAGCCGGATGGACTTTACAAAGCCACTCCGAATTACTTATAATATCCAACTTATCATCTTTCACTTTAAATATTAGTCCGGCTTTCCCGCTACTTTTGTGAGAAAAGCCATTTTTCCCAAAATACCAGACCAGAATGGCTATTTTATTTTCTCCTTTCTTCAGATAAGGAGCAATATTCACTTCGTCATAGTAAGTGTCTTCGGGATTAGGGCCTCGTTTCAATCCACCTTCAAATACAACGAGGTTACCATTTATCCAGAGCCAGTATTTACTATCTACGCCAATCTGAGCTATTACTTCCGAAGGAACCTTCTTTATCAAAATATCCCGCCGAAAAGCAATCCAAGTATTAGGATTATCTACATTTTCCTCAATGGAAGTTATCCATTGAGCTCCCTCACGATTCTCTGCATGAAGCATATATGTACAACTTAATATTAATAACAATGAGATAAAAATCTTTCTCATAAAACCACTTATTTAAAAAAGTTCCAGCAGGTTATCAATCAATAATCTTCACGCCCTTAGGAGCTTTTACTTTTGTTACTATTTTACCATTCTGCTTACGATGAGAGATACGAACATCTCCCTTGGGAGTCGGGAAAGTACCTTCCACCCATTCCAAATCACCTAAATGGGGCTCTATCTTTAGAGTACGACAACCCGGAGTCATCACTTTTACTCCTAAAACATGTTCACTCAGCCAGGCAGTAGGTCCTGAAGCCCAACCATGACAAAGACTATGCCTCAACCTGCTATAACAGAAATTCCCGAAGTCTCCATGAATATCTTTTTTGCCTGCAGGAATCAATTCGTCTATCGGAGCAGAGCCAGGTATCCATTCCAAATTGAAATCTTCCCAGAAAGTAGTAGCTCCCATATCCAGCATTCCACCCCAATAGGTACGGATTACATCAATAGCTCCCTGATAATTGCCTGCTTTAGCCTGTGCCTGCAACATATAATATCCATAGAAAGTTGAAAAATTCTTGGCTCCTCCTACTGATATTACATTATTATCGGCTTCAGCAGCATCAACCAAACCTGCCAAAGCAAGCAGTGCAGCAGCTTGTTTGGAACCGTTTGCATCGGGTACATATTGTTTCATGCGAGCACTCACTTCAGCACAAGTAGCCGCCAAAACGTTATCACCCAACGCTTCACAAAGCATAGCACCTGCATCAAAAGTCATCGATAAAAGAGCTTGCAAACCAGCATTAATTCCTTGCCTATTCCTCTCGGAAGGCCAATCAAGAAAACGCTTCCCGTCCAAATGCTCTTTACCGGATTCGTCTACTTTGGTCAATAAATGATTTAGTAAACCAGTCAGATAGTCCTTCTGCCGCTTCAGATACTCCAAATCACCCTGATACAGATACCATTCTTTATGAATCAGAATCCACCATAAAGAATAAGAGCTGATACTATTCATCCAGCCCGGAAGCGGAGTGGTATCACGGGATAAATCCAAACTCCGGGGAACAACCTCATTAAATCCGAAAACAGAGCTGATAGTCATTACTTCGGGATGCATATCGCCTACCCATACCAGACGATCTCTCTTAATGCCATCCCACAAATATTCCTGCATATTCAAATGAACGGTATAGGCTCCGGTCATCCATATTTCATTCAGCCGGTCATCATTACAACGGAAAGAACCACGATAAGGAATGTCCCGCATCACAGATACTGCATTGACCTCTTTCAATAACAATTCCGTATCGGCATCTAATAAGTCAATGCGTGCAAAACGGAAACCACTATGTACAGTCTCTGTAGTCCCAAGCCATGGAAGCTCCATCGTAAAATCACGCATGGCATGATCGTTCATGGCTCCCTTTGTCCCAACAGGAGTCATTGCTTCACTCACAGATTCACCCAGGCGGATACGAATCTTTACCGGCTCTTTGCTTTTTGAACGCCCGGTAACAATACGTAATCCTCCCTGTATCTCTTTTCCAAAGTCGACCAGAAAAGAAGGATATTCACCACCGGTACTTTTCAGCACACACAAATTGCGATTAGTTAGTACCCCTTGTCCATCGCCGGGTTTCAGTAATGCATTAATATTATGAATCAATCCACCACTACCGTTATACTGCCAAACAATACGTGTCGGTGCGATATATGTACGCGTTCTGATATCTGCATATTGGCTCCGGCCGATCACAGCAATCATCAAAAACAGCAAAATACCACCTAGCCTTTTTCTTATCATATTGCTATATGCATTCTTATTTAATTCTAATTTCAAAATGATACGTTCCGGGAGTAAGTTTTATACTTCCTTCTTCTCTTTGTGCTGATAAAATCTGCGACTTTATCTCCTTACTTTTAACAATATATGCATCGTCAAGATACAATGAAGCAGAAGTGTTCGAAGGAATCGTTACCGTATACTGAACTTTATTCCTGTTTTTACTCCATGATGAAACTATTTCTCCATAAGGTGAAACATGATTGGCCTCAAAAGAATTCAATCCGGTTACAAAGTTAGGTTTTAAAATAATATGTTTAAAACCAGGAGCAGAAGCATCCGGGAAAAGTCCTCCCAAAGCCTTATAGTACCAGGCACTAATTTCACCAAACATGATATGATTCAATGAAATATCCCGATAACCGTCTGTACGCCAATTTTCAAAAAGAGTAGTAGCTCCATTCTTAATCCACCAGCCCCAGGAAGGATAGGTATCTTTGGAAGCCAATTCATAGGCTAAATCAGCATACCCATTCTCACTCAGGGCATTAAGAATCGCTTTACTTCCCAGTAAACCAACATCCATGCTTTGATCTTTTTCTACCTTTTCGGCCAGATTCTTTGCTACTAATTCCTTCATATGCTCCGGAACAATATTCCAATATAAAGGTGTACTGAGCTCCGTTTGGTGTCCACTGCAATAAATTCCTTTCTGCTCGTCCAGGAAGCGGGCATTGATACTATTCTTTATTTTTGTAGCCAAAGTTGAGTATTTCTCATAATCACGCTGCTTATTCAGCAATTTAGCCGCTTTAGCCAGAATATCGGTATCTACATAATAATAAATAGAAGAAGTCAGTTCTTTTGAAGAACGTGCCTTTATAGGAATCCAATCGCCCAAGCCCCAGTCTGTAATACCGGAAGGATAGGTATAATTCAAGTAATCTACGTACCGCTTTATATTATCGTATACAGATTCGAGCAAATGTTTATCGCCATAAAACAGATAAATATTCCATGGAATAATAGCTATCGTACTGGTCCAATCCACTCCATTACCCCAATGATAGCCCCATCCTCCGGTAGGGATGATAGCCGGTAATACACCATTAGGAGCCTGTTCATCCTGATGATCGGCCAGCCACTTCTCATAAACAGTAATGCCATCATAGTTGTAAAGCGCAGTTTCTATAGCAATATGTGCATCGCCTGTCCAGCCGTTTTTCTCTCTTTGAGGACAATCAGTGGGATAACCAAACAGATTGGATAAATAAGAACGATTGGTTACTTCCCATATTTTATTCAATAGTTCGCTCGATGAAGTCACTTTTCCAACAACAGGTACATCACTATGCATAAAATAAGCCTTCAGGCTACTCGTTGTCAGTTCTATAGGCTCGTTACTCAACACTTCGACATATTGAAAACCTTTATAATTAAATCGTGCCCGGAAAGACTCTTCTCCCTTTCCACTTAATATGAAGATATCAGTCTGAAACGGATCAGAATCATCAGTAGGACGATAATGATAATCAATATTAGACATGTCTACTTTTCCATCCTCCCCAATTCTTTCGGCATGTTTCAATCTTATTTCGGTACCCGGTTTTCCGGTTACAATCAGTTCACTAACCCCGGACATATTCTGTCCGAAATCAAACAGATAATCTGTATCCGATAGTTTAGTCATCTTTACCGGATTGAGTTGTTTCACATCACGAACCGGATGCATCTGCTGAGAAACAATTAAATTGGAAGGAGCCGATGTACAAGCAGCGTTTTTCCATTTCCTATCATCAAAACCGGGAGTATTCCATCCAGTCTGTTCCTTTCTGGCATCATAGTGCTCAGCCGTGTAGATACTATTAAAGATTACCGGACTCAATGACGTTTTCCAATCTGATCCTGTAGAAACGAACTCCTCTTTCCCATCCTCATAGACTATACGAATATCCATACAGAATTTAGGTCTGCCACGCCAGGGAGCCTGATCAAAATTCCACACTGCTGTAGATTGATGATTATACCAGCCATTTCCCAATAATACTCCCACAGCATTATCTCCCTGTTGCAGTAATTGGGTTATATCATGTGTCAGGTACAAAGTACGACGATCAAAACGTGTATAAGCAGGATCAAGGCGATGGTCTCCCACACGTGTACCATTAATAGATAGTTCATATAATCCAGCCACAGCAATGTATGCCCGTGCCTGTCTGATCTTACGTCCGGCATCAAATACTTTTCTGAAATAAGCAGCAGGTTTCAAACGGTAATCGTGCGTATCCGAAATCCAACTACCTTTCCAGTTATGCATCCCCATTAATCCTGTTTCAAAATGAGATACGGCACTTGTATAGTTATTATTAGCATCATCCCAGACAGAAACCTTCCAATAATAACGGGTATAAGGCTGCATCGCCTTCCCGGCATACACTGTAAGTATCTCCGAAGACAATATCTTTCCGGAGTCCCACGCTCCTCCAGTACCATTCGCTACTGCTACAGAGTCTGTGCCAACAATTACCTGATAAGCTTGCTGCTTATTCAGGTGGGCAGGTAATCTCCAGCTAAAACGAGGAGTTGGAACATCAACACCTAAAGGAGTGACCAGATATTCACACCGTAAAAAGTCTAACTTTCCTAAAGACTGAGTCGCAAACAAAAACAAATGAGACAAAAGTGTTAAAAAGAGTACTGACAAAAATCGTTTCATGATATATAGATGTGTTTAATGTATAATGCAAAAGTAGCCAATAATAAGCGAATACGTATTCTCATATGTGCCAATAGTATGTTATCAGCAGGACAACATGTATTCATTCTCGCCAGTTTTGTATGCTAATCGCCCAAATGCCCTTCTGGTGCTTCTTTTACGGATTATAAAAAATACGAAGATTATATAATTCCGGCAAAAAATATATCTTTGTACGTGTAATTACTATCCAAGCAAATAATATACTAATGAAAAAGCACTTTTACATTCTATTATTGTTTCTTTTATGCTTAGTAGGAAATACCAATGCATACAACCTTAGACAAATCAGTAGCCGGGACGGACTTTCTAACAGTTCAGTGGCTTGTTTGTTTCAAGATGACGAACGCTTTTTGTGGATCGGAACTTATGATGGGCTCAACATGTATGATAGCCGGGATATTTATATCTATAAGCCGGATATAAATAACCAGAACAGCCTGTCGAGCAATGTTATTAAGAATATTACAGAGACAGAAGGTGTCTATCTGTGGATCAGTACCAAATGGGGACTCAATAAATTATCACAACGGAGTAATATTATTGAGGAGTATTACAACGAATTTGGTGAGAACTCATATGTAGCCAAGGACAATCATGACAATTTATACGTGTTTGGTAAACCCGGTATTCTCTCGCTGTATTCCAAAAAACAAAAGAAGTTTATTGACCTTCCTATTCAGAAGGGCATGACACACGACAATGTGAGTAACTTTGTTATTGATGCACAAGATACCATCTGGATAAATCATCGTGGAACGATGGAAAAATATACTGTTAATCAGGTAGACAGTGCGGCTCCTCAGATAGTGCAGCATCCCAGTTTCAGACATCCACATCCTATTAAGTATGTATTTTACAGTAACAAAAAGGTTATAATTGTTGATTCAGAGGGAAATATCTATGCTATCACCCCTCAGGGGACACGTTTCATTAAAAATCTGAAAACACTTATCAATGAAAGTGGAGAGATTGGTTCCATTATATTCGATAATGAAGATCTCCTTATTGCTTTCAAGACCAATGGGTTAATACATCTTGATGCTACAAAAAATTATGCACCGGAAAAGATTGAAATTAACTGCGGAGTATTCTCGTTATGGAAGGATGAACAACAAGACATCGTCTGGATTGGAACAGACGGGCAAGGAGTATATGCATGGACAAAAGATGAATATACATTTAATAACTTATCACTCAACCAACTCCCTATAAATAAAAGAAGACCCATCCGCGCCATTTATGCCGATCCTCAAAACACGTTGTGGCTGGGAACTAAAGATAATGGCATTATCCGTATAGAAAACTATGACAAGGCAAAAGTATACTCAGCTGCAAACGTTACCCACTTCACTACACAGGAAGGGCTAACTAATAATGCTGTATTCGCTTTTGTCCCCAGTAAAACCCATCCCGTATTATGGATCGGTTCTGATGGGCCCGGAATAGACTATTATTCCTACCGGGATCATAAAATACATCCATTGGTAAACCACACAAAGATTGGAATAGCCAAGGTGCATTCTATGGTTGAGATTTGTGATTCGTTATTATGGGTGGGCTCCGGCAGTACATTATTAAGAATCAATGTACAACCCAAAGGGAATACTTTAGAAGCTAAAAGTATCCGGTCTGTCAATCTCAATATTTCCAACCGGCAGCAATATAACCAAATATATTCTATCTATCCTGAAAATGATTCTATTATGTGGATAGGTATGCGTGGTAACGGTGTCATACGGCTCAATATACAAACAGAGGCTTACCGGCTGATCACTTTTGATAAAAACGGTATAGCACCGATGAACGACATATTGTGTATTCATCAAGACCGTAATAAAAATATATGGTTAGGCAGCAGTTATGGACTAACCAGGTTAAATCTACTCCCTGACGGAAGCTTTGATTACAAGAACTTTAACGAAAACGAAGGGCTTCCCAATAACACAATACACGGCATTGCGGAAGATAGGAAAGGAAATCTATGGCTGAGTAGCAATACAGGTATTATCTTGTTTGATCCTCAAAGAAATAGTTTTCGTAACCTCAATTATAAAACCGGACTAAAACTCATCGAATTCAGCGATAACGCTTATTTCCAGGATAATACTCTAAACAGATATTTTTTCGGAGGAGTAGACGGCATTGTATGGATCAAAAATGAGGAGAGAAAGAAGAAAGAGTTTGTGCCCGAGATCTTCTTTACAAAGTTACGGATCTTCAACAAAGAATATAGCATATCTGAGTTTGAGAAGGCAAAAGGCAATGAGGAGGCAATTGTACTCAATCATAATCAGAACTTTTTTGCAGTATCATTCGTTGCAATGGATTTCATCAACGGAGAAAACAGTAAATACTCGTACAAACTCGAGAATTTCAGCGATGTATGGATGGATACCCGTTCCAATGAAGCACAATTTACCAATATTACTCCGGGAAATTATATCCTGAAAGTGAGATATAATGACGGAATGAGCAATAATGAAGAATTAATAAAAAGTATACATATCATCATTCTCCCTCCCTGGTATCAAACCATGGTTGCATACATTATCTATGCACTGTTTATAATAGGTCTTATGATTGGTATATTCAGATATATCAAATGGAAATATGAACGGAGAAAAATATCTATTACCAGACGTTTAAATGAAAAATACAAGGAGGAAATGTATGAGGGTAAATTGCGTTTCTTCACCAACATCACACATGAATTCTGTACTCCGTTAACTCTTATTTACGGACCGTGTGAACGTATCTTACATCATGAAAACAGTGATGTATTCATCAAAAAGTACGCTCAAATTATTAAATCAAATACAGAACGACTCAACAGTCTGATTCAGGAAGTGATAGATTTCCGCCGTATGGAAACAGGAAATCAGACATGCCATATACAGGAATTAAATATCAGCGAATTATCACAGGAAATTATCGAATCATTCAGCGAATTGGCTGAGCAAAATAATATCCTTCTCCAAACTGATGTTAGCCCCAATATTATATGGAGAAGTGATAACAGTTGTTTTACGAAAATACTGAATAACCTCATTTCCAATGCGTTTAAATACACTCCGGAAAAAGGAACTATTTTAATATCCGTAAAAGTAATAAACGCAAAACTGGAAGTTAAAGTATACAATACAGGCAAAGGTATCAGTAAAGAAAATATCCCTCTAATATTCAACCGTTACAGTGTATTGGATAATATCAAAGAAAATAGTATCAAGGGATTATCTTCCAGAAACGGATTAGGACTTGCTATCTGCCATAGTATGGTAGAATTGCTTCAAGGTATAATAAAAGTAGAAAGTGAGGTAAATCAGTATGCCCAGTTCACCGTAACATTACCTCAGCTGGAAATTACAGAGAATTCTTCCCAAAAGCAGGAAGATGTTCCGAAACTAATTCAAAAAAATAGTATGAACAGGCAAGAGCTCGAAAACGCAACTGCCGGAGATAAATGTGCACAACCGGAAGCAACTATTCTGATTATTGATGATAACAAAGAATTGTTGTGGATGTTGAAAGATATATTATCTGATGAATACGCCATTCTTACAGCAGAAAACGGAGAAGAAGGATTAGCTCTACTAAAACAAGAAACTCCTGACCTGATCATTACAGATATTATGATGCCTAAAGTTGACGGAATCACCCTGACCAAACAAATAAAGAGTAATAAGCACACAGTGCATATTCCTCTGGTTATTCTGTCGGCTAAGAACACAACAGATGAGAAAATAGAAGGTATTGAGTCAGGGGCTGATGCCTATATACCCAAGCCCTTCAACACCCAATATCTGGTAACAGTGATCAGGCAGCTTATCAAAAAACAAAGAGAGTTAGAACAATATTATAACTCTTCGGCCAGTGCCTTTGACTTTGGAGGAGGACAGTTATTGCAGAAAGAAGACAAAGAATATCTGCAAACAGCAAGAGAACTGATAAATAAGAATATGGATAATACACTATTCGGACCCGAAGAATTGGCAGCTGCCATGCAAACGAGTAGCCGTAACCTATATCGCAAATTCAAAAACCTGAATCAACCGTCTCCAAAAGACTTTATAAAAGAGCAACGAATGACTTATGCAGCCAAGTTACTACTGACTACCACCCTTACAATACAGGAAGTCATGTACAAGACTGCATTCACGAACCGTTCTCATTTTTACAAAGAATTTGCTAAACGCTACAATCAAACACCCAGAGAATACAGAGAAGTAAACAAGCAAAAGGATACATCTCTGTCTGATTAAAGGAGTAATTTATGCGAATCTGTAGTTGGATAGTTGATTCAAATCTGATCGGAAACGAATCAGTTCACCACAGAGGACACGGAGGGCGCAGAGATATTATTTTCTCTGATGAAACGCGGATGAACGCAGATTAAAAAACTGTAGTTCTTTATTTTATCGTTATTTCCCTTTGCGAGAATTTGCGTTCATCTGCGTTTCAATAAAGATTTAAACTCTGTGCCCTCTGCGACCTCTGTGGTGAAATACCGTACAATAATGAATACCGCCCGGCATGCCTCTCAATGACTTCTTTACTGAGTTTACATTATTTAACCCACTGGCTATTGTTTAATTACGAAACTTTCGTAGATTTGCAATATAATCGTAATTAAACATACTCCATGGAAAAGCTGACTATACAAGAAGAAGAAGTGATGATCTACATCTGGGAATTGGAAAACTGTTTTGTGAAAGAGATAGTAGCCAAGTTTGAACCACCGGTTCCCCCCTATACGACCGTAGCATCCATAGTAAAGAATCTTGAACGAAAAGGATACGTCACGCCCCGCCGGGTAGGTAACACCTATCAATACACTCCTGCCATACGGGAAAGTGAGTATAAACGCAGTTTCATGAGCGGAGTAGTACGGAATTACTTTGAGAATTCCTATAAAGAGATGGTTTCCTTTTTTGCCAAAGACCAGAAAATCTCGACCAGCGACTTGAAAGAGATCATCGACATGATTGAAAAAGGTAAAGAAGAATAACGAATAAACAGTAAAATCATGACTCCGGAACTTGCATATTTTCTGAAGATCAATGTAGGCATTGCACTATTCTACGCCTTTTACCGGTTGTTCTTGTATAAGGATACCTTTTTTCATTGGCGGCGGACGGCACTACTCTGCTTTTTCGGGGTTTCACTCCTCTACCCGATGCTCAATCTGCAAGAATGGGTGAAAGCACACGAGCCTATGGTAGCAATGGCCGACCTTTATGCCACGACATTACTTCCGGAAATTGTATTTGATGAAGTGACGATAACCGCCGGTATCAATTGGCACGACATAACGCTCACGTTGCTAAAGGTGATTTATCTGTGTGGAGTAATCCTCTTCTCCATTCGTTTCATAGTACAGCTAATCAGCATCATCCGTTTAAGGATACGATGTAAAGCAATACAAATAAAAGGTGTACGTGTATATGCCCTAAATAAAGCAAGCAGTCCATTCTCTTTTTTTCATTGGATCTTCATTTATCCGGAATCACATACGGAAGAAGAATTGGACGAAGTACTGGTACACGAACTTACCCATGCCCGGCAAATACACTCGGCAGACGTAGTATTCGGAGAATGGATGTGCATCGCTTGTTGGTTCAATCCTTTTGCCTGGCTCATGAAACGCGAAATACGAAACAATCTGGAATACATGGCCGACCAGCATGTATTACAAACAGGATATGATCATAAAACATACCAGTACCACTTGTTGGGACTGGCTCATCATAAGGCTGCAGCAACTCTTTATAATAGTTTCAATGTTTTACCACTCAAAAACCGAATTACAATGATGAATAAAAAAAGAACGAAAGAGATAGGAAGAACCAAATATCTGATGTTTCTTCCACTGGCTGCCCTGCTGATGATAATCAGTAACATCGAAGCAGTGGCCCGAACAACAAAGGATTTTGCCAAAGATGTGATACAGGCTGTTGAAGAGAAAACAGGGCAAACAGGCGAAACGCTACAATCTATTGCCACAGAAACCTCCGAACCGACAATTCCGACAGCAACTCCCCTCCCCAAAAAGAAAGTGGAATACAAAGGAGTAGTAGTTGATGACACAGGAAAAGGACTGGCTGACGCCACATTAGGAGCAGAAATTCTGAATGACGGGACTTTTCAGAAAATAAATATTCCGGATACAAAAACAGACGCCAATGGTAATTTTTCTTTCACAGCAATAGAAGGCATCACCACGATTACAATTGACAATAAAGACATTTCTGCTTCTATGAATATCAAAAGCCAAGACCGTCTCAATCTGAAGATAGTGCTTCTAAGTGCAGCTGCCAGAAAGAAAATGGAGGAAAATTTAGAGGTATTCGATGTTGTTGAAAAAATGCCTGTTTTTCCCGGAGGGCAAACAGCTCTGATGGAATATATAAGCCAAAACCTGCGTTATCCTGCGAAAGCACATCAGGAAAGAATACAAGGACGAGTTATCGCCGGTTTCGTTGTAGAAAAAGACGGATCGATCAGTACACCGACAATTGTACGGTCTGTCAGCCCAGAAGTGGATGCAGAGGCTATACGGGTATTATCGACCATGCCTAAATGGACTCCCGGTACTCAAAGAGGAAAAGAAGTACGTGTCCGCTATACCGTTCCCATCCTCTTCAAATTGAACGAACCGGAAGCGGAAGAAATAAAAAACAGCAAACTGGACGAAGTCGTTGTAGTAGCGTATGCCACCGACGAAAACACGGATACAGATACATCGGATACTATTCTCGAGAATGCAGAAGAGATGCCTAAATACCCCGGTGGAACCGAAGGTCTGATGCGCTATCTGGCCAAAAACATCAAATACCCGGTCGATGCCCAGAAAAGTAAAACGCAGGGACGCGTGGTCGTACAGATCATAATCGATAAGGAGGGCCGTGTTACCAGTCCGAAGATCGTGCAAAGCGTGTCACCCTCATTGGATGCAGAAGCAATACGCGTAATAACAGGCATGCCACGTTGGGAACCCGGGAAAAATAAAGGAGAAACGCTAGCCGTGCAATACACTCTCCCTATCAATTTCAAACTCCAGTAAAAACACTCTCTCTCACACTACATTAATTGAAAAAGAAGAAGGACCCATTACTTTATGGCGCTACTTCTTCTTTTTTATACACAAAACACAGATTCTAACCATATAATTCTTATTTTTGTAAATAACCATAAATAACAACACCATGAAACCATTCGTACTTATCACTTGTTTTCTGCTAAGTCTGGCAGCATTTACACAAGCCCAGGAAAGAATCATAGAACAACCTCCCTTCACCGCCTGGAGTTCTACAAGCATTGAAATAGATAAAGTAGCATTGAGTGACACAGCAACCGTACTACATATCAAAGCTTTTTATCGTCCTAAAAACTGGATAAAAATTGCTTCCGGTAGCTTTCTGAAAGGAAGTGACGGCGAATTATATCCTCTGCGCCACGGTATCGGTATCACTCCCGATCAAAAGTTTTGGATGCCGGAATCCGGACAAGCCGAATTTAAACTTGTCTTTCCACCCCTGCCAAAAGATATTACCTCTATCGATTTCTCCGAAGGAGATACAGAAGGCGCTTTCAAAATCTGGGGAATACAATTGGATGGTAAGTTGCCTAAGCTAAAACTACCGGCTGAAGCTACAGAACGAACCAAAAAGCTTACTACCCTACCTACACCCAAAATAGAAAAAGGCAAAGCTCTCTTAGAAGGGCAAATACTTGATTTTGAACCGGGAATGTCTTCAAATTTCACTATCTACCTTAGAGGCGCTGTTAACCTGGAACAAAAAGTAGACATAAAAGTAAATGATAATGGACAATTCTCCAGCGAAATACCAGTCATTACAACAACACCCGCTACTCTTTATGCCGGAATAGAAGCAATTGATTTTTTATTAGCACCCGGAGAAAAGACAAATCTCGTCATCAACCAACGTGAGATTTGCCGTCGGCAATCCAAGTTGCATAAAGACAAAAAATCCAATGAAGCAAACGTCTACTACGGAGGATATCTTGCCGGCCTCTCCGGAGAAATTGCTAAACAGAATTTTAAAACCAATATAGATGATGACTATCCTCAGTTCATAAAAGACCTGAAAGACAGAAATGCAGAAGAAGTAAAAGCGTATATCCTGAATAAACATAAAGAGAAACTCCGGCAGATTGATGCTCTTAAAGCAACAAAAGCCTGCAAAGAGATGCTTTGTTGTGCTGTAGACGCATCGGCTGTATCACTTCTCACGTTCGTTCCCGGAATCATGCAACGTGTACATATCACTAACTATAAGCTGAAGGACGAGCAAGTAAATGAATATATAAAGAATAATCCTGTCAGTCTTCCGGATGATTTTCTGAATGTATTACGGGATTTTCCCTCTCTTAATACCCCACAGGCAATGTATGTTCCGCTCTATATGCGTCTCACCGGAAGCCCCATGTTCAAGACGGCATTCAGCAAAGCATTAGGAACAGACAAAGGGATCTATTTTGAACTTTCTACAGTAGCCAATGTACTAAACGGAATTAACGACTTTACACCTGTCACAGAAGAACAATTGGCAAAAATATCCGCTCTATCAACTCCCGTCTATCTGGAAACAGTGAAAGAGAAAAACGATGAATTACTGGCAAAAATAGAAAAGAACAAAAAGAAAACCGGATTTACCATAAATGAAGCTGGTGAGGTAAGTAACGAAGATTTGTTCGCTTCTATTATTTCCAAATATCACGGGCACACCTTATTAGTGGATTTCTGGGCAACCTGGTGCGGACCATGCCGCATGGCAAACAAAGCTATGATCCCCATGAAGGAAGAGTTAAAAGACAGGGATATCGTTTATATTTATCTGACCGGAGAAACTTCTCCAAAAGGTACATGGGAAAACATGATACCCGATATTCATGGAGAACACTTCCGGGTAACAGCTGATCAATGGAATTATCTGATGAATTCATTCCAGATCAGAGGAGTGCCTACCTATCTGCTCGTTGACCGTGAAGGAAACATCACTTATAAAACAACCGGATTTCCCGGAGTAGATAAAATGAAGAGTGAACTGCTGAAAGTACTCAATAAATAAGAATAAATACAACTCACCACAGAGTTTCACAGAGTACTAATTATCTGATGAAACGCAGATTAACACAAATGAACGTAGATTTAAAAGACTGTAGCTCTTTATCTTATATGGTTTCCCTTTGCGAAAATCTGCGTTCATCTGCATTTCAATAAAGATTTAAAACTCTGTGGTACTCTGTGGTAAAACAGATTTCAACTACTGATTCGCATTACTTATGCATTTCTACAATCTGTGTAGGTGCCTGTTCTACATTCCGCCGATCTACCTGGCGGACCACAGCAGCAGCCAATGATAAAAAAGCACGACCGGTAATTGTATTCTCATCCAATGCAGCAGGAGTTCCCTTATCACCGCTTTCACAAATACTTTGAACTATAGGAATCTGTCCCAGCAAAGGCACATTCATCTCTTCTGCCAGTTTCTTGGCACCTTCACGCCCAAAGATGTAATATTTGTTTTCGGGTAATTCGGCAGGAGTAAACCAAGCCATATTTTCGACCAACCCCAAGATAGGTACATTCACTTTCTCATTGGTGAACATATTAATACCCTTACGGGCATCTGCCAATGCCACAGCCTGTGGGGTGCTCACTACAACTGCACCAGTCAAGGCCAATGTTTGTACCACAGTCAGATGGATGTCACTGGTTCCGGGGGGCAAATCAATCAGGAAATAGTCCAATTCGCCCCAATCGGCATCACCAATAAGCTGTTTCAGTGCATTACTTGCCATACCACCACGCCATAAAGTAGCTTGATCGGGATCGACAAAGAAACCAATGGAAAGAAGTTTCACCCCATATTTCTCAACGGGAATAATCATATCACGCCCTCCAATTTTTTCGGCATAAGGGCGGGCATCTTCTACCTGAAACATTTTTGGCATAGAGGGTCCAAAGATATCAGCATCAAGCAATCCAACTTTATAGCCAAGTTTGGCAAGCGCCACAGCAAGGTTTGCCGCTACGGTAGACTTACCAACCCCTCCCTTTCCGGAGGAAACGCCAATAATATTTTTCACTTGCGGCAATAGTTTTCCTACTTCCGGACGTGCGGCCTGAATGGTTCTTACACTAATATTGCCCACAATTTCCACCTCTTTACTTACATGAGTAAGAATAGCTGCTTCGGCAGCCTTAACCACCGACTTCATAAAGGGATCGGTAGGCTTTTCAAAAAGAAGGGAAAAAGAAACTTTCATCCCTTCAATGCGGATATCATCCTCCACCATACCGGCTTCAACAAGATTCTTACCGGTACCGGGATAACGCACTGTTGCCAGCGCATCGAGTATTAACTTTGGATAAAGAGTCATTTTATTTACGATTTGACGATTTACAATTTGACGATTGAAATTACTTAGATTTACCATAAGACGATTGGGATTACCTATGACTACAGGAAGAAAGATTCTTCAATCGTAAATCGTCAATCGTCTAATCGTAAATCTGATTATTTACTTGTTTGTAACCCGCTCCTCTTACTACGGTTATAGCTACGATACGAGTCGAGTTCTATTTCAACATCCGGCTCTTGCAATTCACCTTGCTGCGGAAGCCGAAATTTTATATACTTAATATTCAAACCACGGTCAAGCCATTGTTGTTCATAATAAGTCTTGATTCCCAGAATATCATCTACAAGACCGGAATGATAAAGATCTTCGGTGATAAACTCTACCGGGAATTTGTTCTCCTCGATCATATATCGGGTATAGGTGAACATGAAGTTACTATCCGTCTTTAAATGAATGATTCCATCTGGTTTGAGAAAGCGGCGATAACGCTCCATAAAATGAGTAGAAGTCAATCGCTTGGTAGCCTTCTTCATTTGCGGATCAGAAAAGGTAAGCCATATTTCACTCACTTCCCCCGAGCCAAAAAAGCGGTCTATTATTTCAATATTCGTACGTAGGAAAGCCACATTCTTCATACCTGTTTTCAAGGCTTCGGTAGCTCCGGTCCACATACGTGATCCTTTGATATCTACACCAATAAAATTCTTATCCGGAAACATCTGTCCCAGTCCTACGGTATACTCTCCCCTACCACAACCCAGTTCGAGCACTATCGGATGATCATTACCAAAAAATGTTTCATTCCACTTGCCCTTCATTTCAAAAGGCACATTGTCCGCCACAGAGTAAGGATACTCAAACACATGCGGATAACTTGCCATATCGGCGAACTTCTCTAATTTTCCTTTTCCCATATAATCAATCTGGTTTGCCTGCAAAGTTACTTACTTTCGACGGAAACGGCAATCAGGTAGGAAGAATATTTCATAGATGTCAAATAGTCATTCGATACCTATTTGACATAGAATTATAAATAACTTTACCGTATCCGCGAGAAGAACTACGATAACTTGATTCAGTAACACATGGAAAGGTCTTTGAATTACAGAAGCCTTTTTTAATCATCTTCATAGTTTTATTCTCCTTGAATCAAAATTTCTCTAAAAAATTTTGATTAGTACTAAATAACATATATATTGTCAACACTTAACTATAATGCCTATGAAAGAGCCTTTTAAAGTGACTGCTGATAGTTTATCCGCAACACACAAGACATTTATATATAAAATCTGCTTCTTTCTTAAATTAATACCTTTTCATAGGAAGTAAAGTTACGGACAATTAAAGGTAAACTATAATCAAAAGTTTCAGTTGTAAGATTAAAACTTTAAGTTTTATAACCAAAAGTTCCGATTATAGAATCAGAAGTTTTGGTTATAGATTATAAAAGAGAGAATAGTAGTTTTTTTCCTGATAAAAGGTAGTTCATATCGCCTTGTTTTGAACAAATATATGCAATTAAGTTGAGTCCGGTTTTCAACTACTGATTCGCATTAATAATAAGAGACTTCATTTTATAGTCCCTAAAAGATAGATAAGTATGAAAGTAATATGGCTAATTTTAATTATATTGATTTGTACAGGATGTACCAACAATAGAAAAATCCAGCAAACTGGTTTGGAAAATAATCTGATATCTTATTCTGATACTATGGAACAGAATGACTATCATACTATTTTTAATGAATCTATGAAGCGAGCCATAAATGAATTCATAATATACATAAAAGATAAAAAATATACGAGTTCTATTGAAGAAAAAGTTTTAAGTTTCTATTTTTATTCAGAAGCAGGTAAAGATTATTTTTTAATGATAGCCGAACCATATTATGAGAGAAAACTGATCAAGGGTTATACATATATTGGAAACTATGTATTTGTTTATTATGGTGAAGAAGGTATAGGAAATCAATATATTAATGCAAGTAAGTTAATATCCTACCATGATACTCTTCCTGGATTTCGTGCATACGATGAAGTGCCAATAGGAATTTATGAACCTTTCGGTACCCTTTTTCAAATAATAAATCCGGATAGCCTTATATTAATACAGAAAGGAATGTTATAACATAAGCATATGATATTATTAATAAGCATAATTTTCGCCTTATGTTGTCTATACCAAATTCTATCAAGGTATCACACAATCAAGAAATGTCCGTTATGAAGAGAGGCATAAAAAAACGCAGATTATCGCAAAAATAAATGGAGTACAGATTTCTCCGCACTCCATTTATCCATATTATATAAGAGTTTTATCTTAAGCTTCAATAATAACCTCTTCTTCTACAACTGTCTGCGCTTTCAAATCTTCATAGAAAGCAGCATGAGCAGATTGTACATAAGGTTGTAGGAAAAGGAATCCGATACCAAAAGTAAAAAGACACAAAATAGCCCAACCGATAAAGCTAAGATCAAGCAAGAACAATTTCATCTTGTTACCATCCATCATAGCCATACTTTTTTCGATAGCAGCATTATTAGCCAACTCCGGTTGATCTTTCAGAATAAAGTCCGTCATTGCATACGAATAGTTCTTAATAATACCAGGAATAACGAGCAACAGCGTCCATAAAAATGTATAAATAGCCTGAAGCAATTTAGTACCAACAATACGGCCGAAATCATTGAATCCATCAAACAGACCTCCAATGTTCATTTCACCACCTCTCATTACGCTCAGCATCACAATAGAGTATCCATACATCATAGGCAATGCAACCAATATAGTTCCAACAACCGGAATGTAAGAAGCAGCACCCGATACAGCACCAAATACGAGAGTAGTTACTGCTCCCATCACCCATTTGTCAGTAAGAGCAACACGTGCTTCTGCACGCAATTCTGAATTTTGTTTCAACATAATATATAAGATTTAATTAAATAAATGTCATTCTACAATAGTTACCCATCCGTGTGTATCCGGTTCGTCGCCATATTGGATAGCACGTAGTTTATGGTACAATTTTGTACAGATCGGGCCTGGTTTACCATCCTTAGAGATAATATATGAATGATCATTTTCCGGATCATCAATACGCTGTATCGGGCTGATCACGGCAGCAGTACCACAAGCACCGGCCTCTTCAAGAGTTGCCAGTTCTTCTTCGGGCACCGGACGGCGCTCTACTTTCAATCCCATGTCTTCTGCCAGCTGCATAAGACTCTTGTTGGTGATGGAAGGAAGAATAGATGTTGATAATGGGGTAATATAAGTATTATTTTTAATACCAAAGAAATTGGCTGCACCACACTCGTCCATATACTTCTTCTCTTTTGCATCGAGATAGAACTCAGCCGAATATCCAGCTTCGTGAGCTTCCATACTTGCACGCAGACTGGCAGCATAATTACCACCTACTTTATAAGTACCTGTTCCCAGCGGAGCTGCACGGTCATATTTGCGTGTGATTACGTAAGGAGTAGTTGCAAACCCACCCTTGAAGTAAGGACCTACCGGCGTTACGAAGATTACAAAGAGATATTCGTTAGCAGGACGTACACCTACCTGCGCACCGGTACCAATGAGTAGCGGGCGGATATAAAGAGAAGCTCCTGTTTCATAAGGCGGAATGAAACGTTCGTTCAGTTTTACAGCTTTCAGAACAGCCTCTTTGAAACGGTCGGTCGGAAGTTCCGGCATAAGGATTCCTCTACAAGTAGATTGCAAACGTGCCGCGTTCTCTTCAAGACGGAAAATACGAACTTTACCATCTTTACCACGGAAAGCTTTCAAGCCCTCAAATGCCTCCTGACCATAGTGCAGACAAGTGGCAGCCATGTGCAGGTTAAGGATTTCGCTACTGCTTATTTCCAATTCGCCCCATGCACCATCGCGATAATTAATTCTCACGTTGTAATCTGTCTTCATATAGCCGAATGACAGATTAGACCAATCTATTTCTTTCATATTAGTATGTATATTAGTTAAATTCTGCTATCAGACAACAAAAATAACTTTTATTCTTTAGATTGTAGCTTTTCATGCAACAATTTTTCGACTTCCCGATCAGCTTTTGTCAGTTTCTCCGTACAAAATGCAATTATTTCATTGGCCTCCTTTATTTTTTCTGCCAACACATCTATTTCAAGTTCATTATTGTCAATCTGACGAACAATCTTTTCCAGGCGCTCCATAGCCTGAGAATAGGTTTCTTTTTTTACAGACATAATTTTATTTACGATTAGACGATTTACAATTAGATGATTGAAGTAACTCTGAATTTACGATTGAAGTTAGTTCTCCGTGATGCAAGCGAGTGATGATTTCGTCACCGAGAGATACCTGGGAAGCATCGGTGACGGGTTTACCTTCTTTCAGAGTGATACTATAGCCACGGGCAAGGAGTTTATCGGGAGAGGCATCAGTGATACGCTGCTGAAACAGTTCCAGGCGATGGCGCTGACGAGCCAGTAAAGCAGCAGAGACTTGCATTAAATCTTTGCTTGCTGTCAACAGGCGAAAACGTGCATCTGACAACCGATGAACCACTAATGCGGGAATACGCGCCTGGCAAGACAAGAGTCTTCCGGATTCACGTTCAAGAAAAGCAGAAGCACTTTCGCGAAGACGGGTAGACAGATATTCCAGTTGGTCCGCAGCTTCATCCATACGGTTTATAAGTAATTCGGCAGCGGCAGTTGGTGTCTTCACCCGGGTATGCGCCACAGAATCAAGCACCGTGTCATCACGTTCGTGCCCAATGCCGGTAATTATGGGTAATGGAAATTGTGCACAGGCAGCTGCCAGCAGATAAGTATCAAAACCGGATAAATCGGACGTCGCTCCTCCGCCACGAATGATAACAACAACATCAAAGTCGCCTAGCCGGGCATTCACACGGTCGAGTGCAGACAGAACGGATTCTTCTACCTGATTACCCTGCATCATAGCTGGAAACAATTCCGTATAAAAGAAAAAGCCACGGGAATTGTGCTGCAACTGATGGCAGAAATCTCCGTAACCGGCAGCAGTAGCCGAAGAGATAACAGCTATACGCTGCGGCAACAGAGGCATTTCAAGTTCTTTATTTAAGGTCAGTACTCCCTCTTCTTCCAGCTGCTGCAATATCTCGCGACGGCGGCGTGCCATATCGCCCAGCGTGTAAGTTGGGTCAATATCCAGCACAGTCAGGCTATAGCCATATAGCTCATGAAACTGAACAGTCACCTTCACCAATACTTTGATACCGGAACCGAACATCTGTCCGGTTGCTTCTTCAAAATAAGGTTTCAGCAACCGAAATATATTGCTCCAGATCATCCCCCGCGCTTTGGCAATAAGATTATTGCTACGAGGATCTTTCTGTATAAACTCCAGATAACAATGTCCCGTACTGTTGGACCGCACATCACTCAGCTCCGCCTGTATCCAGTATTCATCGGGCAAGCATTGTTCCAGGCTCCGTCGCACCAACGCATTGAGATCAAAGAGAGTCAGCGCTTCCTGTTTCATTTTGCAGACTGATAAGCTTTCCACATATCAGGAATCCCGTATCCATAAATATTGTCGGGATATTTGGCACGATCTCCCGAACGGCGAACCAGTTCAATGATCTCCTTTGCCGTCAGATTGGGAAGTGCCTGCCACAAGCAAGTCACCATACCACACATGATAGGTGAAGAGAACGAAGTACCGTTGGCTCTTCTCAATACACCATCCGTCCCCATTACGTCCGAACCTAAGCCTACTGCCATTACATCAGGTTTTACACGGCCATCGGCTGTATTTCCGATAGAAGAGAAGGGAGCCAGTTCACCTTTTTTACTAATAGCACCTACCGTAAGTACATTGTCTGCATCTCCCGGAGGAGTCGTTTTTTTCCAAGGTCCCGAACCGGCATTCCCGGCACTGCACACTACAATCATACCCTTATCTGCTGCCTTTGCAGCCTGGCGAGACATCAAAGCGAAGTGGCCGTCCAGATCACGATAACGATAATCTTTTGATTTATCATCAAAAGCATAATATCCCAATGAAGTATTTACCACATCTACTCCCACACTATCGGCAAATTCAATGGCAGCCGCCCAGTAATCCTGTTCCACTAAATGTTCGGAATATTCATCCTCGCTACGTAAGAGCCAGAAAGAAGCCTCAGGAGCCGTACCAATCATCACATGAGGCTGATTCATACCAATGCATGAAAGTACACACATGCCATGACTGCTCTCGGCATAAATGTCAGCTTGGGGATTTACAAAATCTTTTGTACCCAGAATGTTGATATTCTTCATCGCATCTATACTGTCAGCATTATGAAAACCTGCATCAATCACAGCAATCGTCATCCCTTGTCCTTTAAATCCTGCTTTATGCAGCTTGTCGCCATTGCTTATCCGGATCTGGCGGAGTGCCGGTCCATAGGCTTCTTTTATCCACAAAGGGGTATTTACCAATGAATCGCGTTCGGTAGCCATCGTAGGATTCTTTGGATCGGGCGCAATCCATACCTTTTCGGTAGCACGGACAAAAGGAAGTTTGGCTATCTTATCTATCAATGTCGTATCGTTGCAGGACACAGTAACAAAGTTGTCCCATTTTCCCATAGTGACAATATTCACACCTTTCTTACGAATAGCATCCACATACTTCCGGCACACCGGTAAGTCGGTAGAGTCTATTGCCAACCGCTGTTTCTGACGGCGTTCAATAGCTTTCTTTGAAAGAAACTCTTCCGGACGATCTAATGAATAAGTGGTGACAGCCTTATCTCTGAGACTGATGCGATACTTCAATGTGTCCTGTTGCGCCGATACTCCGGTAGTAGCAAGAAGCAGAGCGCCCAAAATTAATTTTCTCATACTTTATATTCGGTTTCTATTAAAAATCTTTGTTTTCTTCAATCACAAGGCCAATCCCCCGCTGTGAAGCTATAAATGCACCACCTATCACCCGACGGTCATCATAAAACACTGCCGACTGTCCTGGAGTAATGGCAGAAGCCTCTGCAAGGAACTTCACGAACAGCCGTCCATCTTCCAATCGCTTCACCCGGCAGGGTATCGGGCGGCTACGATAACGAATACGTACCGCCAGATTCTGGCATGATAATACTTCCTGCTCATCAATCAGGTGATCCTGATCGGCGAGCATATATCCGGCATGTAACTGTTCAACATCTCCCAGCATTACAGTGTTCTTCTGTGGATTGATTTTCAGCACGTATGCGGGTTTACCCAAAGCAATCTCAAGTCCTTTCCGCTGCCCGATTGTATAATAAGGAAACCCTTTATGCTGCCCCAACTTCACTCCTTCCGAATTGACAAACCACCCCGGGCCAATCTCCGTATCCAGTTCGGGATACTGCTCACGCAGGAAATCACGATAATCTCCTCTGATAAAACAGACTTCCATGCTTTCGCCTTCTTTTGATTTGGCTTCATACCCTTTTTCACGCAGATAATCCCGTACTTTCAGCTTGGTATAGTTTCCCAAAGGGAAAATGCAACGCCTCAATACCTCCTGACCCAGACGCCAAAGGAAATAGGACTGGTCTTTCTTATCATCATCTCCCGCTACGATGTATATATTCCCATTACGTTCTTCCAATCGGGAGTAATGTCCGGTAGCAATCCAATTACAATTCAGGCGATCCGCCCACTCCGTCAATACACGAAACTTAAACAACGGATTGCACATCACGCAGGGATTAGGGGTTCGCCCCTGACGATATTCATCAATGAAATTCTTTACGATTGTATCTTTGAAAGGTATCCGTTCGTCGGCTACATAGTGTTCAATGCCCATTCGCGCAGCCAGTTCTCTGGCATCCTGCGGTTCATCTCCCCACACACGCATGGTTACACCTACTATTTCGTATCCTTGTTCTTGTAGCATCAGGCAGGTGGCTGTGCTGTCTATACCGCCACTCATACCTACTAATACCCGCTTATTTGGTTCTTTCATGCAAAGTCTGATTATTGTATGCATGCAAATGTACAGTATTCCGCTCAGATAGCCATACGGAGCAGAAAAAAAGTGAAACAACTGCTATATAAACCAGATATCCGGTGAATATCACGCAGAGGCATCAAGTATATAAAAGCAGGATGTTGTAAAATAGTTCCTTACATAGGGGATGTTTGCAATAAAAGGAGAAAGCACACAAGGGCGTAACCGAAATTTCACTTCATAATGTGGATTAATAAACCAGAACTTACGTTGGCGAATGGAATACCCTGTTTTACGAGCCAGACGCTCGAACATTTCAATGGTGGTACGACAGGATTTAATGTCAAGCAACTCAGCAATGCAGACTTCACTCTCCCCACAGATTTTCAACACACTGCGATAAAGAGGACGCGGTAATAAATGCAGAAATGGCCAGTGAGAAGCTACTTTACTATGACAGATCTGTTGATGCCCTCCGAAAGGCATTTGCCAGGCAGGAAAACCAATAAATACAACTCCGCCGGGAGCCAGAAACTGCCGGATATGCTGCAACATTGATTTTTTATCACCAATATGCTCAATTACATCATGAATCAGGATAACGTCATACTTCTCTTTTTCAGGAGTCATATCAAAAACATTCACAGCCTTGAATTGTGCAGCACAACCCGATTCAGCAAAAAACTCACGGGCTTGCAGAATACGTGTTTCAGCCAGGTCAATGCCTGTTACAGAACACTGTCGCTCGGCAAAGGGCAAAAGATTCCCCCCGTCGCCACAGCCTATCTCAAGAATACGGGTAGATGAAGTGATAGGAAAAAACTCTTCCAGGTAGGGAAGAAAATACTTTCGGCTACTAACAGCCAGTTCATCAAAGTAGCGTTTGCGATTGGTATGTCTGTCCTGCATCGTTATTTTGTATTCTATATTTTGACTACAAATCTATCCATTTCTCTGAAGTATTACAAAATAATCCCGGCATAATTTGATTATTCGGGAAAAAACACTATATTTGAAAATAAGAAATCTCATAAATATGGCTAATCCAAGACTGCCGGGAATACCCGAAACTGAAGAAATCCTCTTGTACGCCAAACTAAATGAGTACAATCGGGGAAGAACATCTTTCAAAGAAGCAGGTGCTTATCTCATAGTGCTACCACATCCGGGATATAATAGTTATTCGCTGTGGATTTACTCACCGGAACCCCAAAGACAATCCATCTTATTCATACACGATCTTTCGACAGATATCTATGAAGCATTACGAATGGCCAGTACCATGTTTTACTTCTCAAGACGCTGCCTGCTCATTGTGGAATATAATAAGAAAAGAATGTTGAGTAATGGAGATGATATTATCTCTTTCGGAAAATACCGTGGCCACTATTTACACGAAATACTTAAAATAGATCCCGTATATATGAGCTGGATAGCTTATAAATATACCCCAAGAATCCCTAAACAAGAACGCTTTGTGGAAATTGCCAAAGTGTACCACTCCATACACCTGGACCTCATGCTACGGAAAGCAAAACAAAATCAGGAAACAGGGCGTTTTCTGGGTAACATAGGTGATAAGGTAGCAGATCTGACCTTAAAAGTCATAAAGGTAAAAATAGAGGATGACCCATATAAAACCCGGATAAACGGTACAACCGTACAGTTTTATATACGGCAGATTGTAACACTAACCGATACTTCCGGAAATCTGGTAGTTATCCGGTTCACGGCTAAAAGCCCAAGTGGAGAATCCTGCCGGATACCCGCCACGGAACATGCATATCAAACAGATGAAATAATACACATAAGTTCAGCGCGCGTGGCACGTATCTACAAAATACGTGGCTCGAAGTATACCCGCCTGAGCCACGTAAAATTACAGGAAGTTAGCGCTTACGCCAGTCGTCTTTAACAAAGCTGGCCGGATAGGATACTTTATCTATAACCTCTCCTTTCAAACGAATCCAGGAGGTGAAAGTACGGGTACCTTCATTCAGTTCGATCACCCGCGCTCCGTTAGGTAAGTGATTGTATACGGTGTTTCCTCCGGTATAACGCCCGTAGGCCAAAAGGATACCTTTCCACATTACTGCATAATCATTGTCATGATCGTGTCCAACGAAAGTAGCCATAACATCACCCGATTCTTTCATCGCAGTAAACATACCCGAATTTATTTTCGGTGCGCAGGCCCTTTCCATACGTGTACCACGCAATATCGCATTTTCATCCTCGGCAGCTTCGTTGTATTCGGGCAAGGGGATGTGAAAGAAAGCAACGGCAGGCAACGGTTGACCATTATTGGCCGCTGTATAGGCAGCACTCTGATTGCGGTACCAGGCTATCTGATCAAACGTAAACCAATTGTAACCATCAACATCCTTCATCGGAGAATAAGAATGAGAATCCATGCAATAAAGCAAAGCAGCTTCCTTTGCATCAGAAGATGACTTTACGGTTAACACATAATCCGGTGATGAAACATTACCACGGTCGGGAAGAAGATTGTAGGGAACCTCACGAATTAAATCATAAAGTTGTTCACGGGTCATCTTTTGCTCATCATCGTGGTTACCAAAAGTCACCACAAAAGGAATCTTACGGTTGGAAACCTGTTCTAATACTTTATGCATGCCACTGTCTGCAGGAGCAGCATAAATAACATCGCCGGTAAATACAACCAGATCGGGATGCTCGGTATCCAACACTTCATTGATGCGTTCGAGAGCAACATCTGAAGCCGGATTACCATATTTAAAGTGTACATCGGTAAATTGTACGATCTTAAACTTACCATCCTTGTTAAACTTAAGTTTTGTGTTTTGGGCAAAGCCAGATGTAGCACCCCAAAGGGAGAAAAGCAGCACAAACAGTACTTTTAATTTAATCATGATACTAATAATTTAAAGGTTAGAATATGTGTTTGGGTAGTTTATTTACAATCCGTTTTTTCAATCAATACAGTGGCATAGGCCGATATACCTTCTTCGCGACCTGTAAAGCCCAACTTCTCTGTTGTTGTAGCTTTAATAGAAACGTCATCCACATCTATATCCATCACTTCTGCGAGTTTCGTCTGCATAACAGGAATATGTGCTTTCAGTTTCGGACGTTCTGCACAGATAGTAGCATCGATATTTCCTACTCTATACCCCTTGGTTGCAATCAATTCAACAGTTCTCTTTAATAATATCTTACTGTCAACATTCTTAAACTCTCCGGCTGTATCGGGAAAGTGATAACCAATATCACGCATATTGGCAGCTCCCAGTAAAGCGTCACAAATTGCATGTATCAGAACGTCTGCATCAGAGTGCCCTAATAATCCTTTTTCATGTTCCAGGAGAATACCTCCTAACCATAATTCACGTCCTTCTACCAACTGATGAACGTCAAACCCAAAGCCTACACGTATCTTCATCTTTATATCTTTTTCTTTAAAATCAGTAAAAAATTAATTTCAGCCCGAAGCTATCCATTTTTCTCCGGATTACATCTAAGTTGGATGGCTTTTTTAGGATTATTCACGTAGCAGAAGTAAGAAAAGCTACTAAAAAAGAAGAGGACGTGTCAGTAAAATCTTTGACACATCCTCTTGTTCTATTTGTATTATTCCGAAGTTATCTCCGACGACCAAATAAATCTCTGATACCGTCAAGATCAAAACCTAATGTGAAACGCAGTGTCTGGTCAAGCGGATTGCTTTGCGCAGTAGACACCAGGTAAGCAGCATCAAGAGAGAATACACTCATCTTAAATCCGGCACCAAAAGAGAAGTACTTACGATTACCCTTGTTCTCATGTTCATAGTGATAACCACCACGAACGGAGAATTGATTATGATAAGTATATTCTACTCCTAAAGACCATTGAATCTCTTGCAGCTCTTCCTTGAAACCACCGGGAGCATCACTGAAGGATTTAAAAATACCTTTGATTGGAGAGATATCATTATAACCCTCCGAATCCAACCAGTTTCTATATCCATCCGTGTCCCCTTCTTCAGCACCGGTTGCCGCCCGATATTGTTCTTCTGTAGGACGCGTAGGAACCATCAGCTTGTTTATATCAAGACTGAAAGCTATTGTATTAAAATCGTCTATCGGAGCCAACAACGAACCACCTAAACGAAAATTAGTAGGCAGGAATTGGCTGGAATTTCCTCCATCATAAGAGATTTTCGTACCAATATTAGAAAGGTTTAACCCGAAAGACAACATACACTCACGCTGTGCAAGCATGATATAATTTGTATAATAGAAAGCAATATCAGCTGCAAATGCAGAACCGGGAGAAACCTCTTCATCCTGTTTATAAGCCAAATCAGAGTAGATGTAACGCAAAGCAACAGCAGCAGAAAAACGCTCGGATAGCATACGCGAATAAGCCACATCTACTGCCATTTCATAAGGACTGATATTATAGGTCGGACCTGTTGTAGCATCTCCTCCCATAGGCACTTCACCCAAAGAGAAATAGCGTAACGAACCACTGATAGCCTGGTAATCACCGATACGATAATATCCGGCCAGATAAGCCAAGTCAATATCATTAACCAGTTTACGCAACCAGGGAGTATAGGAGATAGATACACCTGCGCGTCCAATCGTAAACGGATACTTCGCCGGATTCCAGTATTGTGAGTTGTTATCCGGGTCGGTAGCAGCACCTACATCTCCCATACCACCACCACGTGAGTCGGGAGCAATGTTAAGTGAATTGACACCTGTATTGATAGGATTGAACAGATCTTTCTGTGCCCATGAGCTGACAGAGAAAGCAAAAAACAATAGAAATGATATAAATATTTTCTTCATAACCAATCTTATGGATGTGTACATATAAACCGGATTTTCACTGATTTATTGTGCCAGAATGACTATTTTCTCGGTTTTCGTACTCTCCTTGCTATCACCGGAAGTAATAGAAGCACGGTAAAGATAAATACCCGGTGACAGACGCTGACCGGCGTTACTACATAGATCCCAGTCTACATAATAATAACCACCGGAAGATATTCCCTGTTCATTGTGTACCCATAACTCCCGACCTGCAAAGTCACATACAGCTATACGTACATTCAGCTCTGAACCAGGGCGGTCATGCGAAAGAATAAATGTAGTACTTTCACGAGCCGGACTCTTGCTGCAAGTTATAGAGAACAATCCGGGGCGCAATCCTTTCGCAACTTCAAATTCCAAAGATTTCACAGAAGAATTATTCATAATATCCCAGGCACGGAAAGTAAGAGTATGCTTACCCTCTGAAAGGGCCGGAATTGAAAATGCAACTGTACCCTTGGTATAACTACCTGCAACCGGAGTATAATAATCATTCAAAGAATAAGTAAGTTTACCATCAATACAAAGAGAAAGATCATGTCCAATACCGTTTCCTACAGTATTGATTCCATCTTCATCCTCCAATTCCGCTACAAAATAAGGTGTTTCATTCACCAAGCCTCCCCATGGAAAATCAGGAGTATTCAGATATACCATTATATCAGGCCCTTCACCGGAGGTAGGAATATCATCGGCTGTTCCTCCTACGAGAAAACGATCAAAAACACCACCGGCCTCTCGCTTATCGGCATCACAAGCATAGAGATTCAACAACCCCTGCTCATTGGAATAATTAATATCTAACGGCACAGGGAAAGTCAGTTCAAAGCGGCCATTACGTACAGAATCCATTCCGGAAAAAAGAATCTTGTTATGATCAGTATAAGTCACAGCTCCCTTGTCTAACGTATTAAGGGTACTAATAGTCTCCTTGCTATCATAAACCAAGGGATGAACCGTTCCTGTAAAATCATCAGCAGGCTTACCATTGGGAGTAAGAATATGTCCTTTTACCGTCACTTTAGCACCAGCTCTCATAAAAGGCAATTCATCAGACGGAGGACCATCGAACTCATCCACTACCACTTTATAATCAGGATAAGTAGGCATTATGGCAGGATCCCCCATCAAATTAAAATTCAATCTATTTCCTCCATCACCACTAACTGTCAATTTAGCTAATCGAAGCACATCTCCCAACCGTAACCGTTTGCCATCCTGCAAATTAAATAACTTATCCACAAAGTTATTATTCAAAGTTTTGTTTGGACCATCATATACCACCCGTGCGGCTGCAACCATCGCAATAGCCCCCCCCTTTGCATTCAGCAATGCTAACTCACCAGCCGAAGTAGCCTCTGCATCAAAACGAGAAAACTCACATGATGCGGTAAACCATATAGATAAACGAGGAGATGACAGATTTACAACATCAGCAGAAGTCAATAAATTTTCTGATGACCAGGAAGTTGTACCACTATGCCCTGTATAATTAACGAGCATCAAACCCTGATCTAATAATTGCAATAATCGTTTATTTGCCTGAGGATAACTATAACCTGTAGCCGAAGATTCTCTCTTATAAGCATCTGCAAGGATACGTTCTCCGCGCATACCAGAAAGGGTATTATTTACTCTATCGGCAAGATCACTGGCCTGTTCCATAAAGCCTATATCATCATCATTCCCTGCCGCATCATCTCCAACAAAGCAAGTCATCCGCTTCCAAGGACCTGCATTCTTATTATATATATAATCAATTGTCTTATCAACCACAGCTTTGGCTTCATCAACCACACGAACAGGAAAACGACCTACACCAATATCAGGAATACCACTGGTCAGCGAACTCACTTCACCTTTTACAAAACCAAAATAATCGTCAGTCATATAAGACTGTGTCTCATCCACCGAGTTTGGAAACTGGAAAGAAAGCAGGAAATCAGAAGGTTTATAATTCCTCCAACTTGCTGTAATCATGCGATTATCATAACTACAATCTCCAAAAAGTAATAGATACTTAATTCGATCTTCGGCAGAAGTCGCTTTATCATACAGCATCTTCATAAAACGACGATAAGCCGTAGCATCCGGAGTTCCGGATGAAAATTCATTGTATACCTGTGAAGCTTTCACTACCTCTACAGTAAGCCCATCCTTGTCACGATGTGCCTCTGCCAAACGTTCGGCTTGCTGAACAAAAGCAGTTCTGTCCGGCACAATAATCACCATGTCAATACCCTTCAATGCATGAAGGTTCTGATTAGAAACATCTCCCATACTCTCTACTCCACCAAAAGAAGCCGAAGTATTAACTGCCACAAATTCACGCAGGATATTACTAGCTGGAATAGTAAAGGTATAAGTGTCTCCACTCAAAGTTCCTTTGATCTGTTTATATTCTGAAGGCGAAGTAACATCCCATACAACAGTAGAAGAATTTGCACCGGAAATAACAAATGTACTTGCTTGTCCCTGAGATTGTAAAGCACGAAACGCAAGAGCCCCTCCATTCATCTGTAGCCGTTGTTTATAATTCAAGATAATATAATTCAATCGTCCTGAAATACCGGAAGCACGATTATGAGTAAGCTTTACAGTAACAGATTCCGACTTATCACCTGTCCAGAGTTGATCTAATGTACCTTCACCCGCCTTTATATAATGAGCATTAACGCTATTCGAATTAATTCCAGGAATAACTTGTGTACCAATATTTTGTCCATCAATAGCAACTGTCATTGTAGTGTTACCGGAAGAGCCTGCCCCCAAAGACTTTGCCGTAAAAACAACCCGGATACGGCCACTTTCATCGGTGATATTGGGAAGAGTAAAAGAATAACTTTGTGAATTACCTACCACATAGTCATAAGAATCATATAACTCCCGCCCCGAAGCCGCCCATGAATAGGCATCTGTCTCATGCAAAGCATATGCATCGAAGGTCTCAATAATATTGGAACTATTACCAGTACCATCTTCCACAGGAAACTCGGCCGGTTTTTCATCACTCTCTGTTAGGAAGTAATAAGCATCATCCGAATAGAAATTCTTTATACGGACAAAAGTATCACCGGTTTTCTTCCAATGAAGGGTACCACGGGCATAAAACAAGACTCCATCGCCTCCACGATATAAAGGCACCTCGGGAAGATCATCAGCGGGGTGTTCTGAGAATTTCTCCGAAAGCAGATACCCCCCATAACCATAGATCCGCACCTTATCCGGATTAGAGAATCCCATTTTCCTTAATTCAGCCTGCGTAATACGATAAACTCCGGTATCTGAGACACGTATTTTCACAAATCGTCCGGAAGAAAGAACAGAATTTTCAGTAGTTGCTAATGTGGCTGCTCTTGTTGCTGCAAGGGTAGTGACAGAAATCGGTGTACTAATAACAGAAAGCTTAAAAGAATTAATGCGTTGATAAATTCCTTTCCGGTAAACTACCGGAACGAACCGTACGTTTAAAGAAGCCTTATCAGCAGATGTGGCAACAGAAACCTCAGCCTGAGGATAATCGGGCAAAGTTACCCCTTTCGCTATTAGCTCAACGACAGCTTCGGGAGTCAGATCTACAAACTCCGGAAACTCAATCTTTACATCATAGTTATTTAAATAGAAATCGTCAGATAAAGGAATGCTTTCAGAAACTTCCGGAAGAGTTTGGACAGCAGGTAACTTCTGCCAGTCCAGCGTAATAAAACGATCCTGAGCTGAAACCGGAAATACGATAAACAATATGAGAATGTAAAGTACCCTGTACATAATAAGCATAGATTAATTTGCTAATGTGCCGGTTACCATGCAAATGTTATCACGCAGCCAACATTCTATTGGCAAACAGGCATATTACCTTATATAAAAATCGAGTAGCTTATCTCCTTCAAGGTATCCTTGCAGGTGCTGACCTACACTAACGGGCCCTACTCCTGCGGGAGTACCCGTAAACAACAGGTCGCCAATTTTCAATGTCACAAAACGGCTCACATACGCAATAATATCATCTACATGAAACAACATGTCTGCCGTACATCCGCTCTGAACCTCTTGTCCGTCAATTGTCAGGTTAAAATGTAACTGCTGAATATCAGCAAAGCGTTCAACCGGGACAAATGTACCAATAGCTGCCGAGCTATCGAATCCCTTACAGAGTTCCCAAGGTCCGCCGAATTCACGAAAACGGCGTTGCAGATCACGAGCAGTAAAATCTATTCCAACGGTCACTGCATCATAGTAACGATGCGCAAAACGTGGGGCGATATTCTTACCTAAGCGGTTAATGCGTACTACCAATTCTGTTTCATAATGCACCTCGTCCGAAAAGTCGGGGATAAAGAATGGCTTACCGTCTTTCAGTATCGCCGAATCGGGCTTCATGAAGATAACCGGCTCTTGATTTATTAACGTATGTCCCAGCTCTTTATTGTGCTGAGTATAGTTCATTCCTACAGCGATAATCTTCATTATTTGATTTCGTTAAAATTCAATCGGTTAAACATAACAGCCAAATGAGCATAAAGGGAAGTATTCTGTACTACGATATTTTCAGGAACACGGATACGGAACGGTGTAAAGTTCCAAACAGCTTTAATGCCTCCCGCCACCATTACATCAGTAATACATTGCGCTATCTCAATAGGAACAGTAAGCACACCAATATGTACGTCATATTCCTGCATTTTCTTTGCAAATTCATCCGAATGAAAAATAGGAATACCATTCAGACTGGTACCTACCAAAGCAGGATTCACATCGAAAGCAGCCACTATTTCCAGACCAAAGTGTTTCAAACCTGAGTCCTGCAACAATGCTCCACCCAAACTACCAACACCAAAAAGAAAAGCTTTATGAATATCTGTAAAGCCAAGAAAGTGTTCCAGAACAGCAATTAAGGTATCTACTTCATAGCCCACACGCGTACGCCCGGAAATATTAACGTAAGACAAGTCTTTCGCGATCTGTGAAGCATCTACATTGATTTCCTTGGATATCTGTGTAGAAGAGACGTAGCGCTCCCCTCTTTGCTTCAGCAATTTAACATTAGACAAGTACCACGGTAGTCTGCGCAAAGTAGGTTCCGGTACCCTCATATTATCTTTATGCTGTATCTGACGATCCATTGTCACTTCTTTCATGCTTTAAGATTAGAGATTGGCAAATTTACATTATTTTTTCTGAAATACAACAGAGATGTCACAGAAGCTTAACATTATTTCTACATAGCAACTTAATACTCCCTGAACATTGACAAAGGAATACTTACAGATACTCCAACCGAATGAAATTTCAGGCAATCAAAACCTACAAAAACTCCCGCCCGTAGTATTTCAGAAACTCCCACAGAATAGCCTATTTCCGTATAAGGTTTCCGGTCATATACAAATACCGAGCGGAGATGTAACGCTTCATCAAACCTCTTTTTTCTCAGAAAAGGAAGTTGCTTCAATAACAGATAAGGAGTATACCAGGAAAGATTGGCTTGTGCCCAACGGGTGTTATTGGAATAAGCATAATTATCAAGCAAAGCGAAACCCGTATCAAACGTTCGTTCCGTAAACGGCAGACTTGTTGTTGCAAAATGTTTAAAATCGGGAAATTGCATCTTGTCAACATCCCAAAAAGCACCTGCATTCACATACCAATTAAAACGATTAAACATGCCGAATCCAACCTTTTGCCGAGCTGAAAACTCAGTCAGATGATAAGAAGGGGATAGCTTCGCTCCATCCAAAGGAAATGCACGATCATAACGGAGTGTAAAGGTGGGAAAGAGTGATTCTTCATAAACCTTTCTCCCACGTATCATTCGGTAATAATACGCCGGTGTATATTCCAACGCAAACGAAGCTTTTAATAATTCATTCTCTGGCATCAGTACAAAAGAACTGTTGGCGGGAATGTTAGGTTCTGCTTTTCGCTTAAACCAACTCCTCGATATATGATTCTCCAGCATTTTACGCTGCTGCCAGGTAAGTGAGGCAGAAAAAAGCAATCCATTGGTCAACTCTATCTCATGCCCAATAAGCAAGAAACGTTTATCATACAACTTCACATCATTACGCCCAAAGAAAGAGGAAGCAATAGAATTTATAAATCTGGATTCTCCGTTTTCTCCATTATAATCGGCAGAAAGCACACCACCCGACAACAAAAGTTGTCCATTACGCCGCGGAGCATAATTCAATGTTATTTTCCCTTCTCCTACCAGCGATTTACGGGCAGTAGTATAATAGATGGATGGAGATAGCCGAAGAGTTGTAGTCTCCGATAATTTAATTCCCCCTTCCAAACGTACTCCTAACCAGAATCCATCCACAAAATTATATTCAGGAATATATGAAGGTAGTCCGTACAAACTTATCCAGGCCTTCTTGTTCTTAGTCCGGTATGTATCCCCTACAAAGAAAGCCTGCAAGACCTTTCTTGCGACAGGATGTCTTTTTATACTGTCTTTCCGAAGTGAATCTTTCGGAGCCATTAATTTCTCTTTATTAATATAGCTCTGTACCTCTTCCGGCTTTAAAGGGACACTACGAATTGCTGCCCAGTAGAGAGAATCTTTTTTATCTGCCAATGAGTCAGTTGCTACATTCCAACGTTCGGCAAGTGATCTCCGCTCATACTTATGCTCAGATTTTAGCGTATCGGACGCTGTTATTGATTTCTCCATCAGCTTGGATAACTTATAAGCCTCATTCATTGTCAAATCTTCTTTTGCAGAGAGTTCTTTTATCTGCTTCTGTACCTTTTCCTGTTTCTTCGTGATTTTTGCATGAATTACCGTCGCCTTAGATGCCTTTTGTTCCTGCATCCTAAATCCACCAACCGTTTCTACGCATTCATAATGTACCGAAGCTAAATAAGATGCCTCCGCTTTGAACCCCATCATATCGATAGTGCATTCCATACTGGTAGAAGTAGCCAAAAAAGCCGAGGGCTGCACTTCTTTGCAAGTCACTTTTACCATGGCTTTTAATCCGCCCATACGAACCGAAAGACTGGTTGCAGAAACGCACCAAAGATCTTCAACAATATACAGATCACCCGCCACCAATTGCGGATTATCTTTTTTAGGAATCACCTTAATTTTATTTATCATATGCCCACCTTCGGCATAGAAGCCTTCCATCTTAAAACGATAATAAGAAAAAGCACCTTTACTCAATGGAGATATCTTATCAAAAATGGTAGGATTATAGAGATTGACAGTTGCCAGTCCCATGTTTATCTGAATCTCTTCCGGAAAAGTATTACTGTAAGCTTTTACCGTATCTTTCCAGATATTGGGAGCTTTGAATGTAACCTTCCGCTGTTCTTCCAGCAAGAACAGTTTCCCTAACATTTTTTTCGATTCCGTTCTTACCTCTTTGGACAGTTTTAACACTGCAGGAATACTTTTCACTTTCCCCGTACCCTTCAAATAGGTTTCAGCAGTAAAACCAGTTACCTGAGTCCGATAATAAGGTGCATTGGCTATCGCTCTTCGCATAACGGCATACGCAGGGTCTTCCGCTCCTTTTACCACACTTACTTCATTCAGAGAATAGATACGTTCAGCAAGTACAACATTCTTTTCTAATCCTCCGGCAGGCATCTGTATAGAAAGACTCTGTCCTGTGTATCCCAGTGAAGAAATCTCACAAGTATAATGTCCTGGTTTAAGCTCTGTTTGAAAGCACCCATTATCATCAGTAGTAAATCCCCATCTCAATTCCTTCAAATAAAGGGATGCATAAGGTACCGGTTCTCCTTTCTCATTTACAATTTTCCCTTTAAACACTTGTGCTATAGAAGATAAAGTCAAGAAACTGAATATTATAAACCATAAATATCTTTTCATTCCAGTTTTTTCTAAGTAATCATTCTAAATTATATGATACTATTATTGAAACGCAGATTTACGCAAAGAATATCATCGCTCAAGTATAGCGTAACCATTTAATCTGCGATCATTTGCGTTTCAATAAAAAGCTGTCATAGTTACTATTTATCATAATATATGTATTAGACGACAAAAAGCACAAAAGATTGCAAGGGTCAATACAAAATATTACTTTTGCCCAAAAGCGAAGATAAGCTGCACACCGACATAAAAAATGAATGAGTTCATTTTATTCTACTCTCGGTTTGCATTATCTTTGAACCTATATAAAAGAATGAATGATATGAAGAATAATGACTGGAAAGAACGATTGAATGTGGTTTATTCCACAAACCCGGATTTCAATTATGAAATGGATGACGATGAGGAACAGGTAACACTTGCCCCCGCCCAACAAAACTTACGTGTACAACTGGATCGTAAAAACCGGGGCGGAAAGGTAGTAACACTCATCACCGGTTTTGTCGGTACCGACAATGATCTGAAAGAATTGGGAAAGCAACTAAAAACCAAATGCGGCGTAGGAGGAGCAGCAAAAGATGGAGAAATCATGATACAAGGCGATTTCAAACAAAAAATACTTGAACTCCTAAAAAAAGAAGGTTATACAAGAACCAAACCCATAGGTTAGTGGTGCTTCCCGCACGGGGAGGTGCGACAGGCGATGAATAATATATTATAAAAAAAAGAAAACGGCCGCTATAGAACTATTTCCGAGCGGCCGTTTTTATATTTTTTACTACTGAATTATTCAGCTCTTAAAGTAAAGCGTTTGAATGCAGTAACAGTCAGATCTTTATCTACTGACTTCAGATATTCAGCAACAGTCATTTTACCATCCTGAATGTATTCTTGCTTCAACAAGCAAACCTCTTTATAGAACTTACCGATACGACCCATAGCGATCTTTTCAATCATGTTCTCAGGTTTACCTTCCTGACGAGCTTTGTCAGCTGCAATTTCTTTTTCTTTTTCCAATACATCAGCAGGTACACCAGCTTCGTCTACTGCAATCGGGTTCATAGCAGCAACCTGCATAGCAACCTCATGGCCAACTTTCGGATCTACTTCTTTGCTCAAAGCAACCATTGTACAAAGGAAGTTCTTACCCTGATGATTGTAAGTAGCAATAGCAGGACCTTCCAAAGTCATGTAACCATCCAGTTCCATTTTTTCTCCGGTGATACCACTTCTGTCTGTTACAGCCTGAGCAATAGTAACGTCACCCATTGGCAAAGCCTGTACTTCTTCCAGAGTCTTGCACTTGTTAGCTACAGCAGCATCCAGAATATTCTGAGTCAATTTGATGAAATCTTCATTTTTAGCAACGAAGTCAGTTTCGCATTTCAAAGCAATGATAGCGCCAAAGCCATCAGCAACTTTCACGAGTACACAACCTTCTGAAGCTTCACGGTCAGAACGTTTTGCAGCAACTGCCTGTCCTTTTTCACGGATAATTTTCATAGCGCCATCAAAGTCACCATTAGCTTCTGTCAACGCATTTTTGCAATCCATCATACCAGCTCCGGTCATTTTGCGCAGCTTGGTTATATCAGCCATTGTTACAGCCATAATATTTTCCTATTTTAAGTTCGTTTATAAAAAAAGTAGTCAAGTATTAAGTAGTTAAGTAGTCAAGTAGAATGTTGGCTACATAAAGTAGAAGTACTGCTACTTACTACTTAACTACTTACTACTGACTACTTACAATATATTAAGCCTCTTCGTCTTCCTTAATGAAGGCAGCAGCTTTAGCTGCATTGATTGCTTCTTCGTCGGACTTATCGAGTCTGGCCTTAGTTGATTTTTTCTTACCTTTATTAGCAGGAGCTTCACCAGCTGCTTCCATATCAATCTTCTCAGCTTTTCTTTCTTCCAAACCTTCCTGCATAGCAGCGCAGCAAGCTTCAAGAATTACTTCGATTGATTTAGTAGCGTCATCATTTGCCGGAATTACGAAATCTACGTTTGAAGGATCTGAATTAGTATCAACGATACCAAATACAGGAATACCCAAACGGTTAGCTTCGCGAACAGCGATATTTTCTTTCATTACGTCGATAACGAACAAAGCAGACGGCAGACGAGTCAGGTCAGCGATAGAACCCAAAGTCTTGTCCAGCTTAGCACGCTGACGAGAGATCTGAAGGATTTCTCTTTTAGAAAGATTAGAGTAAGTACCATCGTTAGTCAACTTATCGATAGTAGCCATCTTTTTCACAGCCTTACGGATAGTAGGGAAGTTAGTCAACATACCACCCGGCCAACGTTCGATAACATAAGGCATATTTACAGATGCAGCTTTATCAGCTACAACTTGTTTAGCTTGTTTTTTAGTAGCAACAAAAAGGACTTTCTTGCCTGATTTTGCAATTTGTTTCAAAGCTTCAGCAGCTTCATCTACTTTTGCAACAGTTTTGTGGAGGTCAATGATGTGAATACCATTGCGTTCCATGAAAATATAAGGAGCCATTGCAGGGTTCCACTTTCTTTTAAGGTGTCCGAAGTGGCAACCGGCTTCCAATAATGTATCAAAATTTGTTCTTGACATCTTGTTTTTTCTTTAAATCGTTTACTTTCTTTTTTGTTTTTCTAAACCAACCGCCGGGTAGCCTGATAAAAGAGTCCCGGTAGTTTAGATACTAAACATATTCCGTCAGGCAGCACATTAACGCTTGCTGAACTGGAATCTTCTACGAGCTTTTGGCTGACCCGGTTTCTTACGTTCAACAGAACGGGGATCACGTGTCATGAATCCTTCAGCACGAAGAGCAGCTTTATCTTCAGCATTCATCTTAACCAGTGCACGGGCAATAGCTAAACGCAGTGCCTGAGACTGACCAGTGAAACCACCACCACACAAGTTTACTTTGATGTCATACTTCTCAGCAACACCTAACTTGTTCAACGGTTGTTTTACTACATACTGAAGAATAGTTGATGGAAAGTACTCTGCAAGGTCTCTCTTGTTAATAGTAATCTTTCCTGTACCTTCGCTTACGAATACACGTGCAATAGCACGTTTACGTCTGCCTAATGCATTTACTACTTCCATTATATCTTATTTAAGTAAGTTTATATCAATTGATTTCGGGTTCTGTGCATCGTGTTTGTGTTCGCTACCAGCGTATACATACATATTGCTCAGCAATTTAGCTCCCAGTCTATTTTTAGGAAGCATACCCTTTACTACCTTTCTCAGTAATCTGTCTTCGCCGTTAGGTTTAGCGATCAAACGGGCAGGAGTCATTTCTCTCTGACCACCAGGATAACCAGTATATGACAAATAAACTCTGTCATTCCATTTGTTACCAGTTAATTTAACTTTGTCTGCATTAATGATAATAACGTTATCACCGCAGTCTACATGAGGAGTAAAGTTTGGTTTATACTTTCCTCTCAACAGTTTCGCAACTTTTGCTCCCAGACGACCTAAAGTTTGGTCTGTAGCATCAACGATAACCCATTCTTTGGTTACAGTTGCCTTGTTTGCAGAAATGGTCTTGTAACTTAAAGTATCCACTCTTAATTTGTTTTTTAAATGTTACTACTAAAAATTTGCTCACCACTTATTAATCTTCCCCGGACAAAGGAAGATTAACTTGCTATGAATTAATCTCTTATCCTTTTGTGATAATAATCGGCTTGCAAAAGTACGGCTTTTCTTTGAATTGGCAAAGTATTTCTATCTTTTTTTGGATTTATCAGATTGAAAGACAAGGGTAAGAAAAACATAATCCCCATCCGGAAATATCCCCCATTCAGACCTCTCCAATCCATGTTACCTATATTCGAAGTTCTTTTTACATGGATTCTCCCTTATACCCTGTCACTCTTATGAACAAAACCTTGTAGAGTTGTGTAAGGGATAGTTAAAAAGGGACACTGTATCAGTATATTTAAATTTCCAGCTCCGGAACCTGATCTTTCAAAATCACAGTTCGCCCCTCTTCTGTTATCTTTGTACTTCCATCATATTCCAGAACTATGTTTTCCGCTTTATTCTCTATTGTGAAAGTAGCTTTTCCTTTAGGAGATATATTCATCTTTATTATCCATCCGCCGGCTTTTAAGGTATCTTTCGATATTTTTTCAGGAACAACGCCGACATTCCCCTGCTCATGCGTACTCACAACAGTAGCAAAGCGGTATACCGAACTATGCGGAGATGTCGCGGTGAAATGCCAGTGATTTTTGTAGGGAGCAAAATATCCTTTGTCATCTGCACGTAACCAATTGACAGCCGGGTAGAAAAACTGATCTGTCTGCTTCGTTTCCAGTTTATCATTTGTAAAAAGATAAGCATCCGACACCCCTCCTGCATTCGTTGCAGTAATGTGCGTCACCCCCTTATCATTTTTTATAATCATCGGATGTTCTATTGTGTGCAAAAGATAACTCCAGGTGACAGCTGTGTCGGCCTCCAATTCATCATAAATGAAAATAAGTCCCGCATTTCCCAATTCAACAATATGTCGCCGAAAAGTTTTCAACCGATTCTTATCCCAACCATTAGCAGGTGAATACTCAAGACCAGAGTCCCGCCCTCGAGCCAGCCAAAGAGGAGAAATCACCTCACCATAAGCATTGGAAGCGTCTCCTACAAAATAAGATATTCGTTTGCCAGTGTAGTATCTTGGTATCCATCCATATCCTTCGGTACCTATTCTCTGCCCCATGCCATTGACAAGAATACTATTATGCGCCCGTGTACTTCTATGACAATATACACTATGCTCATCCGTGAAACTTATATGATGTCCGCTACTGTAAAAGAGAGGTTTCCCGTCAAAGAATGTATTGAAAGCATTTTGATTGGCAATAGCATGCGAGGTCGACCCATACGGACTACTACGAAAAGTAAGCATTGCATTCCGGCTGAAATTCTCCCAATCAGACATCAGTGTCGCTACCCCCGTTTGTGGGAACACATAAGCAAGAGGAAGATCTTTCATTTTCCTACCTTCCGGCAAAGGGGTATGATTCTGAAGACGAAACCAGGAAAGATCTCCCGTCTTAGCCATAAAAGCTTTGCGCAACAAATCCGGTTCCTTTTGCAAAATACACCGTACATAATCGGCACTATAAGTATTATTTATTAACCGGGCCAATGCATCGGCATATCCCACACGAACCCCATTAGGTTGCAACACATTTTGATGAGAGCTTCCATTACCCGCTGATTTCGAGAAAGGCGGTTGTTGATAGATAACGTACATAGCCGAACCCTCATACCATGGATCAGAGAAAAAATCATACCCACTGATGCGACTATAAAAATAAGGCACCTCTATCAGTGTACGAATATTGACATGAAAATAAGAATCACCATTGTGCCATGCACCATCCTGGTTTAATCCGGGAAAACGAGCCACCCACAAATTATAACAATAATCAGCCCACACTTCGGCTTCCGGCAGATCACCATACACACTGAAAGTTGCCATCGTAAAGATACGAAAAGCCATTTGCCACACATGATTATCGGCAATATGGTTCTCCAGATGATTGTTAAAACGATTAAAAAACTTCGTTCCATTCTTTTGTACCTCTTTCAACAATAATCTTTTTTGCGAAGCATCCAACTTATCATAAAAAGCATCATAAGCCATAGAACAAAGAGAAAGCAATGCCGATTCATTAAAGTCACCTACAAAATTCGGACTCTCCTCCCACTTTATCATTTCGAGGATGCGCTTCATTGCTTCTTTATAATAACGATCGTCCTTAGTCAACAGATAAGCACGTACAAACACCTCAGCATTGACCTCTTCTTTATCTACAATACGCCGGCTTTCCCGGGTAAGAAGTGCATTACGTTTTACCTCATTATCCAAATCAGCCATTTTACTTGTATCCGTGTCATCAATATGTTTCATCGGAACTTTCAATGTCTTTTCTGCACGTGCAATATACCAGGCTCGCTCAGGAGCATCCTCGCTTTGAGAAATAAAGGTATCCCACTCGTCCGAAGCAACCAACACACGTGGATGCCTCGATGGTAGTTTACTTATAAACGTTTTGAATGAGGGAGGAGAAAAACGATCCTGATGCGGTTCTTGCGTGAATTTCAAAACCTCCGACCAGGAAGTGCTTCCTCCTTCTACATATCCGTATTGCCAGTACCAGACACCATCTACAAGAGGAATTTCGGGATTGTAAAAAGGCCATGAACAAACAGCTTCTATTACATTATCTTTAAAATTACGGTCTTGTGAAAGACGAACCCGGTACATTTGAGACGACTTACTTATTTTAGGTGTCTCCATACCATCGAGTCCACTCCCATGTATCTGATTATCTCCGGCCAAAGGCCACATCAAAGAAACAGCCCGCTCACCAACCACCGCATTATTCAATGGAGAGGGAGTTTCCCGCATTTCATGCATCAACATAGCGTCTGACAAATGAATAGTCACCGGATGTTCTTTTGAAGTCAAATAGTGAATATAAGAACTTTGCTCCTGTCCTAAAAGACTTCCCGAAAAGAACAAAGCCATTAACAAAGAAAAGAAATGATGTTTCATATATAAAAATAATAGATGTATTCAGTTTTGCCGCCTGCCATCATAGCACGACAACAAAAGTAAGCAGTAATCGAATACTTGAATATTATTTTTATCCTAAGATATTTAGATTTTGTACAAATTCTTATCAAAATCAAAAAAACTGATCTCTTTTCTTCTTCCTATGTCATCCATTCATTTTCTTACCTTACGATATCTTCCGGAAATACAGCCGGCATCTCCACCCTCTTCCATGTTTCATGAAACCAGGAATTCAGTTCATTACCGTTCAGGTCTTTTGCTATAAAATACTTTAAATGGAGCAGATCATTGTCTTCTATCTCAAATTCGAGAATATTATCCTTATTATCAAGCATAGGAAGATGAATGTTTTTCTCTATACTTTCCTTATAAGAATGCTCCGTCACTTGCTTATAAGTACCATATCCGGTAATGATGGCATCCTGTCCGGGAATTATGGTAAAATTCACAATCCGTCCGTCATCGCTTAAAACCTTGAATGTATTACTGGGCTTTAACACTCCCGGAACATCCGGAAGTTCTGACACATAATGACACAGTTGCCAGATTCCTTTCAGATTAGCAGGTTGAAACTTCGCTTTTTTCTGAGCCATAACACCTGTTACCATCAACAGCATCGCCATCAATATGGTAAAGAAATAGAGTTTTTTCATCGCCGTATTATTTTTAGTTAATACTTTCAAGGCCTGTCGCTTACAAATATAAAAAAATCTTTTGAGAATCAAACAAATGTAAAGCAATAAAAAAGGCTTGTACCTTAAAAAGATACAAGCCCCTCTATTGAGAAACTGTTTTATTAGAATTCAGCGTTACGCGGTGTACGCGGGAACGGAATAACGTCACGTATATTAGCCATACCTGTCACAAAGAGCAACAGGCGCTCAAAGCCAAGTCCGAAACCTGAATGAGGACAAGTACCAAATTTACGCGTATCCAGATACCACCACATATCTTTCATCGGGATATGAAGTTCCTCGATACGGGTAACTAACTTATCATAATCAGACTCACGCTCTGACCCTCCGATAATTTCACCAATCTTCGGGAACAACACATCCATAGCACGTACTGTCTTTCCATCTTCATTCTGCTTCATATAGAAAGCTTTGATTTCCTTCGGATAATCAGTCAGAATTACGGGACGTTTGAAATGTTCTTCCACCAAATAACGTTCGTGCTCAGAGGCCAAATCAACTCCCCAATAAACAGGGAATTCAAACTTATGCCCTTTAGCTACGGCATCTTCCAGAATCTTAATACCGTCTGTATAAGGCAAACGTACAAAATCTTCTTTCAACACGCCTTGCAAACGCTCTATCAAGCCCTTATCAAACATGTCGTTCAAGAACTTCACATCATCGGCACAATTGCCCAAAGCCCATTGCACGCAGTATTTTATAAACTCTTCGGCCAGATTCATGTTATCTGTGATATCATTGAACGCCACTTCCGGTTCAATCATCCAGAACTCAGCAAGATGACGAGGCGTATTCGAGTTTTCTGCGCGGAATGTCGGTCCAAATGTATAAATAGCCCCCAAAGCAGTTGCAGCTAACTCACCTTCCAACTGTCCCGAGACAGTCAGACTCGCTTGTTTTCCAAAGAAATCGTCATCATAAATGATAGAACCGGTTTCATCCTTCTTCAGATCATATAAGTTCTTAGTAGTAACCTGAAACATTTGGCCTGCTCCTTCACAATCCGAAGCCGTAATAATCGGCGTATGGAAATAGAAAAATCCTCTCTCATGGAAAAACTGATGAATAGCTATCGCCATGTTATGACGAATGCGGAACACTGCACCAAACGTGTTAGTGCGGGGGCGCAAATGTGCTATTTCACGAAGGAACTCCATTGAATGTCCCTTCTTCTGCAACGGATATGTATTATCACAAGTACCCAGCACCTCTATTTCACGAGCTTGCACCTCAACTTTCTGCCCCGAGCCTACCGACTCAACCATCACCCCATTTACGCTTACACAAGCGCCTGTAGTGATCAGTTTCAGCATTTCCTCATCAAAGTTAGCCAGGTCAACTACTACCTGTACGTTATTTATTGTAGAACCGTCATTCAGTGCGATAAAGTTTACTTGTTTGCTACCTCTACGGGTACGAACCCATCCTTTCACATTGACCATAGCGCCAAAGTCTTCGCGCTTCATCAGGTCGACAATTTTTGTTCTACTAATCTTTTCCATAACTATTGTATATACATTATTATATTATTCAAAAGATCCCATGCGCAGGAAATTTACTTCCTGTTCTGTCAGATAACGCCATTCACCACGACGCAACCCTTTTTTAGTAAGACCGGCAAAGAATACGCGATCCAGTTTTACCACTTTATAGCCCAGTGATTCAAAAATACGACGAACAATACGGTTCTTTCCGGAATGGATCTCAATACCCACCTGATCACGTTTAATATCGTCGGCATAACTGATTGCGTCTGCATGGATTTCACCATCTTCCAGTTCAACACCGGCAGCAATTTGATCCATATCCGCTTTTGTCAGATTCTTATCCAGATAAACATGGTAGATTTTCTTCTTCAAGAACTTAGGATGCGTCAGCTTAGAAGCCAGATCGCCATCATTCGTCAGCAACAACACACCAGTGGTATTACGGTCCAGACGTCCTACCGGATAGATACGTTCGCTACAAGCTCCTTTCACAAGATCCATTACAGTAAGACGCGCCTGAGGATCATCAGAAGTAGTCACACAATCTTTCGGCTTATTCAGCAGCACATACACCTTACGTTCAATACTTACCGTTTCATCATGGAACTTCACGACATCAGCACGTTTGATCTTAGTACCCAATTCCGTTACCACTTCACCATTCACCGAAACAACGCCGGCTGTGATAAATTCATCAGCTTCACGACGTGAACAAACACCTGCATTAGCCAGGAATTTATTCAAACGAATCGGTTCATTCGGATCAACAAACTGTTCCTTATACTCTATCTGTTTCTTCTTACTATATTTCGCATTGGGATCATAGTCACCTGTACGACGCTGCGGACGGGCAAATCCTTGCGGACGGCCTTCGCCTCCATTATTAAAGCGCGGACGATACGGACGGTCACCACCTTCGCGATTATAAGAAGGACGTTGCGGACGGTCACCATAAGAACGCTGTGGACGGTCGCCACCCTCGTTGTTATTGTTAAAACGCGGACGATACGGACGGTCACCACCTTCACGATTATAAGAAGGACGCTGCGGACGGTCGCCATAAGAACGCTGTGGACGGTCGCCACCTTCGTTGTTATTGTTAAAACGCGGACGATACGGACGGTCACCGCCATCGCGATTGTTATTATATGAAGGGCGTTGCGGACGGTCACCATAAGCAGGACGATCACCATAGGAGCGCTGCGGACGGTCACCACCCTCGTTGTTATTGTTAAAACGCGGACGATACGGGCGATCACCGCCTTCACGATTATAAGAAGGACGTTGCGGACGGTCACCATAAGAACGTTGCGGGCGGTCGCTGCCTTCACCATTAGAATTGAATCTTGGACGATACGGACGATCGCCACCTTCACGATTGTTGTAAGAAGGGCGATTATATCCACCTTCTCTGTTGTAAGATCTGTTACCATCACGGCCGGCGCCTGTGTTCTCTTCATTAGAGTTGTCACGCCATTCTTCGTTTTCTGTACTCATTACTTTATTCGAATAAAAATTAAACATAGGCCTCACGGCCGGTATTTCAGAGTTTTTTTTAGAGTCCCGTATATGTATGCGGAGTTATCACTCTTAATTCTTTCTTTATATCTTCACTAACATTCAGCCCTTCGATAAACTCTTTAATAGAGCTTTCCGTTATTGCCTGATTAGTTCTTGTCAGCGCTTTCAAGGCCTCATACGGGTGCGGATAAGCCTCGCGGCGCAATATTGTCTGAATAGCCTCAGCAACCACACTCCAGCAATTGTCCAGATCGCGGTAAATAGCCGACTCGTTCAGCAACAATTTACGCAATCCCTTCAGAGAACTCTGAATAGCGATAATAATATGCCCGAACGGCACACCCACATTACGCAACACAGTAGAATCTGTCAGGTCACGCTGCAAACGGGATACCGGCAATTTCACCGCCAAATGCTCAAGAATGGCATTTGCTATTCCAAGATTACCTTCAGCATTTTCAAAATCTATTGGATTCACTTTATGCGGCATCGCACTTGAACCTACTTCACCAGCTTTTATCTTCTGCTTAAAGTACTCCATAGAGATATACTGCCAGAAGTCGCGGTTCATATCAATCATTACCGTATTAATACGCTTCATTGCGTCAAAGATAGCCGACAAATTATCATAATTTGATATCTGGGTAGTATACTCTTCACGCTCCAGGCCTAATTTTTCTGCAACAAAACGATTACCAAACGCCTTCCAGTCATACTCCGGATAAGCTACGCGGTGCGCATTATAGTTACCGGTTGCTCCACCAAACTTTGCAGTTACGGGAGCTGCTTTCAACGCCGCCAACTGACGTTCCAAACGATACACAAATACCATCACCTCTTTACCCAAACGGGTTGGAGATGCAGGTTGTCCATGTGTCTTGGCAAGCATCGGAATAGCGTCCCATTCTGTAGCATACGTTTTCAACTGAGCTATCAGTTCTTCGATCTGCGGGTAATACACCTGCTCCAATGCCTCTTTTATCGAAAGAGGGATAGAGGTGTTATTAATATCTTGTGAAGTCAGGCCGAAGTGAATAAACTCCTTGTAGTCATCCAATCCGCCCAATTTATCAAATTCTTCTTTCAGAAAATATTCTACTGCTTTCACATCGTGATTAGTAACACTCTCTATATCCTTGATGCGCTGAGCATCTGCTTCAGAAAAGTTACGATAGATAGCACGTAAGGCTTCAAATACACTTTTGTCGATTCCTTTAAGTTGCGGTAATGGTAGTTCGCATAGAGTAATGAAGTATTCCACCTCTACCTGCACGCGGTATTTTATCAGTGCAAATTCAGAAAAATAGGCAGCTAAAGCTTCAGCTTTACCTCTGTATCGGCCGTCAATAGGAGAAATGGCCGTTAATAAATCAAGTTTCATATGTCGTTCGGATAATTATCAGGTTGCAAAATTAACTCTTTTTCCTGATTTATAATGCATAAAGGGGGTAGAAAGTTTATATAAAAGAGGTAAGAAAACAAAAAATGCTTCGCGAAAGACTTCACGAAGCATTTTACTTATCTATCGTGGGCGCTGAGGGATTCGAACCCCCGACCCTCTGGGTGTAAACCAGATGCTCTGAACCAGCTGAGCTAAGCGCCCTTTTGTTGGCGGAAGTGTTTCGGTATTCTTTGTGGGCGCTGAGGGATTCGAACCCCCGACCCTCTGGGTGTAAACCAGATGCTCTGAACCAGCTGAGCTAAGCGCCCGTACACTTCCGTTTCAAAAGCGATGCAAAGGTACAGCTTATTTTGAGAATACCAAAACTTTCGATAATTATTTTTTCACTATTTTATTCAAAGAAGCGAAAATCTACTGATTATCAGCAACAAAAAACTTTCTAAAAAATAAGATACATATCACCAGAAATCCGGCTATCGCTACAAACGCCCATAGCCCTCCTATCTGCCTCCTCTGTTTTTTCTCCCGTTCATCCACTTTTATCAACGATTTACTAACCACAAAAGAAGAATCGGCTTTCACAAAAGAGTGTTCCGCACATCCTTTCTGCAGTTGCGTCCTTCCTCTATCAATCACCTTTTTTGTAACGGAAAAAGACTTCCTTTGCGCCATTCTTCCATTCTCACAACCTACTCCTATGGTATCCTCTTTCCAAGAGAAGACAGTTTCTTCTATATGTTCATCGACCTGGTTGTTATTTTCCCATTCCGTTTTTCGTACGTTATCCACTTTTTCATAATACCCTTTTGCAGTAACAGAGTCTATTTCCACCTTCCGTTCCATCCGGAAATGAGAACTGCCACATGCCGACAAGAAAGGCAAAACCACCCCTATCAACAACCATTTCTTAACATCAAAGCAAGGGCATACCTTTATAAATTCATCCGGTTCTATCCTCCCATCTCCATTCAGGTCCGGCGAAGTATCCCGATGCCCCATCACTGTCACTATCCCATAACGTTGTTTCAGTTCTTCGATAAGCCGTTTCAACGTTTCTTTCTGCGCCCTGGTTCGTGTATCAGCCGGATGCCCCCCGGCGTCCAGCCCACCAATATAGCAGATACCAATACTTCGCTCATTCCATCCTATACAATGAGCCCCCATCCGTGCAACCTCTCTCCCGGATTCCACACTTCCATCCAACCGTACCACATAGTGATATCCTATTTCGTTCATCCCCCGGGCACGATGCCAACAATCTATATCTTTAGCGCTGAAATCCATTCCCGCCTGCGTAGCCGAACAATGAATTATAATCGAATCGATTTTCCTCATAATACTTATTTTTTAAGATTAATAATCCGACGGAGGAATACGTTTTCCACACCCTCTTATCTCACATTTCTTTATTTCCGACTCCTTCTGTGCCAATTCTACTTCATGGCAACGGATCATCCACCCCATTTTATCTTCCTGCTCCTTCCGTAGTTCAGCATAAAGTCCGTCAATCTTCCCATCGCGCTGTTCCAGGCGCTCTTCAAGCCAATCCACCTTCTTTCTGCGATTCTCCTCCTCTATACAACTCACTGATGCCTCCTCCTTCCGGGCATCCATTTTTCGGTAAGTAACCAATCGCACGAGCCATTTAATGGCCTCCAGCCCGCCAATGGCAGTGATGAAGGCCATAATTGTTGTCAACGACACCTAACTTACGTTATACAGAAGGGTCCTCTCCTTCCCCTTCTCCTCCGGAAGGAGTACCGGAGCCGTCATCATTGATTCTATCCAGATCTTTAAACGCCAATCCATCGGTGCGGGTAGAGGATGCTCCTGCATTAATACGTATATCCCTGTTCGCACGAAAACAGATACGCAATCCTGTAATGTCACTTGCCGAAAAATCTTCCGGCTTATCGGTTCCTTTACTTTGCGCCGACAGGTAAAAATAACCTATTCCGTCGATATTAACCGAACGTCCAGTCAGAAGAGTCTTACGTAGTAGTGTCCGAAAATCTTTCAGTACACTGATTGTCTCACCTTCACTCACACCCGAGTTTCCACTGATTTCCTGCGCCACCTCTTTTAGTGTTGCCGCGGTGTCATACTTATAAGAAATAATAGGATATGTTCTTTTAACTGAACTTTTGTCTGTCGGATCACTAAACCGTAAAATTCTTTTAAATCTAATTGCCATAATCTTTTTTTTAAATAAATACTAATGTTATTACTTCGCTAACGTTAACATTGCAAAGATGCGACATTCACATCAGAGACAAAAAGACAGGTTACAGCATCCTCTTAAAACGATTTAGTATATAAAAAGAGACTATTAGAGGACAAGAGAAAGAGAGAGGGAAGGTAATAAAAGAGTTATTTCTATTTCCCGGCAAGTAAGCATAACCTAAAACTACATTAAAAACCAGAATCCCCCAAAAAGCCGGAATCGCACATTTACAACTTCGGCCTTTTTTATATTTAGTGTGAGTTTCAATATCACAAAATAAAGATAGCCAAACTCCTCCGTAAAACAGAGAAATCTGGCTATTGATAGCTACATTTGAGATGAAAAGAATGTAGCATCATATTCAAAAAGGACGCATTGAATTCTAAATAAAAGCCCTCCTTATAAATAAACCACGCCTGATTTAAAAGGAGGGCTACACAAACAAACAATAATATTTAAGCTGAATTATCATGATTCACATCAGAATAATCCGGCACTCCTTACTCTATCTTAATCTTTAGAGTAAGGAAGAAAGCATTGGACGAATCCAATGTTTGAGGTTATGCAGTCATCTTCTGTTTCCAGACAAAATAGGGAATACAAAAGAATAAGAAAAGTCCCTTTAACAAGCTCAAAAAAGTCTTCATCAAAAGCTTATTTTTTAACCTATCAAAGAATTAAAACTTTAAGAAGATCATATTTGGAAAGTTGTGTATATTGTTACTGTTTGGTAACTTAATGACCTTTGTCTTTTTAGTGAGAAACAACAGCTCCATTTCTCCGAAGTGTATCTTTTAATTCTTCAGAACACTTTACGTAAGAGAAATTATAAGCTGACACATCAAAAGCGGTAATAATATTAAAGGAATAACGAAAATCCGTCCAATCATCAGAACAGAAAAGTAAACGACCATTCGACAAAACAGCAACGAGCTGATCATTCTGTATATTGAATCCGATGTCCAAAATATCGCCATCAATTACACGATGGCTTCCATTATACGGATGCTTTTTCCACCACCCTCTTTTCTGGCCATTCTGTTCTATTTCAAAAAAATAGTGAGTCCTTAAAATTCTTCGACCATCTGACTCTGCAATGATTGTCTTTTGAGGATGAACCACCATCATCGAATTTGAAGCAGGCAAATCTAAATGCCGCAAAACAGCTCCATTCCCTGTATGATAAATATCTAATCTACCATCCTCCAATGCTACCGCTATAAAAGGTTGTTCTTTAAAGGAACTTATGGAATTGATAGAAGCACCGTCTCCATAAAACGTTAATATAGAACCATCTCTAAAGCTTCTCAATTTAGCCGTTCTGCCAGAACCATTAACAGCAGCAACAGAACCATCTCGCAAGAAACAAATAAGACTTGGATTAGGAATAGGACTATCTAAATTAGATTCCTTACCGGTACGAAGATTATATAGACATACCCGTCCAGATTCTTTCTTCCTTATTACACAATCTTCTTTGCAGAGAATCTTACCCCGGTGACTTTGAAGAAAATGTTCATTAAAAATTCGCTCTGTATATGATTTCACGTCATATACCCATGTAGAGTGTAGCTGCCTTCCCAACATCCAATCTCCTCTCTCCGACAGATGTATGCTTTCCACCGAACTCGGACAGGATAACTCAGCTACCTTCACCCCCTCATCCAAATTCCATAACTGTACACGTCTGCGACCATCAAATGCTTCATAGCTCATGGTTACGGCTCGACTCCCGTCTCCTGAAATAGCAGCATCCATTAGTTTCGTCTTTCCGCGTGAAAGAATGCCCACCACAGACTTTTCATGCTCAAGCACCAATCGACCATCCGCATAGGATATAACATGCAGATTATCGTCTCCGACTCTATCAATCTCACCAAAGCTGCTATCACACTCATTCTTCTTAAATCTTGAAATAGATGTAATATCTATACCGTCCACCGGTTGTAAATAGATATCCTTCCCCTGATTGATAGCAATGCACTCTAAAGATGCCAAATCGTAAACCACTTCACGATTCGGATAATACAAATGTAGTTTATCTTCAGCGACAACAATCAACTTCAGCTTACGACAGATGCCTTCATCTTTGCCGATTACTCCGGAATAGTCCCATCCATTTTTGTAAGAAAAGACAAAAAGCTTACCCGAGAGGACAAAAAGGCGATTATCCCCAAATAGCATCTTGGACACCTTCTTTTCGAAATCAAAGATAAATGGTTCAGAAGGATTTAAAAGGGAAAATATGTAAATCTTATTATCTGCCCATGTTGCCAAATATTCCTTGCCAAATGACAAACATAGATTCATATGACAAACTGGAGTACCCAAACTTATACCCAATGAAACTTCATCTATAGTGGAATCATTCAATGAAACAGGTGTTGGCATTGTGATATTATTGGGTAAAGTGACCCCTCTCAAATCCATTTCGGAATAATCGGCAACATTCTCCTCCTCGGTCGAAGGAAATGTATCCAATAAATTTTGCGCCAAAACCTTCAATTCTGACTTTCCAACAGCTGCATGCCTTATCTTTTGAGCAATCCCCCTCCAATATAGTCCACCTATCTGTCTTATGTAAGACATAATGGCAATTGGAAGTTCACGCGAATTCCATAACGAAAGAATATTCCGGTCATTGTTTGAACGACGAATGATGTACTTCGCTGAAAGATAATCACGATACATTTGGTGAGGAAACGCAGTCAACCCATTTTCCTTGTATAGAAATCTCATTTCATTGGCGAGGAAATCTGTCACCAAGAATGAGTCTAAAGTCAAAGCAGAAGAATCTCGATAAAATTCACGTATTGAATTAGCCTTATCCTCATCTATCACAACATCAGTCAACACATCTTTCAAGATTTGCCTAAACTTATTATCTTCCATATTTATCCTGAAAGACGATTCATAAGCATAAGCAATATTCGGAAGGACTTCATCCAAACAGACTTGTGACAAAAGTACCTTTTTACCATCTACCTGCTCTCGTCGCATCAATAATGCCTGCTGAGCCACATAGTAATTATGAAAAAGGTCGGCCTCACAAGTTATAGGGAATATCCAATCCAAGAAAGGAACATTCCTATAATCATTTACGACCGAACAGATTTCCTTATAGATGGTTACCATCATGGGGTTACAAAGCAAACGCATCAAAACTTGCGACTGCTCTATATTCCTCCATTCGTCATCCGAAAAGAGGCCTTTAATATTTTTCTCACTCAGTTCGCATAAAACCGCTTTTTGAAAAGATGGTAAATTATATCGTATAGTAAAATCAGATCTGGAAGATATTAGAATTTGAATTCCATTTAGAAAACTTAATTGCTGTATCTCCTTTACAAAAGCCTGTTCCAATGTACCATCCACCTCATTCAAACCATCCACAAATATTGTAAGAGTAGGTACGCGATGCTTCGCAGTTAAACACTTGTCCAACAATGCCATATCCCCTTCATACAGACACCTTGCACAATATTGCACAATTCCCATGCCCAAACTCGCTAATTGCTCAACCGAGATATACAGCACAGGATAATCTGCAGACTTACAGAAATCCAATAACATCGTCGTCTTTCCCATGCCACCATCAGCGAGGAGGACAATATGAGGAATATTTGTATTCCATGACGCATCAAGAAGCTCTCCTAAGGTATAATCGTTACAATTCAAATGAATCTTCGGAACAAGATCACGCTCTAAATTATCCGGCAAACGATGAGCAAACCGTTCATTTGCCTGTCTTGCTACTGCCAGTTCCCTTGATACACCACCATCTCCAACAGGTTTCATCTGAAACCTATAAGTATCAAGACGTTCACCATCTAAATCGATGATGGGATACTTGGCCCATCCTTCAGGAAACCATGTATAAGCATAAACGCGACAATCATAAGTTAAAGGGTCATACTCTCCAATTAATATCGTTGCGTTTGCATCATTCTCAACAAACAATTCTCCTGCCTGAAGAGAATCAAGATACTTTAGTCGTTGCAAATTATGATCGTGTTCATGCCCGGCCAACCAGAGTCTCACACCATTTTTCTGCAACACATCTGAGAGAAACTTCTTTTCATCCTGAAGCAAAGACGTAATAGAATAATGGGTAAGCAAGATAGTTGGTTTCTGCTTGTTCAGATTACGGATAACAGAATATAAAGATTCCAATCCAACCAATAAATCAGTCGCTTTCCCACTTTTGGAATAAGCAAGCGTAGAGTCAACATGTAGAATATTGAAATCCGGTGTCTCAATATTGAAATGAGGGACATCTGCATTTGTATAATTATTTAGCCTGTCATCGGAGTAAAGCTTAGACAAAAATTCAACAAATTTTTCTCTGCCACACATAATAGAAGCCAAGTCCTCAGTATCTATGTGTCCATACTTTGGTTTATAATAACCACCATAGGGAAGCAGACGTTGAATTGCCTCCTCTCTTCCACCAGCAAAAATATCCACATCATGATTGCCGGGAACAATATACAACCGATCCTTTGATACATCTACTGCATTACAAATATCATTCAGATAATCTGCCATCTCATCCGTAAAGTCGTTAGGCGTAACATTTGCCGACCTTATATCCCCGGTACAGAACACATAGTCACACTTCAAGCCCTCTTGCCTTAGGAAAGACGGGAGTTCGTCACGAAGCCTGTCAGAAGAAAAATTCCGGTTATTCAAATGTAAGTCTGATATATGTAACCAACGGATCATTATTCGTATTTATTACTTTATTAAGTATCGTGCTAAATTATAACATTTAAACGATTACCACAATGTTCTCAGAGGCTAAAGTTACAGAGATTTATTGTATGGCGAATGATTTTTTGCAGAAAAATTACCTAACAGTAGGAAAGAAATAAGGCCTCTGCATATCATTTGACCCATTTTAGATAAAAGTATGTAAGAAATGGCTTATTTTCCACTGGTACTGAATCCCATATTTCACTATCGCTCTCCTTCAAAGATTAAATTATAGGTGTGAAAATCACATTGACTAATATTTTGATTACTCTCTTTAGTGTCTATAACAAACGGCTTGAAATGATTGATACCTATCCTATTATATATTTCAAACAAACATGATGTCACTCCTTTCAATGAATTATCTGCTTTGTCAACTTCACGAAGAAATCCGGCAAAATCATCCTGGGTCTTAAATAAATCAGTTATAGGCAAGTGATTGTTAAATCCTAACACAAGTCCAGTTTTTCTACCTTGTACAGGTTGATGCCAGACAATATCTTTAAAGTATAGTTTAGCATTCTTTACCATATCTTCCTTTACTCCCAACAATGCCTTTTCAGACAATTCAAAACCACCATCTCCAGTAACTCCTATTATATTAGCTTTTAATGTCTCATATACATCTTCTGTTGTGGCTCGTTCGGCATGAAATGTATTGATGACATGCCTCAATATCTTTTCTGCCACAGATTGCAGATATATGTGGCTAAATATAAGGTCAAGCTCCTCACCAGATTTTAAGCAAAGATATAGCGCATCTTGAAGTAGAATTGCAGACAGCACCCATTCTGACCCTTTACCGATAAATTCATCTACTATTTTAAGATATTCGTTTGTTGAAATACCAAATTCTTTCGCATTTTCTTCAAGATTGCTTTTTACAAGTAAATGAATACAATGAATGTATATCTGATGCGTCCGGCAAAAATATCGCGCCATCACAGACAATCTCAGATAATCTTTGAAATCATATGCTGTATGTACCATTGCAGATCTACTCATAACAAAGTCTGCAACGTCTTTCTTTAAGTCTTCCGAATTCCAGTGTTGTACAGCCTTTCTAAAAGACTCCGTTGAAATATCAGGAGCTGCCAATGTAATTAAATCCTTAAATGGAATATGCCCCAGTTCTTGGTCAAAGAAATAGAAGTCAAAGGATCTTTTCCAAGATAGATGTTTATATCCAAATTGCCGGTCAGTAACTTCGTGTTGACCTGATGAAGGGAATAGAATTCTTAATACAGCAAAAGACTTTATGTCAACAAGTTCACGTGCGTCTTTCAACACAAAATTCGTATCACTTGAGCCACCAAACGGATTTTGCTTGAAATACACATGTTTATACAGCAGGTCATATTCTTCTGGATATTTGTATTTTATCAACCCTAACAAGAGAAAGTCTTTCAAGACAACACTTTCCTGAATATCAGCAAAAGAAGCTATAACCAAGCCTATATAACGTTTTATATCACGGGGTGTTGGCAGATAACTGTCTATAAAACTGACAACAGAAATTAAAGCTTCATCTATTTGCCATTGACTCATATTTGCAATAGTTCCATTTGCTTGTAATGCATACATTTGCCTTTGTAAATATCCATTTTTATAAAACAGCTTTCTATCCGGCAGTCGTAGTTCAAGATTAAAATACTTGTCTGTATAGTCTCTATCTACAGTTTCATGAAAGTAGGCCTTCAATACTTGGTTTACATATCCCTTGTCATATGCACTCACAAAAAATGTTCTTTCGAAAGATCCGTTGTTTCCAATAACCTTCAGTACTTCTACGATTTCTTCTCCAGTAAGTCTGTCGAAGTCATCAATAATCACAACTATCTGTCTGCCAATAGCACGTATCATGCTCTCCACATCCTCTCTTGAACTTTTTACATCTTGTGAATGAATAACATCCAAGATTTTGGTCCATGAAGTGTCCTTTGCCAACACACTTAAGCCTTTCATATAATCAGATATTATATGAGTTGCTCCTGTATGATATTTGCTCAAAGCAGAGCAAATTGTAGTAAGGAAATCATGTTGTATGAACTTTACCTCTGATGATTTTCTTGGATTGAAATCTACTACAATGCATGAATTATCTTTCTCTACATAACGTTTTAGAAGGTTAAGCATAGATGTCTTTCCCGCACCCCAAATACCTGTTATGCCCAAACTAAAAGAAGACCGCCCTGTTCTTTCAGTAATTGTTCGTGCTATTCGCTGTGCAAAATGTCCATATCGAAACTCATCATCTGACATGTCTTGTACAGGATTGTCATCTATCAATGTTACCGATGGAACTTCCACAGATATTCCGCTTTTCACATCTTGTTTCTCTTTATGTTTCAGAATGTAATATGTATAATAATATAACCAATGTACGCAAAAGCCAACCGGGAATGATAACAATAGTGTTTCCCAACAATTGAATCCAAAACCGAAATCTACATAATTCCATTGTTTGCTATAAAATACATATAAAGCCCAAGCCATTACATATAAACCGATATGTTTCTCGTCATATCTACATTTGTACATTCGCCAACCATGGATACCAATAATAACGGATAGTAAAACTACTAATGTCACCAATGATCTACTATATTCTATTTGAAGGAAATTCCACAGCGGAGTCAAAAGATGCACTTCTATTGGCTTATTAAATAATACAGCAATCAATACTATTATCATAGCCTTGATGCATACATCCCTCAGCCATAATAAAATTTTTAGAATAGTCTGTTTCATACGTAAATATTAAGCGTCCCTTATTGTTTTTGGGACATAATTTGTACTCTAAATAAAATATTTGAGTTTTAAGACAAAACAAAGTAAGCGTCCAATCAATACGTCAGTTACTCGTAAACCGCTTATTTCCATACATTTACACACATAACTCAACTAAAGACTATTGAATTTTAGATTTCTTTAATTGATTTTACTCAGTTTAGCAGGGGAGAGATTCTCAAAATCTGTACGGTCTTCCATAAAAGCTGTTAAATAATTCTTCAAGAATTGTCTGAAGGATAGTGCACCCATTTTGCAGATAGACACAAAAGTATGATAGACCGTCGAAGTCTCAGCCCCTTTATAGTTGCCAAAAGCCATTTTATTCTTGCGCTCAATTGTCAAAGGGTGAATGGAACGCTCAGCGATAGAGTTATCAATGCAATACCTGCCGTCATTGCGATAAGCCATGACGGGAGTCCATGCGTTCTTCAAATAATTGAGCGCATTGGTTAGCAATTTGCCTTTGGTGTGAAGGGGCGGCAAGTAAACGGGCCAACTCCATCCAAATGAAACCTATAATTTCGGTAGTTACCGTTCCTTCGTCGTTTGATTTCATTAGGGGGAAGATAATCATTACTATAATCACGTTCTAAATCATACAGCTGACCGACCCATTCCATAAAAGACCGAGCCTTTCATCCTTGCCCTGCAATAAGACTTTTTGAAAGCGCCCCCTCATATGAGCCATACGACACATATTAATTGAACACCTACAAATCAATTCAGATAAACCTCCGCATTCTCTCTATCCAGTTTCTCATACACAGAATTATTCGACTTAAACTCAGGCACCACCTGTTTCATCAGTCTCACCGTATCTTCGATCTTCACCGCGAGTGCCAACTCAGCCAGTTTATCATAAGAGGCAAGTATTTCATCCCGTTTGTATTCCCTCACTTTGGCTATACGTATTTTGTAATGATCCGTCGGAACCGTATTCTCCTCATTACT
>ERZ856578.306-NODE-306-length-102746-cov-6.538010_pt1 | contig 102746 bp, 82 predicted proteins | sample MGYA00514384_ERZ856578 | MGnify/ENA primary metagenome ERZ856578 (study PRJEB29103, sample SAMN06111958) | human gut metagenome | biome: human gut; feature: ankylosing spondylitis patient; material: healthy_person | host: Homo sapiens | place: China:Hangzhou... | reverse complement strand
CAAATTTCTTATATCGGAATGCAGACGCAAGAGGTGGCTATTAAACCGAATCTGAGAGTTGTACTTAAGTCTGATTCGCAGATGATTGACGAAGTAATGGTGGTTGCTTATGGTACTGCGAAGAAGTCTTCATTTACAGGTTCTGCCGGTACAGTAAAAAAAGATAAAATTGAAAAAATGCAGGTTTCCAATCTTTCTAAAGCATTAGAAGGTACCGTAGCTGGAGTCCAGACCACCTCATCTTCGGGACAACCAGGATCAGCATCAGCAATTTATGTACGTGGCGTAGGTTCAATCTCTGCATCTAAATCTCCACTTATAGTAGTAGACGGTGTCCCTTATGAAGGATCTCTAAACTCTATTAACAATCAAGACATTGAGTCTATGACTGTACTGAAAGATGCTGCAGCAAACTCAATGTATGGTGCTCGTGGTGCCAATGGTGTTATCATTGTTACAACCAAAAAAGGTAATACAGGTAAGACAAAAATATCATTGGAAGCTAAATGGGGTATTAATTCAAGGGCTGTAAAACCATATAATACAATTAGAGACGAAGGTGAATATTATGAAATGTTCTGGGAAGCTATTAAGCATGAAGCAATGTATGGAACATTGGGACTTGAACCTCTTCAAGCCGGTATCTATGCATCAAAAACGTTGATAGACCGTTTAGGTTACAACAGTTATAATGTAGCCAATAATCTGCTGATAGATCCGGTGACAGGACGTTTGAACCCCAATGCTCAATTACTATATCATGACGATTGGCAGAAAGAGCCATTCACAAACGGTTTACGCCAGGAATATAACTTATCATTAAGTGGAGGTAATGAAAAAACAACATTCTTCGCTTCGTTAAACTATCTGGACGACGAATCATACCTTCGTAACTCTGATTTCAGACGCTATTCAGGGCGTATCAATTTGGATCATCAGGCTAACGACTGGTTAAAAACAGGATTCAATGTGGCTTATGGTCAAACAGCAACCAACGCGACTATTGCAAGTTCCTATGCTTCAAGTATGTTTTCTTTTGCACAAGGCATTGCACCTATTTATCCCATCTGGGAACGCGATGCACAAGGGAACATTATGACAAACCCCACAACTGGAGAGAACATGCTTGACTGGGGTAACGGAGATCGTAAAAGACCATATAACACAGGTAGTAACCCATATAACACAATGATAAATGATATTCGTGAAACCACTGTAGATAATTTAAGTGCACGTGTATATGGTGAAATCAAATTCCTCAAAGATTTTAAATTCACAGCCAATTTAAGTATTGATAATTTCACTACCAATAAAATAGTATATCAGACACCAATTGCAGGTGATGCAAAAGATGTAAATGGACGTTCTACAAAAGAATCTCAAAGATATTTCGTACTTAATACCAATCAATTATTGTCTTGGATCCGTGAGTTTAACAACCATCATGTAGATGTATTACTGGGTCATGAGGTAAAAGCAGACAACGTTAACTACCTTGGAGCCCGGAAAGAACAATTTTATATGCCTGGAAATCCGGAGCTGGATAATGGTGCGGACATTAAAAGCGCTTCTTCATACAATAATGATTACCGTTTAGAGGGCTTTTTCGGTCGCGTTCAATATGACTATAGTGATAAATATTATTTAAGTGGAAGTTATCGTCGCGATGGTTCTTCTAAATTTCATCCAGATAATCGCTGGGGTAACTTCTGGTCTGTTGGCGCTTCATGGAGAATGAAGGAAGAAACATGGTTAAGAGATGTGGAATTTTTAACAGACTTGAAGTTGAAAGCAAGTTACGGTACACAAGGTAATGATAATATTGGTAACAATACTCCTTATATGGACCAATACCAAGTTGTTTCGCAAGATAATAAGCCTGGTAGTGTAAAGACGTGGAGAGGAAATAAGGATATTACATGGGAAAAAAGTAACAATTTTAATGCAGGGGTTGAATTTGGCTTTTTAGACCGCATTACAGGTAGTGTGGAATTCTTCATAAAGAAAACTTCCGATTTGCTTTATGGTAAACCACTTGCCCCGTCAGAAGGTTCTCCCAATGTATTATGGGTAAACGACATGGATATGCAGAACACAGGTGTCGAAGTAGAACTGACCGCTAATATTATCAAATCAAATGATATTAAATGGGATGTCAGCCTAAACCTTACTCATTATAAGAATGAGATTACTAAACTGGCAACCGGCAAAGATCCCAATGGATACGCAACGGGAGACATTTGGAGAAAAAAAGGAGGTACGATCTATGACTGGTATATGTACAAATATGCAGGGGTAGATTCTAATACAGGTGAAGCGTTGTATTATCGTGATGTAACAGACAAAGAAGGGAATATAACCACTACAACAACAACCAATCCTAATGACGCAACACGCTATGAAACCGGAAAGTCATCTCTTCCCGATGTATATGGTGGTTTATCTACCTCTTTGACGGTTTATGGATTTGACCTCAACATCAATACAGCTTTTTCTATCGGAGGCTATGTATATGATAGTGGTTACTCTTCATTGATGGGGGGTGGACAAGAAGGATCAAACTGGTCAACCGACATTTTTGCAAGATGGACTCCGGAAAACAAACAGGCTACTGTTCCAAGAGTTCAGTTGAGCACTCAGAATCTTTCAGCCATGTCTGACCGTTTTTTAACAAGAGGAGACTATTTCAATATTAAAAATATCTCATTAGGATACAATTTCCCAAAAATGTATACTCAGAAATTAGGACTTGAATCGTTAAGACTATTTGCCGTTGCCGACAATGTTTGGCTTTTATCAAAACGTACCGGACTTGACCCTAGACAAAATCTAGACGGCACAATTGATTACGGGGTTTATGCAGCAATTCGCACCGTTTCTTTTGGCTTCAATATCAACTTTTAAATAAATGCAAAATATGAAGATTATAAAATCATTAATAATAACATTGTTCGCTGTCACAGTCGTATCATGTGGAGAGGACTATCTGACAACTAATCCTACAGATGTAGCAACCGGGGATGCAATAAATGAATTGGCACAAAATAACCCGGATAAGTTAGTGGCCTTAGTAGAGCCATTGCTGAAAGGATTATATGCCGACTTTCAAACCAAATCGGGCACCGGTGGACAATATCAGCATTGCGACTATGGCTTTCCGAGCTTCTTCTTAATGAGTGATATAATGAGTGATGACATGGCTTTACATATGAATGGATGGTTTAAATTTGATCATCTGTTTGATTATCGCGATGAACCTTATGTGCGTACTTTCGGGTATTGGAATTTCTTTTATACAATGATTAATAATGCAAACGCCATAATTGAAAAAATTCCAGATGAGAGTATCGATACCGAACTGCGTGCAATAAAAGGGCAGTCACTTGCATTTAGAGCTTTGTCATATAGTTATTTGATTCAGATGTACCAACAGACCTACAAAGGAAATGAAGACCGCCCGGGGGTACCTTTGATTATTACCAGTGCTGAAGGGGAAACTCGTAGAGAACGTGTTGCTGTGAGAGAGATATATAATCAAATAGAACAAGATTATTTAAAAGCTATAACTTTCTTAGGTGACTGGGACAGGAAAACAGAAAAAGGGCGAATAGATAAAAGTGTGGCTCAAGGGTTACTTTCACGTACCTATTTAGTAATGAATGAATGGCAAAAAGCGATTGATATGGCAAAAGCAGCCAGAAGTAGTTACTCTTTAATGAATGCTTCTGAAATTGCAACAGACGGATTTAATGAAATCAACAATAAAGAATGGATGTGGGGCATGGATGTGACTACTGCCAATGATAATATCATGGGATTTGCCTCATTTTCATCATGGATTTGTACTACCGGTATCGGATATGGTGGTAAAAGTGGTTACTACATAAAAATAGATGCTAAACTTTATAGCAACTTCTCTAAAACAGATGCTCGTCTGGCTCAATTTGTCAGTCCGGAAGACGATGCGGCTACATATCCTCCTTATACTAATTTGAAATTTAAATATGTGGCCAGTTGGATGGCAGACAATGTGTTTATGCGTGCATCCGAAATGTATCTGACCGAGGCTGAAGCCCTTGCTCACTTAAATAGAGAAAACGAAGCTGCAACAGTGTTGAAGGAACTAATGATAAACCGCGATCCATCATGGAACAAGACCTCAGTTTCTGTAGATGATGTATATACACAAAGACGTCTTGAGTTATGGGGCGAAGGCTTTGCCTTTTATGACCACTTGCGTTTGAAAAAAGGGATCGATCGCACCTATGCAGGTTCTAATTACTTTGATGCAGCAAAAATAAAAATTGCAGCCGGTGACTGGAAATTCTTATATCAGCTTCCATTAAGAGAGATACAGGAAAATGAATCGATCTCCGAAGCTGACCAAAATCCCTAAATAGGATAAAATGAGAAAATGTATAATAATAAAAACAAGATTATGAAAAATAAGATATATAACATATTCTTTTACTTTGCTTGTGCCTCTATTTTGTTTGCTGCATGTAGCGAAGAAAAGAAAGAAGACTATAATCCGACTTTCGACTCTGGCAAATTAGCAATAGTCGAAACAGGCGAAGCATTAGGAAACTATGGCACGGCATTGAAACTGAGCATGAAAACAACAGGCAATAATGCATTGGACACTGTTATGCAACAAGGTATATTGTTGGCTACTTCACAAGACCAGTTAAATTTGATTCATGGAGTGGTCTATCCTGCCGGTTCATGTAAAGTCGGCGAAACAATGGAAGTGACCATAAAAGAACTGGAAGCACAAAAAGAATACTATTACTGTGCATATGCACAGAATCGTGAAGGAGTATCTTTTGGAGAGGTTAAGAAACTTACAACAGACAAAGCTTGGGATAAAGCTCCGGTTGTATATGAAAATTTCAAAACGACCAGCTTTTTAAATAATTTAGCTGTTTATAATCTTGGTACAGATGACGGTGTTCAAGCCGGTAATGTAGCTTCCTGGGATTTAGGATTGGTTAATGGGGCAACTTTTGCACTGATTCTTTGGTCATTGGATAACCAAACAGGTGCTCTTTTGGCTGCTGATGATCTTATAGAATGTGCTGCTGACTTTACAGACGGAGTATTTCCAGAATTCACATTTTTGCCTTATTCTTATGGTGCAATGCCGGTTCAGGAGAAGGATATCTATTTCGACTCTTTCGAGATTATTGCATCCGAATCTCCCATCGAGACAAAAGAACAGGCTGATGCAGCTAAAGTTTATTATAAAGCAACATTAACTAAAGAGACTGTAAACCAAATGCATACTGTAGATTTATCTGATTTCGAGAATAAAGTATGTTATATTGGTATCAGACATAAAGCTGAAAAAACGGGTTATGCGCTTATGATCTCTCATGTAGAAGCCAATGCGCTATTTGCGCCAATCGAATAACAGGAGACGTTCTATTTTGATAATAAGGCAGGCTTTCTTACCTGCCTTATTATATTTCCTTAAATCGTTAAACATACCTTTTTCTTATGAAGAAATTCTGTAATATATCAAATTGGATTATTGTTTGTTTTTTTATCACACTGGTAGGAAATATTTGGGCAATACCCGCCGATCCCACTCCTTTCAAAATACAACAACCGGATGGAAGGGAGTTTCAGGCAAGATTACATGGTGATGAGTTTCTGCATTTTATAACAACAACGGATGGATATACTGTTATAAAATCTACAGATGGATTTTATAAATATGCCATACAGGATAATAACGAAAATGTTCTTCCCGGTAAATACATAGCCAAAGATCCGGCTGAACGTAGCAACGATGAAGTTCTTTTCTTAAATTCCATTAAACAGCATTTACACTCCAAACAATCAAAGCCTAAGCTTAGCCGTACCCTGGCAAACTCTCTGACAAAAGAAAATAACTCAAAACGAATTTCTTCAAAACAATTTAAAGGAATTATTATTCTGGCTCAATTTACTGACCGTTCTTTCTTACCCAATAATTCAAGAGAGTTGTTCGATGCAACCATCAATCAACCCAATTACCAGGAAGATGATTTCACTGGAAGCGTAAGAGATTACTTCTACGACGCTTCAAAAGGGAGATTCGAACCACAATTTGATATTGTAGGACCTGTAACTTTAGATTATAAACAAACAGATGCATTGGGATCGGACAATGGCCAGAATTTGGTTCGTGACGCTTGCATGAAAGCAGATCAATTTGTAGATTTCTCCAATTATGATTTAGATAATGACGGAGAGGTAGATATGATATATGTAATTTTTGCAGGAGGTGGATCTCATGCAGGAAATAATGCTAATTTCATATGGCCACATGCTTATGCCTTAAATTATAGCCGCGTAAAATTGGATGGAGTTTATTGCAATCGCTACGCTTGTTCTACCGAGTTGGCTGGAAGAGAAAACAACAGAATCAGAGATGGTATAGGCACTATCTGCCACGAGTTTAGCCATGTGTTGGGACTACCGGATTTTTATGATACCGACTATGAAGATAATGGTTCAGCACCGCACCCGGGAGATTGGTCTTTGATGGCAAGCGGAGGATACTTAAATAATGGAAGGACTCCCTGTAGTTATTCAGCTTTTGAACGTTATGCCATTGGTTGGGCATCTCCTAAATTAATAGAGGAGTCAGGGGAGTATAACTTGCCACCATTGACTATTTCTAACGAAAGTTATCGCATAAATTCGGCAGTACCTAAAGAATTCTTTATTCTCGAAAACAGAATTCAGGAGGGATGGGATAAATATTTGCCAGGAAAAGGTATGCTAGTATTTCGGGTAGATTCAACCAATCCGAATGTATGGCTTGAAAATACCATTAACAATAATCCCAATCACGTATACTATGAACTTATAAGGGCCAATAATTCACTGGCAGATGGAGGAGGAAATGCTTTTCCCGGAACAACTCAGCGTGAATCATTGACAGATGATACAACTCCTTCTTTTAGAAGTTGGACAGGTGCTCCTACCGAAACCTCTCTTTTGAATATTAAAGAAGAAAATAATATAATATCTTTTACTGTCAACAAAACTTCATATAATCGATTGGTGGAAACTTTTGAAAGTATCTCCAAACAAGATTGGAGTCAGGAGAGCGTAAACGGAGTACTAGGAAATTGGAACTTCTCAAGTGCAGTAACTTACTCCACAACAGAGACTAATATGGGAAACGGACTACGGGTGGCTTCGATTAAAAGAGGGAAAATAGAAATGGAATTCAATATCCTCAAAGATATAAAATCCGTTAGCATTATTGCCGGAAAGAAAACAGCCGCTTCACCTCCACAAACAATCAAAATAGAGATATCCAAAGACAATGGCAGTAATTGGGTAACATACGGATCGACTATTACTCTGACAGAAAACAAGATGAACACCTATATTATCGATGAAGAAATTACTGCTCCTCTGAGACTCAGACTTGTAAATATCGGAACTTCAGAAGTTCTTGTTGATGATTTTACAATCACCCAAAAGCAAGCTCCCACAGCAATCCCTTTCTTTAAAAAAGAAAATTCTTTCAATGTTTATTCGTCAGATAAAACAATCTATATACAGAATGATACAGACAGGCAATTGGTTGAAATATTCAATATTAATGGACAAAAAGTATTAGATAGATATTGTGATAAAGGGTGGAATAAGATTCAAACTACATCATCCGGTATATATATAATAAAAGCCGGTAACCACATAGTTAAGGTTGTATGTGATTAAAATCATTTTTCTGAATCATTTATCACTAAATAATAATCCATTGATGAAAATAACTAATTCATCAATGGATTATGTTATTTTTACTTCATGTGCAAATTAGAAGAAGTCCTTTGCTAAAAAGAAACAAGTTCTCAAACAATACTTGTCCAATATATCCTTTATCAGCACACAACTTTCCATTAATATTTCAAGAAAACTGTTCTATCTCAAAGATTTTCTATCATCCACATTTGCAGGTGAAACATAAAATTCAGAATTTTACCTTTATCATTGAAACACAGATTATCGCTAATTCACGTAAAGAATATCGTCCCTCCAATACAACAAGCCATCTAATCTGCGATCATTCATGTGACAATAAAAAGCTGCCATAGTATAAATTAAATATGAAGTACTACTTATATAATTATTTTCCCTACATCATTCCTTCTTTCAATATCCCGACTAAAATAGGTCTTAATCCACTGACAAAACACTCCACAGCAATCACCATCAGGATAAGTCCCATTAAACGCATCATTACATTATTGCCCGTTTCACCTAAAACTTTAACCAACCGGGTTGAAGCACGAAGAATGAGAAAAGTAATAAAGTAAATCAATGCAATCATCCCTATCAGGACACTTTTCATTTCGATAGTGTGAGAATCCTCCATCAGCACAATGGCATTGGCAATGGCACCCGGTCCACACAACATCGGAATAGCTAAAGGAGTAATCGAAATATCATCGGCATAAGTTTTAATCTCTTCGTCTTTCAATTTCATAGGCGTATAACGCGCCTGCAACATATCAAAACCAATCTTAAAAATAATGACCCCACCAGCAATACGGAATCCATTGGTAGAGATACCGAAAAATTTAAAAAGGAGTTGCCCTGCAAACACAAAGACCATAAGGGTAAGAAAAGATACAATCGTGGCACGCCGCACAATTGCACGCCGCTCTTTATCCGTCATTCCATGTGTCATCGTCAGAAATACAGGCATCGTACCCAAAGGATTTGTCAACGTAAAAAAGGAGGTAAAACACAGTAAAGCAAAAGGCAAAAGAGTTTCCATAACAGTTGTATCTTTATACGTTATTTTTCAACGCAAAAGTACGACTTATCTATAAATACTACAATATTTCCAACAAATCTTTCAGGTCTTTCAGTTGATAAGTGGGCTGGAAAGGAAATTCGGTGCGACCGGAAACATTGTAAAAGGCCTGGTGCATCCCTACCCCATTGGCTCCTACGATATCGGCCTCCCAACTATCCCCGATCATCAATGATTCACGCAACTCTGATTGAGTAGCCGAAAGTGCAAAATGAAAGATCTGCGAAGCTGGCTTCAAAAGCCCAATGTCATCTGAAAGAATTACTTTTTTAAAATAAGATTCAATTCCCCCGGAACACATTTTACGGTATTGAAGCTCCCGAAAGCCATTGGACAAAATATAAAGATTATAACGCGAAGCCAAATTATCAAGTACCTCCTTCGCATGAGGCATCAACCGTCTTTTAGTTGGGATAACAGCAAAAAAGTCATCCGAATATGCTTTCGCTAAAGCAAAATCGCCAGCGCCCACTGCCGCAAGAGGATACAGAAAGCGCTGACGATTGAGTTCCTCTTTGGTGATTTGACCGTTACCATATTCCATCCACAATTCTATATTACGCCGTTGATAAAGCGAATAGAAATGCTCAAAGGAATCAAAGAAAGCATCCAGCTTATACTTATAATACATCTCTTCGAATGTATCACGTGCATTTGCCGAAAATGCCCAAAGTGTATCGTCTAAATCAAAAAAGAGATTTTTATACTTCATTATTTAACCTGGATAACTAAATATCTGGATACACTCCAAAACTCTTTTGGATTTGTAATCTTCAAAGTCAGTTGTCCCTTATCGTCTTTTACCAATTCATAAGAACCGGCAGGATGAGTAGTTAATAACTCTGCACGTTTTGAATACAATTTAATTTCTTTAGTAGTACGGATATCAATCTGAGTAAAATAATCTTTATTGAAATCTGCATTTTTCAATACATCACCACTTTGAAGAATCTTTTGAGACTTCAATTCTGATTTCGTTCCAAATACAAACCATGCAGCGTTGATTGCTTTATCCTGTTCTGCCACAGTCTTAGCTTTCGCTTCATTTTCAGCAGCAAGAGACTCTTTATCAGCAGCAAGGCCACTAACAGCAGCATCCAATTCCTGAATACGGATATTTTTAGAAGCAAGTTCAGCCTGCAATTCTTCGATACGTTGTTGTTTAGCAACCAACTCCTGAGTTAAAGACTCAACCGCTTTCTTCAGCTGAGCAGAATTGTTCTTACTACTCTTCAACATAGCCTGCAATTTAGCAATCTGAGCTTTGTTCTCTTCCATTTGTTTAGTGATGAATTCAATATCAGAAGCAATCTGCTGTTTTGCAGATGATGAATTTTCTGTTATTGTGCCACGTTGCAAGTCTACACGGCTCTCAGCATCGTTTATCTGGCGGAAACCTTCCTGAATTTCATTGAATGTTCCCATCATTTCGTCCAATTCGGCATTACGCTGTGTCAGTTCTATCAATAAAGAATCATTTTCAGCTTTAAGGTCTTTACTACCACCTTTAAAACCATCACACGAAGCCAACATGGCTGCGCATACAATTAAAACTGCTAACTTTTTCATACGTTTACGTTTTTACGTTTTTTAAATGAAGTTATTTAATCGTCTATTCCTGCAATTACAATTACTATCTCGCCACGAGGATCAGTCTCGGTAAAATGCTCGATTAGTTCAGTCAAATTACCCCGAACAGTCTCTTCATGGACTTTAGAAATCTCCCGGGACACACTGGCCTGACGTTCCGGACCAAAATATTCCGCAAACTGCGTCAATGTTTTCAACAAACGATGGGGAGATTCATAAAATACCATCGTACGGCGTTCCTCTACCAGAGACTTCAGCTTCGTCATACGCCCCTTTTTCTGGGGAAGAAAGCCTTCAAAACAAAACTTCTCGTTGGGCAATCCTGAAGCCACCAATGCCGGAACAAAAGCTGTTGCACCAGGTAAACATTGTACTTCAATACTATTACGCACACATTCGCGTACTACAAGAAATCCCGGATCAGAGATACCAGGCGTACCAGCATCCGAAATCAAAGCCACCGTTTCACCAGCCTTTATTCTATTAACAACGCTCTCCACCGTTTTATGTTCATTAAACTTGTGGTGAGATTGCATTGCATTCTTTATTTCAAAATGTTTCAGCAATATTCCGGAAGTACGTGTATCCTCAGCCAGAATGAGATCAACCTCCTTCAGTATCCGGATAGCCCGAAAAGTCATATCCTCCAGATTTCCTACCGGCGTGGGTACTACGTATAATTTTCCCATATTCATTATCCGATTAATTAAAATACTTTTTGAGAAGTTCCTGGAAATCAATCATAGCCTCATTCTCTTCATCAACATTTACCTTTGAATACAGAAAAGCAATGGCAGTATCCAAAGAACTCATCTCAGAGATCTGCTCTATAACCCGATTCATCTGTTCACTATCACCATTAAATAATTCACGTGAAAAACGGAAAGAATCATTCAAACTAATAGATCGCCGTAAGTCCGTCACTGGTCTGATACGCTCTCCCAATATAGATCCTGCAGAAACATTTTTTATTGTCTCCTGCACCTCTATTTGTGATTGAGATTCTACTACTTGTAAAGTCTCTTTTTCTTCTTCCACCTCTTCGAGAATAGTTTCCTCTATCTCTTTTTCTGTTAGAATGGGTTGAATATTCTCTCCTTCAACAGGTTTCTGTACAGTATCCAGCTCTGTCAACATCTGGTCCAACCGGTCACGCATTTGCAGAATATTCCGCTTCAACACTTCGCGTAAGGTCCCATTAGGCTCACGTTCGAAAGCCTTCATCAGGTACTTTAACTCCTGAATATCCAGTTCTATGTTGGTCAATAGTGCTTGCATAGCCTTCTTGTTTACCTTTTTGTAGATGCCGCAAATGTAGAAATAAATAATGAAAAAACATCAGAAAGCGAACAAAAGTGTTATTTTTGCAACCAAATATAACACACTAAATCATGGTATTATTTTCAGAAGATCACATACAGGAAACTAGAAGAAGAGGAAGAATAGAAGTTATTTGCGGCTCCATGTTTTCGGGAAAAACAGAGGAGTTGATACGTCGTCTCAAACGTGCTAAGTTTGCTCGCCAACGTGTAGAAATTTTCAAACCTTCTATTGATGTGCGCTATTCTGAAGCCGATGTCGTTTCACATGACAGTAACGCAATCTCCTCTACTCCTATTGATTCGTCAGCCAGTATATTATTATTCACATCTGAGATTGATGTAGTAGGTATAGATGAAGCACAGTTTTTCGACAGCAGTCTGATCGATGTATGTAATCAACTGGCAAATAATGGGATAAGAGTAATCATTGCCGGACTGGATATGGATTTTAAGGGTAATCCTTTTGGCCCAATGCCCGGACTGTGTGCCATAGCCGATGAAGTTTCAAAAGTACACGCCATTTGTGTTAAGTGCGGCCAATTGGCTTCCTTTTCACATCGAACTGTAAAAAACGACAAGCAAGTAATGTTGGGAGAAACAGCCGAGTATGAACCCTTGTGCCGCGAATGCTATTTGCGTGCTTTAGAAGAAGATAAAGAAAAAGGATAAAAAATCAATAAATATGGAAAGGAAGAAAATAACATTCGACAGCTTTATACGTGGTTCAATCTGTTGTATTCTTATTGTTGGAGTATTAATGCTGGTTGAAAGGCTGAGCGGAGTATTGTTACCTTTCTTTCTGGCATGGCTCATTGCTTATTTAATTTATCCGTTAGTCAAACTTTTCCAATACAGGTTACGTTTAAAAAGCCGGGTACTTTCTATCTTTTGTGCATTATTCTCCATTACAATAGTTGGAGTTACCGCTTTTTACTTTCTGGTACCTCCACTGTTAGAAGAATTTGGAAAAGTGAAAGATCTTTTGGTCATGTACTTCACCCATGGTATAGCCGACAATTCAAATGTGCCGAAAAGCCTTGCCGATTTTATTCAGGAAAATATAGACATGAATGCCTTGAGCCGTATTCTCAGCGAAGAAAATATAGTCAACGCTGTAAAGAGTACAGTGCCTAAGCTTTGGATGCTGTTATCTGAATCTATAAACTTCTTATTTAGTATTCTGGCGTCTTTTATCATCCTATTATATGTAGTGTTCATCTTATTGGATTACGAGTCTATTGCCGAAGGCTGGATACACTTACTACCTGCTAAATATCGTACTTTCACTACCAACCTCATTAAAGATGTCCAGAATGGTATGAATACTTATTTCCGTGGGCAAGCCCTCGTGGCTCTCTGTGTAGGTATATTATTCAGTATCGGTTTTCTCATTATAGATTTTCCAATGGCTATCGGATTAGGGTTATTTATCGGTGCTTTAAACATGGTCCCCTATCTTCAGATTATTGGTTTCCTGCCTACGATCATGTTAGCCATTCTTAAAGCGGCCGATACCGGACAGAATTTCTGGATAATCATTGCTTCGGCCTCAGCTGTATTTATAGTTGTTCAAATTATCCAGGATACATTTATTGTTCCCAAAATTATGGGAAAGATAACCGGATTAAATCCTGCCATTATTCTACTCTCACTTTCTATTTGGGGATCATTGATGGGAATGTTAGGTATGATTATAGCACTCCCACTAACAACATTGATGCTCTCTTATTATCAACGTTTCATTATTAACAGAGAAAGAATAAGTGAATCAAATCTGGAATATACTGAGGATCAGCAACGTGAAGAAGAAATTGAAAAATAGTACAAACTTTTTTATAGTTTTTGCTTGCAAATATAAAAAAAGTCACTACCTTTGCACCCGCAATCAGGAAATAACTGATTTGCAACAAGGATTGATTCGCTAGCTCAGCAGGTAGAGCACAACACTTTTAATGTTGGGGTCCTGGGTTCGAGCCCCAGGCGGATCACTGAAACAACAAGAAAAATCAAGCAAATCCCTGATAATCAGATATTATCAGGGATTTCTTTTTTTTTGGCAGATAGCAAAAATAGCCGTTTCAAGTATATTATCGGTGGATAAATCGTGGGACTAAAATTTAATCGAAAAATCTCCAAACCGTATGTAACTGCGAACATAATTCATGCGTAAAGTATTTATAGTATCTGAAACCAACAAGCTACATTGTTCTAAAGAACAAATATGTCACCATAAGATTCTGTTCCAACAGACAGAACAACGATTTAAAAAGCCATTCGGCTACCAACGGGAACTGTACCATATCTTTTAAATACTACAATGCTATGAAGAACAGAAGAATCCCCGGCCAACTCAACATACAAGAACAATAAATCTCCGATAAAAGAAGAAAGACAGATATATAGAACTAAATTAGACTGTTTTACAAATAATTGCTACTTTTGCGAATATTAGTGTTATGTTATTCTTACTGTATATTATATACTTTGGATAACTTATTGCATCAATCTCGAAATTATGCATATTTCTTAATATGAGTATAAGTACAGAAGTTAAAAGAAAGTTATGGGCCTCTTCAGGAGGCTACTGTGGCAAGCCAGATTGTCATGCAGACTTATTCCCATTTTTTGAAAGTGGAGAAATAACAAATATAGAAGAGCTTGCACACATTATAGGACAAAGGGAAAATGGACCAAGGGGCAAAAATAATTTACCCATAAGTCAGCGAGATGAATTTGAAAATATAATACTGCTATGTCCAACTTGCCATACAACTATTGACAAAAACCCACAGCTATTCCCTAATGATACTATAAAACAATGGAAAAAGAACCATGTGGAAAGTATCAAAAATCTTTTTCATGCACCCAAATTTGATTCACGAAAAGAAGCAGCGAAATACCTAAGACTATTATTTGCAGAGAATAAGGCAATATTTGATAAATATGGTCCTTACTCTGAAAATGCGAAAACGAAGCCGATGGAAACCGAATTTATGTGGGAAAAGCTATCGATACAAAAGTTATTACCCAATAATAGAAAAATAGAGTCAACAGTTGAACAGAATCAAGAACTTTTAAGGGATAATGAATTCGGTTTATTTATAGAATTTAAATTGCATAGAGCAGGTTTTGAGTACAATAAAATTTCCGGAGATGTAAATTCTACAGTTCCGACCTTTCCAATTGACTTTGAAAATATATTTCAATGAGAGAAAAAAACATAGAAAAAGTCGCTCCATCAAGTAAAACCTTTTTTAAGAATGGTATGAATGGGCATTCAGCAGTAAGATGTATTACTGATTTAGGAAACAACATGTATCTAATAAACAGAACCGACAATAAACCAGATATTAAGGTTTTAGTAGCTGATATCTACATTGCAGGCGAAGCTGATATACTTGAAATCAGCTCTAATTTGCATGATATAGATTGTATTGTCCTAATTGGATTTTATAATCGGTACTCAAATGAAGCCAAAAAATTGGCCAAATCAATGAATGTAGGTTTATTTAACTATAGAGAGTTCTTTGGAGCTATCCATTATAGTGGCAATGCTTTTATTGATTATACACAAAAGGAAAGATGATTAAATTAAGTATTCCCCCTCAAAAACACTTTGACCATTACCTTTTTGGATCGGTTTTATACTCAGAGAATCCTTCTGATATTGATATTGCAATAATCTATGACAAAAAATTTATCAGCTTACAAGACGCTATTCACTATCGGCACAAATTGATTGAAAGGCTGTCTGAGTTTACACCGTTAGAAATTGACACAATCCTTCTTTCAAAAGAAGAAGAAATTGAAGTTGAATTTTTATCAAATGCTAAACACCTAAAGATTTAAGACTACGTATTACACACGGTTTGTCGGTAACCTCGGACAGAATATTACGTAAAGTATGTATGACTCAATAGGATATGCTTTCTGAGATTCCCGAATTACCTGACACTGAATTCCGTGGAAGTAATATTGCCTGGTTAAGAGACGGTTCTGTAAGTGGCTCTCTGGATTTCTTTTCATTGGCAGTCACAGAGACCTTTTAAAACCCGGTGAAATGCAGTACGTTTAAGTGAGAATTTTCTCTGTCGTTTACAAGTGCTGTTATACTCCGTATCCTACATTAAACAAGATACAGAGTATAGTAGTAGAAGTGTAATCACTAAAAAAGACTAAAAAAGGTGCTTCGGAATTTGGTTGTCACAGAAACAATGCCCAACTTTGCACCGCAAAACAAGAATAAACATATAATTCCTCATCGGAGGGCATTATGTACAACGATAGTGCCGGATAAGATGAATGGTAGAAAAATCATTCATTTTATCCGGCACTTTCTTTATCAAAGAACGAACCAGAGTGAAAATTAAATATTGAAAGATATGGAAATAGTAAGTAGTAAAAAGACAAAGTTAGCGAAACCAGGTTTTGTATTTATCCAAACAGTGGTGATGAAAACACTGTATTCTGTTCCACACAACTTTATGTATAACCATCTAAATATATAGAATTATGAATATCTTGTACTCAACGACCTATCTGATCTGCTATACGATATCCATACTTCCTTACTGGGTTTTATATCGGATATCCGACATTCTTTACGTTCTACTCTATCATCTTATTAAATACAAGAGAAAAATCGTTCGCAATAACCTTCATATATCTTTTCCTCATAAGGAAAAGCATGAAATTCTTACCATAGAAAAAGAATTCTATTCCTTTCTATGCGATCAGTTTGTTGAGACTATCAAGCTATGCTCCATCTCAGAGAAAGAAATAAGTAAACGCATGCTTTTTGAAGGACTCCCTAAAATGCTAAATGGACTAAAAAATGAAAACAAGAATTTTGCTTTTCTCTATATGAGCCATTATGGTAACTGGGAATGGTTATCACTGCTCGCAACCAAAGTACATAAGCAAAACTCACAGATAGTCAACGGATATATCTATTATCCTTTGAAGAACAAGGTGTTTGATAAAATACTCTTTAAACTGCGGAATCGATTCGGTGGAAAAAGTATCACGATAAAAGAGACTATCCAACGAATCATTGAATTAAAAGAAAATTCTCGGAAAGCAATAATCGCTTTTGTATCCGATCAGGCACCACTATGGAGTGGGAAATACCATTGGAGTAACTTCTTCCAGTGGGAAACCCCGGTGGTTACCGGTGCCGAACAAATAGGAAAACATGTGGACGCACTCATCTTTTATGCAGAGATGGAGCGCATCAAAAGGGGATATTACCGATGCAAAATTAGTCGTATGATAGACGATATACAGCAATATGCTGACTACGAAGTAACCGACTTATTTATGAGCAAACTAGAACAATCCATACATAAAGCTCCATCATACTGGTTGTGGACACATAACAGATGGATACGTACCCGGGAAGAAATTATGGTCTGGTACAAAAGAATTATACATAAAAAAGAAAACGTTTGATGAAAGAGTTAAATCTGACACAAGGCAACGTACCTAAAGTACTATTACAATTTGCAGTACCTTTTCTAATAGCGAATATACTACAGGCACTCTATGGAGGGGCCGATCTTTTTGTTGTGGGTCAATATGACGACTCGGCAAGTGTGGCAGCCGTAGCTATCGGCAGTCAGGTAATGCAAACCATTACGGGAATTATCCTCGGCATTACAACAGGCACTACCGTACTGATCGCTATAGCGACCGGCTCAAAAGACAACCGGCAGGTAGCTTCCACAATCGGATCATCCGTGTGGTTGTTCTCAATTATCGGGGTTGTACTAACCCTGACAATGACACTTTACCACAGTCAGATAGCCGAATGGATGCATACTCCATCCGAAGCAATGTCTGATACAAAAAGTTATATTCTGGTCTGCTCAACCGGTATTCTGTTTATTGTGGGATACAACGTTGTATGTGGTATCCTACGTGGTTTAGGCGATTCAAAAACTCCACTTTATTTCGTAGCATTGGCGTGTGTTATCAATATTGTTCTCGACTTTATATTAGTCGGATATTTCCATCTTGGAGCTACTGGAGCAGCCATTGCCACCGTAACGGCACAAGGAGTCAGTTTTGCCACCGCACTTTGGTTCCTTTACCGAAAAGGGTTTCATTTTGAGTTTACACGACGTGATATCCGGCTAAACAGAAGTTTATCGAAGAGAGTTCTGACATTGGGGGCTCCCATTGCATTGCAGGATGCCCTCATCAATACCTCATTTCTATTAATTACCGTTATCGTAAACCAAATGGGGGTTATCGCATCAGCATCTCTGGGTGTTGTCGAAAAAATCATCGTATTCGCGATGTTACCTCCAATGGCCATATCATCTGCAGTAGCAACGATGACAGCACAAAATTATGGAGCCGGACTTGTACAGAGAATGAATCAATGTCTTCTCTCCGGAATAGGGTTCGCCCTTATCTTCGGAATAACAGTTTGCCTATATTCGCAATTCCTGCCAGAAACACTTACGGTATTTTTCACCAAAGACCCTATGGTAGTAGCAATGGCCGCTGAGTATCTGAAGGGATATAGTATCGACTGTGTCATCGTTAGTTTCGTGTTCTGCATCAATTCTTATTTCAGCGGACAAGGAAACTCAATATTCCCTATGATTCATAGTTTAATAGCCACTTTCCTGTTTCGCATCCCACTCTCATACTGGTTCAGTCAAATAGACAGTTCCTCATTATATATTATGGGATTTGCACCACCTATATCAACAGTTGTATCCTTACTGATATGCATCTGGTATTTGAGATATACAAAAAACAGACGTTTGAAAGAAGGTATAATAACAGCCATTTAAACAACTTTATTAACAGCTTATCCTGGTTATTCACAACATTACTCATTACTATTGTTCATAAAGTATGAATAACCGATAGAAGATTCGGATAATCAAGAGATTACCCTGTTAATAACTTTGTTTAAGCACTGATTTTCCTCGCAATAAACGGTGAGAGTCGCGCATATAAAACCGATGAATCAACCCAATTGCCCAGTGATACATTACCCCCGATGAACTGAACTTTCTTCATTGCTGGTATGTTATAACAATATAAACATTAAAAACATTGCGGTTATGGAAAAATATCTAATTCACAGTAACGAGCTGCACCTGATTGATAAGGCAAAAATCCATCAGGCTGTAGAAAAGATGGTAGAATCTCTCGACATGGCAGCAGGGTCAACTTCTTGTTTCGACTTGTACAAAGTAGTGGAAACCTATTTTACAGACCTGGATAAACGGAAAAAGATGAACCATCTCCTGGATATCACAGATACAGCCGAAGAGATAGAAGAAGAATTTGGAGTATGCTAACTTAATAAAAAATATCAGTACATATAAAGAAAAAGAGTCTTTAAAAAACTTTATACACTCAATAAAAAAACAGCGTCATGAAGATTGCCATAATCTTCATGACGCTGTTTTTTCATATCCTATACCATCCGTTTTTATTACTCGATGAGCGTAAACTTCTTTTTAAGACGAATATCCTCCGAACTGGCTCCCACGCGTACTTCAAATGTACCCGGTTCAACTGTCCATTCCATATTCCGATCAAGTAGTTCCAAATCTGCGGGTTTCAGGGTGAAATGCATACGTTTCGTTTCATTGGGTTGCAATAAAACGCGTTGGAAACCACGCAAACGCGAATCATAAGTCACTACACTACTAACCAAATCACGTACATAAAGCTGCGCCACTTCCTCTCCTGCATATTTTCCTGTGTTGGTAATATCAAAAGAGATCTGTACTTCACCTTGTGTCCCTTTGGCAGGAGCTGTCACTCCAAGATTACTATAAGCAAAAGTTGTATAGCTAAGTCCATAACCGAAAGGATACAAAGCCCCCAGTACCCGTGTACTTCCGCTACCATTGGGGCCGGATGAAGGTTGAGTACCATGTGATCCTTTCTTAAACGGGAAGTTTAATTCAATCTGCCCTACTGATTTTGGAAAAGTAACGGTCAGTTTACCTCCCGGATTATAATCACCAAACAGCGTTTCTGCAATAATCTTCCCACCCTGGAAACTCGGGAACCAGGCCTCAAGAATAGCCGGCAAATTCTGATCTTCCCAATTGATAGTAAGTGGCTGACCATTGATAAGTACCAGTACTACCGGTTTCCCTGTGGCATGCAGTGCTTGCAAAAGTTCACGTTGGCGCCCAGGTAACTCAAGAGAGGTACGAGAGCGGCTCTCTCCTACCCGGTATTCGTCTTCACCCATCACGGCAATGATCACGTCGGCAGACTGTGCCTCTGAAACAGCCTTATCCATATCCGCCACTTCCTCTGCTGTAAGTACTGCCGGCAATACTTCACTGCCAGGCCATTCTTTATCTATGATATTACACCCCTTTGAGTAAACAACTTCCACATCTCCTTTTAAATAGTCTTTGATACCCTGAAGTACAGTAATCGTTGGCAAACCATTCGGACCATAGCGGCTAATCATAAAGTTATCTTCATCTGCTAATGGCCCGGTAACCAATACTTTCTTTATCTCTTTCTTATTTAATGGTAACAGTTGTCCATCGTTTTTAAGTAAGACCAAAGACTGACGTTGCATCTCCTTTACAAATTCCGAATGCTTGTCTGCACCTGCCACTTCATCCGCCTCTTTCGGATTATCCCGGTAAGGAGCATCAAACAACCCCAGACGAAACTTCACTGCCAACACTTCACTTACACGCTTGTCAATCGTTGCCATTGATATCTTGTTTTCTGCCAGCAAACGACGAATTGGCAAGATGAAATCAGCCGGAGGTGTAAAATGAGTACGCACATTCAATCCCGCTTCCAACACCTGTCGTACAGCTTCGTCATAATCTTCGGCTACCTGATGCTTGGTATGCACAAATTCCACTGCCTGGCTATCGCTCACCACGTATCCGTCAAAGCCATATTCTTCACGCAATAACTTTGTCAGGAAATAGTAACTTGAAGTCACCGGCTCTCCATTCCAATCATTATAACTACTCATCACCCCCATCGGATGCGATTGTTGTATCACATGTTTAAAAGGATACAGATAAATTTCGTGCAACTCACGGGGAGTAACATGAGGATCGGTCCGGCAGTTTCCATCCCGGCCACCTTTAGGACTACTGTATACAGCAAAGTGCTTCAGAGTAGCTGCCACTCCCTGTGACTGAATACCATCTACCATTTGCACACCCAGTTCGCCAATAAGATAAGGATCTTCTCCATAACATTCCAGTGTACGCCCCCATCTCGGATCACGCACCACATCAAGAATAGGCGCATATACATTGGTATATCCTAATACGCGAGCTTCTTTACCCACAATTTCTCCCGCTTCACGTACCAGTTCTGTATTCCAGGTACTTCCAATCGCTATCGGAGCCGGAAGCGGTGTTGCTTTTGTATGATTAAGTCCATGAATACCCTCATTAGAGAAATCGACAGGAATGCCCAAACGGGTCTCTTCAATAAACCAACGCTGAGTTTCATTGATAGCCTTTACATGATTGGAAAAAGGAACAATAAGATGAGGTACCCGTTTGGCACCTCTACCTACTCCGTTGAGTTGTTCATCGATATTCGCAATACCATCTTTCCAGATAGCTTCTTTCCAGGCAGGAGTAGGCAAAGAGTCTTTCAGAACGCGCCCAAAGCCATAGAGTGTAGCAAGCTGACAACTTTTCTCTTCTACCGTCATCTGTGAAAGTAAATCCTTTACTCGCTTCTCAACAGGTTGCGAAGGGTCTTCAAAGATATCCTTCACACCATTTTTATTAAAATCAATCCATCCTTTTTTATAGATTGATTTGGAGGACGACTGTGCAGAAACAACTGAAACGCACTGCCCAGTCCAAGCAATGCATACTAAAAGAAGTAATTTTTTCATATTTATTATATAAGAGTTTGACCGCCTGCAAGACGGATAGGCTGCAAATATAATAATTAATTCCAATTCACCTATAATCAAGATATTACATTTTGTGTGCGCCCACACATGTTATAAAACAATAAACGGTGAACAAACTGTGTTATCCACAGTTATTCACCGTCCATGATTTATCGTTCACTATCTATTTAGTTCCCCTGATGTACAGTAAGTTGCGGGAATGGAAAATTGATACCCTTTTCATTGAAGGTATTGTAAATAGCCTTATTGATATCAAAGTAAACGCCCCAATAATCAGAGGTTTTCACCCATACACGGATCACAATATTGACACTGCTTGCATCCAGTGCATGAAGAGCTATAAAAGGCTCCGGAGTATCCAGTATACGATTATCGGCAGCCAGTACTTCACGTACCACACGGTCTACTTTATCATAATCTTCACCATAATCCACACCAACGACCCACTCCACACGACGGGTTTCCTGCGTATTATAATTCGTCACTACGCCACTACTCAACGCACCATTCGGTACGTAAACCAATTTATTATCTCCCGTAGTCAGAATGGTATGGAATATCTGTATTTCTCTTACTGTACCCGAGAAGTTCTGACTCTCAATCCAGTCACCTACCTTATAGGGTTTAAACAATAAAATCACCAGTCCCCCTGCAAAGTTCTGAAGATTACCGGATAATGCCATACCAATAGCCACACCGGCAGAGGCCAGTAACGCTGCAAACGAGGTCGTTTCCACACCCAATGCACCAACGACTGAAATAATCAAAAGTATCGTCAACAAAATATTTACAAGACTCTTGACAAATGTCTTGATGCTCACATCTACATGCCGCTTGTCCATCATCCGGGCAGCCAATTTGTTCAGCATCGATACAAGGAAGCGTCCTACGATAAAAACAAGCACTGCTTTCAGGATACTTCCGCCGGCACGTACACCTGCGTCTATAAGTTGTTGGGTTATAAGAGATATTTTGTCAAGACCGTCAGCATTAGCAATAGCCTGGTCCAGATTGTCGGCGGCAACCTGCAGAGAATCAGTTACAGCCTGAGTAATTTGTAATAATAGCATAATTAGTTTTTTGTTTTGAGTAAATAATTTGAGTCTGTTAATTCAATCATAACAAGTTACAAAGTTACTTTGTTTTAAGTAAATATAAAAGTTTTTTTTGCTTTCCTCATCCGAAAGCGCTAATTTTGCCAACGATTTCACAATACAGGGGTGCCTTAACATGACGGGCTGAGAACATACCCATAGAACCTGAACCGGGTAATGCCGGCGTAGAGAACGAATAAATTACACAATGAAAAAGAATCTATCAGCTGTTGCCTTTCTAATGGCAGCCAGCATCAACATCTTTGCACAAACAAGCGCCAAAGATAGTTTGAGAGTAGTCAACCTGCAAGAGGTGCAGATAGTATCCACCCGTGCCACTTCTAAAACTCCGGTGGCATACAGCAATATTTCTAAAAAAGAGATCCGAAAACAGAACTTCGGACTTGACCTGCCTTTTCTGTTAACGACCACCCCATCGGTACTTACCACCTCGGATGCCGGAAGCGGAGTAGGCTATACCAGCATTCGTGTGCGCGGTACAGACGCCACGCGTATCAATATTACAGCCAACGGCATTCCAATGAACGATGCAGAGAGCCATTCCATCTTTTGGGTGAATACCCCCGACCTGGCTTCTTCACTCGAAGATATGCAAATCCAACGCGGAGCAGGCACATCGACTAATGGTGCCGGAGCATTTGGAGCAAGTATCAATTTGCGTACTGCCGGCATTCCTTCCAAAGCATACGCTGAGGTTTCCGGTTCTTACGGATCATTCAATACGCATAAGGAGACGGTTAGCGTAGGTTCCGGATTGATAGGCAATCATTGGGCCTTTGATGCACGCGTATCGAATATACAGAGTGACGGATATCGCGACCGTGCCACATCAGATTTGAAGTCGTACTTCCTGCAAGGAGGATATTACGGTGAAAATACGACCCTAAAGTTTATCACTTTTGGTGGCAAAGAGAAAACCTATCATGCCTGGGACGGTATCAGCCGGAAACAATTGGAGACTGACCGTACCTATAACCCCAACGGAGCCATCAAAGACGACAACCTGAACAAAGGAAACACCATAGGATTTTATGACGACCAGACGGATAATTATAATCAGACGAACTATCAGTTAATATTCAATCACCTGTTTTCTTCCGAATGGAATCTGAACATTGCCCTGCATTATACAGATGGTTTCGGATATTACCAGGAGTATAAGAACGGACGGACACTGGAAGAGTACGGACTAAAACCATTCTACCTCCCCGGAAACACAGAAGCGCAAACGAAGACCAATCTGGTACGCCAAAAGCTCGTAGACAGCGGCTTTGGCGGCGGCGTATTTTCTGTTGATTATAAAAACGAGAAGCTAAATGCCTCTCTGGGTGGAGGCTTGAATCGTTATAGCAACGATCATTATGGCAAAGTGATCTGGGTAAAGAATTATACTGAAGTGCTGAATCCGGATCATGAATACTATCGCAACAATGGTAGTAAGACAGACGGAAACATCTATGTCAAAGCCAATTATCAAATAGCCGGAGGATTGCATGCTTATGCTGACCTGCAATATCGCTACATCAATTACAAGATAACGGGAGACAATGATAAATGGGATTGGACTGCAGAACCCGGACATCTCCAACGCCTGAACGTAAACGAGCACTTCAGTTTCTTCAATCCTAAAGCCGGCTTATTCTGGCAATTCAACCCATACCACAGCGCTTACGCTTCTTTTGCTGTAGCCCAGAAAGAGCCTACACGTAATAACTATACCGACGGACTATTCGAAAAACTTCCCCGTCCGGAAAAAATGTTAGATTATGAATTAGGATATACTTTCCGCAACAGTTGGTTCACTGCCGGAGTGAACCTGTATTATATGGACTATACCGACCAACTGGTACTAAATGGAAAAGTAAACGATATCGGTGAGGCAATGGCAGAAAATGTCAAAGACAGCTACCGCATGGGAGTAGAGCTCTCTTTAGGCGCCCGTATCACCGACTGGCTACGCTGGGATATCAACGGGACATGGAGTAAAAACCGCATTAAGAATTACACCGGTTATGTGAGTGACTATGATGACAACTGGGATGAACTTTACACCCAAACAGCTATTTATGCGGGGAATACTCCCATTTCTTTTTCTCCTTCGTTTATGGGAAACAGCCTGATCGGTTTTAATTATAAAGGTTTCGATGCATCCTTGCAATCACAATACGTCAGCCGTCAGTATCTCGACAATTTCGGTTTAGAGGAGAACTCACTCGATCCATCTTTTGTGAGTCATCTTAGTTTAGCTTACAGTTTCAAACTGCCTTCTGTGAAACAAATCACTGTCGGTGCCACTATCTATAACCTCTTTAACACGAAGTACGAAACCAACGGATACTCGCAGAATGCCGCTGTTTATGAAGGAGGAGATAAGAATCAAAAAGCTGTTCTCTCCTACGACCCACGTTTTTATCCGATGGCAGGAACCAATGTACTGGCGCACATAGCAATTAGATTTTAAATAAACCAAGTACAACCATGAACTACCTTGAAATCATTGGTACCCTCATTGGGTTGCTCTATCTTTGGTTAGAATACCGGGCAAGTATTTATCTGTGGATAGCAGGTATCATAATGCCTGCCATCTATATTTTTGTGTATTACAGAGCCGGACTATACGCCGATTTTGGTATCAATATCTATTATCTTCTCGCAGCGGTTTATGGCTGGCTGGTATGGAAGTACGGCAATAAGGCGCACGAAAAAGCAGAGTTACCCATCACGCATATTCCGTTAAAGTATCTTCCTGCTCTGATGTCTGTATTCATTATCACCTTCATAGGTATCGCCCTGATACTGATTAACTTTACCGACAGTAATGTTCCCTGGCTCGACTCATTTACTACTGCACTGAGTATCATCGGTATGTGGATGCTTGCCCGTAAATATGTAGAACAGTGGTGGGCATGGATACTGGTAGACGTGGTATGCTGCGGCCTTTATATCTACAAAGATTTGTATTTCACCTCCGGACTCTACGGACTTTATTCAATAATCGCTATCTTTGGCTTCCTCAAATGGAAACAAATGATGCCTAAACCGTAACTCCGGCAGAAAAAAGTACGGAATGCGTTTTACATCTCTCTTATTTACAAATGAATATGACAACAGAAGCAGTTATTCTCGGTAATGGTGATTATCCTTCACATCCATATCCACTGAATGTATTATCACAAGCTCCATACGTAGTTTGCTGCGACGGCGCTGCCAACGAGTATATTCGCCGGGGCTTTCGTCCGGATGCTATTATCGGAGACGGAGATTCGCTCTCTCCCGAGAATCGGGAACGGTTTGCCGGAATCTTCCACCGTGTGAACGATCAGGAAACAAATGATCAGACCAAAGCCATCCATTTTTTGCAGGCACAAGGAAAACGGCAGATCGTCATTGTAGGAGCTACAGGCAAACGTGAAGATCACACATTGGGTAACATCAGCCTGTTAATAGACTACATGCAGGAAGGGCTTCAGGTGCAAATGATAACAGATCATGGTATCTTTATCCCCGCTTGTAACACACAGGTATTCACTTCACAACCGGGACAACAGGTTTCTATTTTCAACTTCGGAGCAACGGGATTACAGGGAGAAGGATTAGCCTATCCGCTAAGCGATTTCAGTAATTGGTGGCAAGGTACCTTGAATGAAACCACCGAATATGAATTTTGTATTCATGCAACAGGAAAATACCTTGTATTTATAAACTTCTGAGTGCTTCCCGCACGGGGAAGTAAGACGAGCGATGATTGCAGGTTGTTGTGTAATATTACTTCCTGCATACTATCCGAAGTGCTAAAAAGAGAACCTATAATATACTGATTATCAATATATAAACAGAGCAATTTTCTCCTCGGAGTCGAGCAGCTTTCTCCTCGGTGCCGAAGGGATTCCTCCCCGGAGCCGAGCCCCCTCTTCCCCGGAGCCGAGCAAGGCACGCGACTCCGGGGAAGTATCTAATGTAAAACAATATAACTTTATTGAAGGCTTTCCTTGAGTCTCACTCAGGTACTTTTCAGGCATCCGGCATCTTTGTTTTTAAAGAGCAAGCAGGTAATTCTTGAAATCAACAAACTCCTTTGTCATCGGCAAACTCTTCTTCTCACCTTTCATGAAGGCTTGCAGCTTAGCAGGAATCTCTACTTTATCTCCAACAATTCCTTCTACTGTATCCAGGAACTTAGCCGGATGTGCTGTTTCAAGAAACACACCGGTTTCTCCGGGCTTCAACCCCTCTTCGAGGGCACGATAACCACAGGCTCCATGCGGATCGAGCAAGTAATGTACATCATCATACGTTTTCTTTACCGTTTCACGAATTTGTTCATCGGTATAGGTTGTCCCGGTTATCTCAGCCGAAATAGCAGCATGCGAACCACCATAAAGATCGAGCACACGGGCAAAGTTACTCGGATCGCCCACATCCATGGCATTTGCAATAGTGGCAACGGATGGACGCGGATTATACTTACCCGTTTGCAGATACTGATAGAAAATATCATTCTTATTATTAGCAGCGATAAAGCGTTTCACGGGTAACCCCATCTTTTTGCCAAAGAGTCCGGCTGTGATATTGCCAAAGTTACCACTGGGCACACAGATCACGGCATTATCCGCTTTCCCAGCTTTCTTCAATTGTGCATAGGCGTAGAAATAATAGAACGCCTGAGGCAGAAAGCGGGCCACATTAATAGAGTTGGCACTGGTCAGTTGCATATGTTCATTCAGTTCCTTATCCATAAAGGCAGACTTCACAAGCGCCTGGCAATCATCAAAAGTACCATCCACTTCGAGAGCGGTAATATTCTGTCCTAAGGTAGTGAACTGCTTTTCCTGTATTTCACTGACTTTCCCTTTGGGATAAAGCACATAGACATGAATACCGTCCACTCCGAGGAAGCCATTGGCAACCGCACTACCGGTATCACCGGAAGTAGCCACAAGTACATTCACCTGCTTTTTGCCCTCTTTACGGATAAAGTAACCCAGCAAACGTGCCATGAAGCGGCCACCTACATCTTTAAAGGCAAGCGTAGGACCGTGGAACAATTCGAGTGAATAGATATTATCTTTCACATGTACCAACGGCACATCAAAGTTCAATGTATCATAAACAATCTGTTTCAACGTATCTGCCGGAACGTCTTCTCCAAAGAAAGCATCGGCTACGCGATAGGCTATCTCCTGAAAAGTAAGCGTATCAATGGTGTCATAAAACTCCTGAGGCAGTGGTTTAATCATTTCGGGCATAAAGAGCCCTTTATCGGCAGCCAAGCCCTTCACTACGGCTTCTTCAAGAGTAGCAACAGGAGCCTGGCGGTTAGTGCTGTAATATTTCATAAGTGGTATTTTAAATTTAGTTTATACTGAGTTAGTGATGAGTGATAAGTGATTAGTGCTGTGCAGCGTCAGTACCATTGCGCAAGCCCACTGTCAATTGTCAACTGTCAATTGTCAACTCTTCACGGGTAGTGCCATAAATTCGTTAATAAATTCATCTGCCTTCATCAGTCCGTACACCCCGTCACAAGCGGCCACTTCGTTATAGGTCTGTACTTCGTCCGGTTCAATGCCCGGATACCAGATAAGAAACGGAATAGGTTCGTTGGTATGGGTACGAAGTTCGCAAGGGGTAGGATGATCGGGCAATACGGCAATGGCTACCGGTTCGTCCCAGTCCTTCACAGCTTCGTAGATAGGGCCAACAGCACGGCTATCCAGATTTTCAATTGTAAGAAGCTTCAACGGAATATCTCCTTCATGCCCCGCCTCATCACTGGCTTCGATATGGAGATAGACGAAGTCATCCGTCTTCAATGCTTCCAGTGCAGCTGCCACTTTGTTTTCATAATTCGTATTATAGAGTCCGGTTGCTCCTTCTACCGCAATGCGGCGAAGTCCGGCATAGTATCCGATCCCATTTATCAGATCGACCGCCGAAATAACAGCTCCTCTTTTCACCTGAGGGAAAGTATCGGAAAAGGCATCCATTTGCGGACGGTATCCCGGGCTCCAGGGCCAGATACTATTGGCAGGATCTTTGCCTTCGGCCATACGTTTCAGATTCAGCGGATGATTCTTCAGCAGTTCCTGCGACTTTAAGATCAGTTCATTAATAAGATCTGCTGTCTCCCGGGCTTCCGGCACTAACGGTTTCACCATCAAAGGGCGAAAAGGCTTTAAAGGTACGTCATGAGGCGGCGTACAATCCAGCTGTTTATTTCCGTCTTTGATGACCAACAGATGACGATATTGAACACCGGTATGGAAACGTACGCGATCATTGCCTAAATGTTCCTGCAGATATTGAATCAGCACATCGGCTTCTTCAGTAGAAATATGTCCGGCAGAATGATTTTTTATATTATCTCCTTCAATACAGATGATATTGCAACGCATCGCCATCTCTCCCGGTTGAAGTTCCACACCGATACTTGCTGCCTCGAGCGGACCGCGTCCTTCATATACCTTCGGAAGATCATATCCCAATACCGACATATTGGCTACTTCACTACCGGGATGAAAACCATCCGCTACGGTCATCAGCCGTCCATTACGCCCCATGCGGGCGAGCTTATCCATATAAGGCGTTTTTGCATATTGCAGGAGCGTCTTGTCTCCCAATGACTTTACAGGCCAGTCGGCCATGCCGTCACCTAATATAATGATATGCTTCATTTTCTTAATTGACAATTGGCAGTGGACAATTGACAATTAACAAACCAACTGCAACAAAGCGCAGCAACTGTCAATTGTCAACTGTCCACTAAATTAAACGTTCGCTATACTCATAATATCCGCAAAGACTCCCGCTGCCGTCACACCTGCACCGGCACCATATCCCTGAATCATCATCGGATACTCTTTATAACGCTCTGTTGTGAGCAGGATAATATTGTTACTGCCTTCCAGTCCGTAGAACGGATGATTGGCCCCTACTTCCTGTAAGCCCACAGAAGCCTTCCCGTTTTCGAGCGTAGCAACAAAACGCCAGTGTTTATTTTCTTTCTCCAATACCTGACGACGGGCTTCAAAGTCTGCATCCAGACTCGGAACACGCTTCCAGAAATCATCCAACGATCCTTCAAAGAAATCATTCGGGACAAAAAGATTCTTCTCTACATCTTCCTGCTCCAGTTTATATCCGGCTTCACGTGCCAGAATCACCAGCTTACGAATCACATCTTTACCACTCAGGTCGATACGTGGGTCCGGTTCGGAATAACGCTCTTCCTGTGCCATCTTTATCGTACGGCTAAATGGGATATCAGCACTGATCTTATTGAATATATAGTTCAACGTACCGCTCAGCACAGCTTCAATCTTTAATATCTTGTCGCCACTATGAATCAGGTCATTGATTGTATTAATGATAGGAAGCCCTGCCCCTACGTTCGTCTCAAACAGATATTTCACACCACGCTGACGGGCTATCTGCTTCAATTCGCGATAGTTCTCGTATTTGGAGGAAGCAGCAATCTTATTGGCAGCCACTACCGACACATTGTGCAGCAACAGATCTTTATAAAGCGAGGCTACATCCGGACTGGCAGTACAATCCACAAATACAGAATTGAAAATATTCATGCCGATAATCTCATCACGAAGAGACTCAAGCGTACTTTCGGTACCTTTCGCTTCCAACTCTTCCCGGTAATTAGCCAGGTCAAAACCCTGACGGCTAAACATGGCTTTCGTAGCGTCGGCAATACCTACCACATGGAGTTTCAACCCGTTTTCTACTTTCAGCTTTTCCTGCTGACAGCGAATCTGTTCTATCAGGCTACCTCCTACCGTACCAATACCACAGATAAAGAGATTCAGCACCTGATATTCGGACAGGAAGAATGAATCATGAATCACATTCAATGATTTGCGCAATGATTTAGAGTCAACTACAAATGAAATATTTGTTTCCGAAGCTCCCTGTGCACAAGCTATCACATTAATACCATTACGTCCCAATGTACCGAACAATTTACCGGCAATACCCGGTGTGTGCTTCATGTTCTCACCCACAATTGCTACGGTAGCCAGATTTTTCTCTGCCTGAATAGGAGATATCTCACCCATTTCTATCTCTTTGGCGAACTCCTCATTCAACACTTCACAAGCCAGATCGGCGTCGGCATTACGCACACCGATGGAAGTACTGTTCTCAGAAGAAGCCTGAGACACAAGAAATACGCTGATACCATTCTTTGCCAGAGCCTTAAAGATACGATAGTTAACACCAATAACACCCACCATACCAAGACCTTGCACAGTAATCAGGCTGGTGTCATTGATAGAAGAGATACCTTTAATCGCTTTCGTTTGCGGATCGGAAACCTCTTGTTTGATAACCGTGCCCGTACCTTCGGGATTGAATGTATTCTTTATTAATATAGGTATATTCTTATGACAAACCGGGTAAATAGTAGGCGGATATACCACTTTGGCACCGAAGTTACAAAGTTCGGTAGCTTCCACATAACTCAGTTCGTTGATAGTATAAGCAGTAGAAATCACACGTGGATCGGCTGTCATGAATCCGTCTACATCGGTCCATATCTCCAGGCTATCAGCATCCAGAGCAGCAGCAATGATGGCAGCTGTATAATCCGAGCCACCCCGTCCAAGGTTAGTAACATCCCCCGTCACCTTATCCGATGAAATGAATCCCGGTACCAGCGATACTTGCGGAATCACCCGGAAAGCCTCTTTCACCAATTGATGCGTCAGTTCAGTGTCAAGTGTGTGTTTGGAATGTTTTCTTTCTGTCTTTATAAAAGTGCGCGAGTCAAACCATTGGGCACCTTCAATCAGCTGCGCTACAATGATAGAAGAGAGGCGTTCGCCATAACTAACAATGGTATCCGATGTTTTTGCAGAAAGGTCTTTTATCAGATAAATACCCTGAAAAATATCTTTCAGCTCATTGAGCAGTTCACCTACCTGACGTTGCAACGAAGCCTGATATTCACCTGCGGGAACCACTTCTTTAATCATCTCCACGTGGCGATAAACAATTTCGCGGAACTCACCTTCGTAGGCCGAATCACCTACAGCGGCCATTTTAGAGGTATTAATCAACTTATCGGTAATGCCGCCCAATGCGGAAACAACTACAATAACCGGTTCTCCGGCCGACTCTACTATTCTCTTTACGCTTAAAATGCTGTTCACGGAACCTACGGATGTTCCGCCGAATTTCATTACTTTCATGCAGATACTTTATATTTTCAATGCTTCCTTTTCCGGAAACAATGGTTTATTTACAACTAAAATACTAAATTTGAATTTGCTTACTTCCTGTAAGCGTGATTCACGTAGAAACACAAATACTATCCCTCAACCCCTAAGGGTCATGGTGCACATGGATGTGACTGTATGCGGATAGTACTTCATCATAGTCATTGTTTCTCGTTACTATTTGATAAGATGTCGCAAAAGTAACAATAAAAACATTCAATCTATCACTTTTTGCGATAATTTTCTAATAAAAAGATTTTCCCTGTGGAGCAGTGACAAATTAGCGCGTTGTACTTTTCTGACATTTTGTTATAAAATATAAGATATATAATTATCTTTGCAGTATTCAATTGCATAAAATACGTTTATGAACCCTTCAAATACTTCCGTATTGTTAATATACACCGGTGGCACGATTGGAATGATAGAAAATGCCGAAACCGGAGCACTGGAGAACTTCAACTTTGAACAGTTGCAGAAGCACGTCCCCGAACTTCAGAAATCAAACTGTAGCATTGATTCTTACCAGTTTGATCCTCCAATGGACTCATCGGACATGGAACCCGAAGCATGGCGGAAGCTGGTACGAATCATTTACGATACATACGAGCGGTATAATGGTTTCGTTATCCTGCATGGTACGGACACAATGGCTTTCACAGCCTCAGCATTGAGCTTCATGCTCGAAGGATTAAGTAAACCGGTCATTCTCACAGGCTCACAACTGCCTATCGGAGTATTGCGTACAGACGGTAAGGAAAACCTGATGACGAGCATAGAAATAGCTGCTGCTCAGGACAAACATGGTAATCCACTTGTTCCTGAAGTATGTATCTTCTTTGAAAATCATCTGATGCGGGGCAATCGTACTACCAAAATGAATGCTGAAAACTTCAATGCTTTTCGTTCTTTCAACTATCCGATACTGGCAGAAGTGGGAATACATATCAAATACAATTATTCTGTTATCCATACCATTCAGGAGAAACAGGAACTGAAACCACATTATTTGCTCGACACCAACATTGCCGTATTAAAACTCTTTCCCGGCATACATGAGAATGTAGTAGCAGCCACACTTACCATCGACGGATTAAGAGCCGTGGTATTAGAAACCTATGGCTCGGGCAATGCCCCTCGTAAGCAATGGTTCCTCCGCCTGCTACGTGAAGCAAGCACACGAGGAATTGTGATAGTCAACGTCACTCAATGTAGTGCCGGAACGGTGGAAATGGAACGATATGAAACCGGTTATCATTTGTTGGAATCGGGCATTGTCAGCGGATACGACAGCACCACCGAGTCCGCTGTCACCAAACTGATGTTCCTGCTGGGACACGGCTACAGCCCTGAGGAAGTGAGAGAACGAATGACACGCCCCCTAGCGGGAGAGATTACATTATAGCCCACCACCGTTTTCACCACAGAGGACGCAGAGGACACAGAGTTATTAAAATCTTAACGGTTGTTAGAGACTAATGATTCCAATACTTAAAACTCTGTGTCCTCTGCGTCCTCTGTGGTGAAAACGATGGTGAATTTATGACTAATATTAAATAAAACTCTGTGAGACTCTGCATTTTTCTGTGGTGAATTTATTACTTTTGTCCATCTTATAAAGTAAAGGACAAAAAGAATGGCCAAAGAGAAAACCGTATATGTATGCAGCAATTGTGGACAGGACTCTCCCAAATGGGTAGGAAAATGTCCTTCGTGTGGCGAATGGAACACCTATGTAGAAGAGATAGTCCGGAAAGAACCTACAAACCGCCGCCCCGTATCGGGCATAAATACAGCCAAAGCCAAACCTATTACTTTAAATGAAATAGAAGCAGATGACGAGCCACGTATCGACATGCACGACGAAGAGTTAAACCGTGTGTTAGGCGGTGGTCTTGTCCCAGGTTCACTGGTACTGATAGGTGGTGAACCGGGCATTGGGAAATCGACTCTTGTGCTCCAAACAGTACTACGTATACCCGAAAGACGTGTCCTTTATATCTCCGGTGAAGAAAGCGCCCGACAATTAAAATTACGTGCCGACCGTCTGACAACTGCTTCCAGTGACTGCCTCATCGTTTGTGAGACCTCTCTGGAGCAGATCTATGTACATATCAAAAATACCAATCCCGATTTAGTCATCATAGACTCTATACAAACCATTTCTACAGAAAATATCGAATCTTCTCCCGGCAGCATTGCACAGGTACGTGAATGTTCGGCATCCATTCTCCGTTTTGCCAAAGAGACCCATACGCCGGTACTGCTTATCGGACATATCAACAAGGAAGGCAGTATTGCCGGACCAAAGGTTTTGGAACACATCGTAGATGCCGTACTTCAGTTTGAAGGCGATCAGCATTATATGTATCGTATCTTGCGAAGCATAAAAAACCGCTTTGGGAGTACAGCAGAATTAGGCATTTATGAAATGCGGCAAGACGGGCTCCGGCAAGTCAGTAACCCATCGGAATTGCTCCTTTCGCAAGACCACGAAGGTATGAGCGGAGTAGCTATTGCCTCTGCCATCGAAGGGGTACGCCCATTTTTGATTGAAACACAGGCATTGGTCAGTTCTGCTGTATATGGTAACCCGCAACGCTCTGCCACAGGGTTTGATCTTCGCCGTATGAATATGCTGTTGGCTGTACTCGAAAAACGGGTAGGCTTTAAACTGGCACAAAAAGACGTGTTTCTTAATATTGCCGGAGGGCTGAAAGTAAATGATCCCGCCATTGACCTTGCCGTTATCAGCGCTATCCTCTCCTCCAACATGGATGCATCTATCGAACCGGAAGTTTGTATGGCCGGTGAGATCGGACTATCCGGTGAAATACGCCCGGTAAACCGGATCGAACAACGCATCGGTGAAGCAGAAAAGTTAGGATTTAAACGCATTCTGTTACCTAAGCATAATCTGCAAGGAATTGATACAAAGAAAATAAAGATAGAATTGGTGCCGGTTAGGAAGGTGGAAGAAGCATTCAGGACACTATTCGGATAATAACAAAACGCAAATTAACGCAGATTAACGCAAAGAAAAGATGGTTTTTATAGATAAAGAAACAAATGACTTGTCATATAAGATAATTGGATGTGCATACAATGTACATAAAGAATTAGGACCAGGATTATTAGAAAGTGCGTATGAAACTTGTTTATGTTACGAACTCAGTAAAATAGAAATTAATTATGAAAAGCAAAAAGGATTGCCCATCATATATAAAGATGTAACACTTGACTGTGGTTATCGAATTGATATCTTAGTCGAAAATAAAATTGTTATAGAGTTAAAAACGGTCGAAAAGCTCTTGCCCATACACACAGCACAAATAATGACCTACTTAAAATTAAGTAATAAGCATTTAGGACTTCTTTTCAACTTCTATAATGCGAATCTTCAAAATGGAATTAAAAGATATGTTTTATAATCCGCGAAAATCCGCGTTAATTTGCGTTTAAATTATTATGACAGAAGAATACCAGTTACGTCTACTCCCCGAAATTGCTGCCAACGAGCAACGATTAAAGGAATATTTGTCCAAAGAAAAAGGATTAAGTTTAAAGAATATTACCGCTATACGTATTCTGAAACGAAGTATTGATGCGCGGCAACGTACTATTTTTATCAATCTGAAGGTACGGGCTTATATTAATGAAATGCCTGCGGATGATGAATACGAACGAACCGTATATAGTAATGTGGAAGGTAAGCCACAGGTTATTGTAGTGGGCGCAGGACCTGGCGGACTATTTGCAGCTCTGAAACTTATTGAATCAGGACTTCGCCCCATTGTAGTAGAGCGTGGAAAAAACGTACGTGAACGTAAAAAAGATCTCGCACTGATAAGCCGGGAACACGCTGTGAACCCGGAATCAAATTATAGTTTCGGAGAAGGAGGTGCAGGAGCCTATTCTGACGGAAAACTTTATACCCGAAGTAAAAAACGGGGAAATGTAGACAAAATACTAAATGTATTCTGCCAGCATGGAGCTTCTACTGCAATTCTTGCCGACGCACATCCGCATATCGGTACAGACAAACTGCCACGGGTTATTGAAAACATGCGTAATACCATTATCAATTGTGGAGGTGAAGTGCATTTTGAGACACGAATGGATGCACTGATCATCGAGAACGAGGAGGTAAAAGGCATTGAAACAAATACAGGAAAAACTTTTCTCGGTCCGGTAATACTGGCTACAGGACATTCGGCACGTGATGTATATCGCTGGCTGGCAACCAACAACGTAACGCTTGAGGCAAAAGGAATAGCTGTTGGTGTCCGTCTGGAGCATCCTGCAGAATTGATAGACCAGATACAGTATCACAATAAAAACGGTCGGGGAAAGTACTTACCTGCTGCCGAATACAGCTTCGTAACACAGGTCGAAGGACGAGGAGTATACAGTTTCTGTATGTGTCCCGGTGGTTTTATCGTTCCTGCTGCCAGCGGACCCGAACAGGTGGTGGTCAACGGAATGTCTCCTTCTAACCGTGGTTCACGATGGAGCAATTCAGGAATGGTGATAGAGGTACAACCGGAAGACTTAGACAATGGACAGTGGACAATGGACAATGGACAGTCAGCTACACAATCCAACTGTCAATTGTCAACTGTCAATTGTCAACTCCTAAAAGTGTTGCATTTTCAGGAAGAACTGGAACGGCAAGCCTGGTTACAGGGAGGAATGAAGCAAACGGCTCCGGCACAACGCATGATGGACTTTACGCGGAAGAAACTGAGCTATGATTTACCGGACTCCTCTTATAGTCCGGGATTGATATCTTCACCCTTACACTTCTGGATGCCGGAATTTATCAGTAAACGTTTGTCACAAGGCTTTCAGCAATTCGGACGGATGAGTCACGGTTTTCTTACCAACGAGGCAGTGATGATCGGAGTAGAAACACGTACTTCTTCCCCTGTGCGTATTGTACGTGACAAAGATACGCTGCAGCATGTAACAGTCCGCGGCTTATTCCCTTGTGGTGAAGGAGCAGGATATGCGGGAGGAATTGTATCTGCGGGAGTTGACGGAGAACGGTGCGCAGAAGCTGTTGCAAACTATTTAAATCATTAATTCAATAATCGAGAGTTATGAAGAACATTATTTTTTCTCTTACTATAGGAGCAATTCTCCTATTTAAATCATTGTCATTTAATTGTTATGCTCAATCCGATACCACCTTTCTATCTAAAAATGAAAACAGAAAGGTATATATCGAAAACAACAGAAAATCAGAAGTTTTTCAAAAATTACTCGACCCTACAATTCAAGAAAAAGCCTATCCGGAACTAAGACAATACAGACTGGAAGAACTGAAAGAAAGCGAGAAGATATTAAAGCAGGCTCATCCACAAACTATTACAAAACATAATTTATATGAACTACCGGAAGATTGGATCGCTCTCCATTCTTACAAAGGGAAATACTATGTTTATTCTCCATGCCAAATAGATACTCCTACAAACCGTTGGTTGACGGATTCTTGCCTTTACTATAAATACCTGGACGGTCCTTTTCCTGTAATCATTAAATCAGTGGAAAAGAAATCTGATAATCTATATGATATAAAATTATGGAATGTCATTCAACATCCGGATAACAGTCAGGCTTTGGATGAATTACAGATCCACATCATTGATAAGAAAAGAAAAATTTCTATTTGGGAATATAAAAGTTATCAAGGTGAGTCAACCTATGAACTGCTAATACCGAGGAAATCAGCACAGCATTTCGATTTAATCGTTTGTGACTGCCAAGACTTAGATAGTGAATTTGATTTTGATTCCATAGATTTTCCAAACCTTATTTTATCTCATTAAACCTATGAACCACAAACCAGAAATCGCTATCGTTGAAGCGAATACACTTACAGCACTCGGTCTGAAAATGATATTGGAAGAGATTATTCCAATGGCAATTATACGAACTTTCCATAGTTTTGGTGAGCTAACGGATGACACACCCGACATGTATGCGCACTATTTTATAGGCGCACAAGTATATGTGGAGCACAATGCCTTTTTTCTGCCCCGGAAAAAGAAAACAATTGTTCTGGCAGGAGAAAGCCACTCTCTCCAACTATCTGCCGTACGCGTACTGAACATTTATCAATCGGAAGAGCAGCTGGTGAAAGACATTCTGAAACTTCACCAACATGCTCACCACGACGGACATCCGGCTGAAGCCATACCACCAATGCCGGTTATTGAGCATGAATTGTCTGCACGGGAGATCGAGGTACTTGTATTGATAACCAAAGGGTTCATCAATAAAGAGATAGCCGATAAACTAAATATCAGTCTGACCACTGTTATCACCCATCGGAAAAACATTACAGAGAAATTGGGTATCAAATCCGTCTCCGGGCTAACAATTTATGCCGTAATGAACGGCTATGTAGAGGCTGACCGGATTTAAAAACGTACAACGATCATACCACCGTATTCCTTTGAAAAATGATTGTAATAAGGAGAAGCAGCCAGATTAATTCTGCTCTTTTTCTTATCCAATCCAAACAATTTCTTTTCAAAAGGCAGGAGCCAGTATCCGATCCGTGCACTTAATATACCAATTCCCGCACCAGCCAGAACATCATTGCACCAATGTCGTTCATTATAAAGTCGCAGGAAGGCTACCCCACAGGCAATAGTATATGCACCTATACCATAAAGCGGAGAGGAATCTTTATACTCCATCCGTACCAACTCAGCTCCCATAAAAACAGTGGCTGTATGCCCCGAAGGAAAGGAATTAAAAGCTGTTCCGTCCGGACGTTGTTCATCTACCGCCCACTTCACCGCATTGACCATAATCCCCATAGCTGCATAAGAAGTGGCAGTAATCAATACACGATCCACATAACTATGCTTAGCCTTTGCTCCCAGCAGACTTAATCCGAAGTTTGCAATAACGGGTACATATTGTATATAATCATCGGCATGAAAATAACGTCCATTACGCCATCCGGCAATATCATCACGCACTTCCCTATTCAGAGATCTCAACCAGGGATTGGCCACCCCAAGTGCTCCTACAGTGATGAGTGAAGCAGGTAGTATTAATTGTGAAGGACGGAAAGAATAGCCCCGTTCAGTGATTTTCAGAGAGTCTGTCGAAGCCGTTTGTGCCCACAACTGAAACGGGTATAGTAATATCATAAGAAGAAAAAACAATTTGATTTTCATCTTTTATTGTTGTAAATAAAATGAATACTGAATGTTAACTGTCGCTTTGCATTTCTGTCTCAGAAACACAACAGGTCACATCCGCTTCGGCCTTTACAACTTCAAAAAGAGGAAAGCAAAACAAGATCCGCCCCATTGCATTCCCCCCGGTCATATAAAAATTCTTGGTCGTTTTTTCTATAAGAGAAATGCTAATGAGTTATTTCTAACTGTTATATGTCACTCTATCTGATCTATACCATAGGCTATGTGTTTTAAAGAGAGGTTAATAAAAAAAGTGTGTTCCCGACACTATCCAGACTATAGTTAGGTACGACCAAGTAACCTATGACCGACTGAATATATCGATGGAACACACCCTGTTTCAGGGCGCATCCACAAAGCATATTCTTTCGGTCTGTTAAATTTGGTCGTTTCACTATAGAAAGAATGACAATGCAAACACTCCGTATCTTGTTTTTTTATCTTTAAATAAAGACTCTACTTTATTCAATGTTTATCGAAAGACAAAAATAAGAATATCTTTCTTTATAGACAAACTTTATTTGTATAATCCTTATAAACCGGATACCGGAGTAAGTCCCCCTAATTTCAGATTTGCATATACCCACAATGCATATTCTGTTATTTCAATGTATATTCGGAATATTTTTTCTAAATTCCGCGATAACTCCTTACCTCATATGTATAACAAACAAATATTGAGTTATATCTTACAGAAAGCGATATAATATTGCAAGCTTGCAGCCAGAGAGTTTTGTACCTTAGCATCCTAAAATTATAGATTGATTATTATGAGAAAATTATTGTTACTGCTAGTAATTCTGAGTTGTAACCCTCTTCTGGCAAAAAAGTACTATTTCACCCCCGGGGAGAGTGAATCTTTAAAAAGAATATTAAGTGAAGGGAAACTACTCCCTGGTGACGAAGTCATTCTTAAAGACGGAGTTTTCAAAAATCTGCAGAAAGTGCTCTTCCAGGCAAAAGGAACTGTACAGGATTCAATAAAACTGAAAGCCGAGCACCCCGGAAAAACAATCATATCGGGTGCATTGGATTTTAAAGTCTATGGCGAATATCTGCAAATAGAAGGTTTGTGTTTTCTGAAAGCATGGGCATTGTCTTTCAATATGATTGATTTTCAGAAAGAAACAGGGAAGTATGCTTCACACTGCCGTTTCACCAATTGCGTGATTGATGACTGTAACGACCCCAACAAGAGCGAACAGCCTGCAACGAACGGACAGCAACCCGCCTCCGTGAGCGAATACTGGCTCGGACTCCGAGGTGAGAATAACCGGGTAGACCATTGTTACTTTGCCAACAAACGAATTGGCGGATTGGTACTGCAAGTATGGCTCGACAAAGACAATCACCTGAATAACCACCAGATAGATCACAATCTGTTCGGCACGCGTAAACCCTATGGTGGAAACGGCGCCGAGATCATTCGCATCGGGCATTCATGGTCTTCTCAACTGGAATCACGCACCGTTGTCGAAAACAATGTATTTCTGCACTGTGACGGAGAAAGTGAAATCATTTCGGTAAAATCGTGTCATAATGTACTTCGCCGAAATCTGTTTTACGAGTCAAGAGGAGGTCTGGTATGCCGGCATGGTCATTACAATGTGCTCGAATCCAACACCTTTATCGGTAACAATATAAAAGGTACAGTAGGAATCCGCATTATCAACCAGGGACATACTGTATATGATAACTATATGAGTAAACTGAATGGTTTCGGCCTGTTGGTACGTATTGGCGTCTTTGAAAAACCTACTGCTGATACAGACATAAAAAAAGAACCGCTGACCTCCTACCACCGGGTAGAAAATGTAGATATCGCCTATAACCATTTTATCAACTGCCGGGTATTGGAATTCGGTTCGGGCAAAGGAGATAAAGTACCCCGTAACCTACGTTTTGCCAACAATACCATCTACAACTCAACTCCGAATGTGAGAGTCTTTCAACCGGAAGAGGTTATGCCGGGTATTACTTTCCTGGATAATACTTATTATTTTGAAAATAAAGAGCCAATCGGGCTACCCGGATTTATGGAAGGTAAAATACCAGATACCCTCTTAGCTTTAGAGAATGAAAAAGTAGAAAAATCTATCAACGGAATAGGTCCGGTGTGGTATGCGCCCAATACTGCTGAGATAACTTATATAAGGAATAAAGCGCTTCCCGCACGGGGAGATACGGCAAGCAATGTTAATTATTAAAACGCAGATAATTTGCATAATCCTAATAAATGAGGATTGTGTAACTGATAAGTTTCCCGTTCCTTTGCAAGCAAAATAAGATTATGATGAAAAGAAACAGTATTCTAATTGCTCTAACTCTCTTGACGGCAAGTACCGCTTGGGCCGAAGAAGTACCTAAAGACACGATTAAAGTAGTAGACGTAGAAGAGGTGCTCGTTATTGCATCACCCAAAGAAAACCGCAAACTTCGCGAATTACCCACAGCCAGCACTCTCCTGTCACAGCACGACATGCAAGCCAACCAGGTAACTAATCTGAAAGGCCTGACAGCACTGGTTCCCAACCTGTTTATTCCCGACTATGGTTCAAGGCTTACATCAGCCATTTATATCCGTGGTATCGGTTCACGCATCAACACTCCTTCAGTGGGACTTTATGTAGATAACGTTCCTTATATAGACAAATCAGCCTTCGATTTCAACTATGCGGATATTGAACGTATCGATGTACTTCGTGGACCTCAGGGAACACTATACGGACGTAACACCATGGGAGGACTTATCCGTGTACACACTAAATCGCCATTCAGCTATCAGGGTACAGACCTTAGACTGAGTGCCGGAACTTATGGCAATTATAACGCATCAGTAACTCACTATCACCGTATGTCTGAGCAATTTGCTTTCTCAGTCGGAGGATTCTACGAACATGCAGATGGGTTCTTCAAAAACTCTGCTCTCAACAATAAAAAAATAGACCGTAGTAACGCCGGAGGCGGACGTATCCGTAGTATCTATTTACCGACAGAAAACCTGAAACTCGACTTTAACGTAAATTATGAATATAGCGATCAAGGCGGATATCCATATTTCTATACAGGAAAAGTTAACGAAGAAGAAAGAAAAGAAGATACCCGTAAAGATAAAATCGGACTGATTTCATATAATGACGAAAGTAGCTACTATCGCAGCCTGCTGAATGCAAGTGTCAACATCGAATATCAGGCACAGAACTTCATCTTAAGTGCAGTAACAGGCTATCAACATCTTAAGGACCGGATGTTTCTTGACCAGGATTTTACAGAAAAAGATATTTTTAATCTGGAACAGAAACAGAAATTAAATACCATTTCCGAAGAGATTGTATTCAAATCCAAACCAGGTAGAAGATGGCAATGGGCAACCGGAGCTTTCGGTTTTTACCAATGGTTACACACCAGTGGTCCTGTACTGTTTAAACGGCAAGGCGTGGAAGAAATGATCGAAGATAAAGCCAACGAAAACTTCCCTAATTCACCTATGGCCCCAAGCATGAAAATGACGATTAATAATGAGACACTAAACATAGGAGGAAGTTTTGATACGCCCTCTTTGAGTGGAGCTATCTATCATCAGTCTACTTTCAATGATCTTTTTGTAAAAGGGTTGTCAGCTACCGTTGGGTTACGTTTGGACTATGAAAAAACATCTATGAAATACCGTTCTATCAGCGAACCAATCGATTTCGATTTCAGTATTTCAATGCAACGCCCTCTACTAAACCTTTCAGACCAGCACATGAAAGCCCCTTCCACATTCATTGGAAAGTTAAGCAATGACTATTTGCAATTATTGCCTAAGTTCGCTCTTCAATATGAATGGAAAAAAGGAAACAGTGTATATGCTACAGTTTCACGAGGATATCGTTCAGGAGGATATAATATCCAGATGTTCTCTGACCTGGCTCAGACCGAATTCCAAAGAAACATGATGTATGCGGTCAAAGAGAGTGAAAAAATAGACGATCCACAATATGGGGCAATGATAGACAAAATGATTGATGGAATGATACCTGAGGCAGTCGATGTAAAAGCAGCTACCAGTTACAAACCGGAATACTCATGGAACTATGAAGCCGGTGCACACCTTACTTTATTGGAAAGTCGTTTATGGGCCGACCTTGCAGCTTTCTATATGGATACCCGTGATCAGCAAGTAGCAAAATTCTCGGAAAACGGATTCGGACGTATCACGATTAATGCCGGCAAGAGCCGGAGCTATGGAGCCGAAGCTGCCATACGCGCTGCTATTACCAATGCGCTCGGATTGAATGTGAGTTACGGATATACCTACGCTACATTTACAGATTATGTGACCGAAAAGAAGCAAGGGAAGGAAAAAGTAGATGTTTCTTATAATGGTAATTATGTCCCCTTTGTTCCCAAACATACCCTCAGCGTAGGTGCACAATACATCTTCCGTATCGCCCCACGCCACTGGCTGGACCGCGTACAGGTTAATGCAAATTACAATGCTGCCGGACGTATCTACTGGACAGAAGAAAATAATGTCAGCCAGGCATTTTACGGAACTCTGAACGGACGTGTCAGCCTGGAAAAAGGGAACGGCGTCCTTGCATTCTGGATACGTAATGCATTGGACAAAGAATATCAGGCATTTTATTTTGAATCAATGGGCAATGGATTTATGCAAAAAGGACGTCCCATGCAATTGGGAGTAGATGTACGTTGCCGCTTCTAAAACATAATCGTAATCGTCTAAAAACCAGTATTTTTAAGAGTGTACACTTTTGTTATACAAGAATGTGCACTCTTGTCATACTAAAATGTACATTCTTGCTATACCAAAGTGTACACTTTTGCATTCCTTCATTTTATTTACAAGAAATCATTACATCGAGTTTGTCTAAAATACGCTGTTCATTCTCTGTGTTGTCACATCTTATACCCGATCGATATATATGTCGTAGAGAAACGTAGTGAAACTCTACGAGAATCGGGGCGTTCCTCGTAGAGTTTCGACCCGTTCCTCTACGAGAAAAAACAAGCCTACATATTTCATTGATATACAACTATTTAACAATCCATAAAATTGTCTATTATTTTCACTATCGAAATCTATTTTCTTTCTATTTTCAAAGCCTTACAAATTATCTGAAATAATTACAAAGAAAAAAGCCGTAAGAAGATAAATCAAGAAGCAGCAGTATAACCAGTCAGCATGTTGCCATATTGCCACGTTGGCAAATTATTCATTTATAGCTCCACAATGCGGACAGACTCCCTTCTCCCGTAATTTCCCTCCACAACGTCCACACCGGTATTTATACCCGTTACTTTTATGCAGTTTTTTCGCAAACAGCCACACAAAGCAGAAAAGGAAAAGATAACCGATATATATATGTGTAGTCAGAATAAAAAAGAAGTAACAGAAAATACAGCAGGAAGTCAATCCAAGCAAATAGAAGACAGCAGCGGCCGGAGCCAGTTGCCGGAACAGGTCATCGAGCACTGCCAGAAAGACAATAAGAAAAATCCAGATACTCAACAGGAACACCGACAAAACAAGTGGGACCTTAAAAGGTGAAAGTGTAGGGTTAAAATAGAAATGTTGCCATGTATCAGGTACAAATACCTGCATCGACTCATATATAGTGGCACTAAACGCCATCAACAGACAAAGAAAAAGCGGATAAATACTATCAATGTCATTGAAATAAACCATCTGTAGTTGCTTTCGCCGAAAAGCACGAAAAAGATAAACACCCACGAACAAGGCAAAGACAATCACAAAATAAGAGGCATGAGTATCACTGAACAAATAAATAAACTGAGATATACTATCGGTAGGCACAAAAGACTTTATCAATTCCGTTTCACGCATCCAACCCTGGATTTCCTGTGAATGAGCCAGTTTTACCCATACACTATCCACACTGTCTGCCGGATGGATAGCGAACTCTGCCACTACAACACGGTCTCCCCGGTGAAGACTGACAAAAGAATCCTTCACAGGCAAACGTTCCAAAACAACAGAATCTGTTTGTACTTCCAGATTCGTGTTATAGGTGTAATGCCGTTCAAATAAATAAGTAAGAGAATCTTTCGTCTTATCGCTCATTCCCTCGGCAAAAAGATCGGGACGGGGATAATGGCAGGCTGCAAACAAAAAAAGAGTCATCACAGAGTAGCACAAAGCAACCCAAAGCTTCCTGAAACTGCTCTTCGTGTTACCATGATTCATTCTATGATACCTTGTTTTCATAATGCGGCACTCACTTTCATCTGGCAAATCTTACAATCAAATGATAGCCGGAAACGTTTTCCATCCGTCCCTACCAAGTAATAAGGTTCTTTATAGGGCGAACGTTCACGCTGGTGAACAGGACACCAACCCATACTATAACGCAAGCAATGTTTGCAAAACATAAGGACAGCCTCTTCCACCGCCTGTTTTTCATAAGCAGGCTCAATATCTTTCACCCCATGATCCTGATAGAAAGAAGCAGCACGGGTGTTCATCACATTGCCTAAATAAGAAAGCGTCTGTTGCGGATAAGCGTGTGTGGTTGGTTTTAAGACAGCCAACTCACGATGAAATGTCATTCTGCGGGCAGCTATCAGTTTATCGACCACCTGCCTGCGCAGATCGGAGAGTACAGAGGCCGGAATAAACCAATTCCCGGTAAGGTCAATATCTATCCGCATTGCCTCAAAGGGAGTATTCCCCAGTTTGGATAGCTGATTTCTGAGATTATCCTCCTGAGGGGTACGGGCAAGTTCCTTATCACGAGGCAATGTAAGCGTCACACTATTATCATCTTCATCTGTCAGGGTAAGGGAGAAACCAAAGTTATTCTCCGCCAGCAAAATAGAAACGGCAATCTTTCTTTCAGAAGACTTACGGGCAAGTACGCGTTCGAACTCCTGATCAAAATTACGATACAATACAGTCCGGGGTTTAATACGGGGCATCTCCTGCGGATACAGCTTATTGCCATCAACTCGATTGATACGAAATCCTTGTAAACGCCCCTGTTCATCAATGTAGCAAACACCATCCCCGTTATTGAAAGATTTCAGCCCGGCCACCGTAAGATAATTTCCACGAACCTCTTTCATCGTACCCATTTCCTCTCCTAATGACTTGGGAGTATCAAAAGAAAAAATATCTTTACTCCGACCCTTCAAAAAATAATGTGTAAAGCCACGGCTAAAACTCTTATCCAACTGAGGTTTAAACTCAAAACGACAGGAACCGGAAGAGGCACGGACATACTCTTTACGCCGGGAGAAAATGGTATCCAGTTTCTGACGATAGGCAGCGGTAACATTTTTCACATAAGAAACATCCTTCAACCGTCCTTCAATCTTCAAAGAGGTGACTCCGGCATCCAGCAACGCCTCCAGTTCCTCGCTTTGGTTAAGGTCTTTCAGCGAAAGTAAATGCTTATCTTTCACAATTGTCTTACCATCAGCATCGACCAGACTAAAAGGCAAACGGCAGAATTGCGCACACTCGCCACGATTGGCACTCCGGCCAAAACAGGCTTGACTAACATAACACTGACCACTATAACTGACACACAAAGCACCATGTACAAAGACTTCAAGCGCCGTGTCAGGGCAGGCTTCGTGTATTTTACTTATCTCCCGCAAAGAAAGTTCACGGGCAAGTACTACTTGACGGAAACCCGTATCAGCAAGAAACTTCACTTTATCCGCCGTCCGGTTATCCATCTGTGTACTGGCATGCAACGGGATAGGCGGCAGGTTTAATTGCGTGATCGCCATATCTTGTACGATCAACGCATCCACTCCTATCCGATACAATTCGCCTATCATCTCTTCTGTCTCTTTCAACTCTTCTTCTCTCAGAATTGTGTTGACAGTGACATAGATACGTGCATTGTATAGATGCGCATGCTCCACAAGGGCAGCAATATCATCCAATGAGTTGACAGCAGCAGCACGGGCACCAAACTTTGGTGCACCAATATATACAGCATCCGCTCCGTGATTAATAGCCTCTATTCCACATTCCAAATTCTTGGCCGGAGCCAGAAGTTCTATTTTACGCTGCTTTATCATTTAATATCATTAATATCGTAAGGAGTTTCCTGATAAACAAAGTAGTTCAACCAGTTTGAAAATAACAAGTTGGCATGAGCACGCCAACGTACAACAGGCCCTTTTTCCGGATCATCGTCTATATAATAATTACGCGGTACATCAATCGGCAGTCCTTTTGCCAGATCCCGCCTATATTCCGTATCAAGCGTTAACGGAGAATATTCCGAATGCCCGGTTACAAAGAATTCTCGCCCTCCACGAGCCATTACCATATATACACCTGATTCATCCGATTCGGAAAGCAATGTCAATTCAGGTACTTTAACAATATCCTCTTTACGCACTTCCGTATGACGGCTGTGAGGAACATAAAAAGTATCATCAAATCCACGGAAGATAGCTTGCAACGGATCGAGAGTACGGTGCTCGAAGATACCGAACATCTTTTTATCTAAAGCATATTTAGGAACACCGTAATGGTGATACAAGCCCGCCTGAGCCGCCCAGCAAATATAAAGCGTTGAAGTGACATGGGTACGTGCCCAATCGAAGATTTCCATTATCTCATCCCAATAACTGACTTCTTCAAAGTCCATCTGCTCCACCGGGGCACCGGTGATAATCATACCGTCATACTTCTCGCCACGCATTTTATCAAAGTCCGTGTAAAAGGTCTTCATATGTTCAACAGGCGTATTCTTGGATGTATGACTCTTTATTTTCATAAAAGAGATTTCCACCTGGAGTGGTGTATTGGACAGCAGACGCACCAAGTCAGTCTCTGTGGTTATTTTCAACGGCATCAGGTTCAGAATCACAATCCGCAACGGACGTATATCCTGTTGTGTCGCACGCGAGTTGTCAATCACAAAGATATTTTCTTCCTTCAGCAATTCTATCGCAGGTAGCTTATCAGGTAAATTTAATGGCATGAGGGTATTTACTATTTACGATTTAACGATTTACGATTGCCATTCGGCAAATTCTTTGCAAAAATAACGATTTCACCACAGAGTAGCACAGAGTTTCACAGAGAAATATGTTCAAAAGAGATAAAACTCTGTGAAACTCAGTACTACTCTGTGATGAACTTATTCGAAGTAGAAAGTCAATACGATCATCCGGGACTTTACTTTATCCAGAGATTCGGTAAACTTCATCAATGATTTATCAGTAAGATCAGGGCGCTTTTTCTCCAGCAGATTGGCTAATCCGAAGCAGAATTTCAACTCCGGTATCAGCTTAAAGAAAGGAAGATATAAGTCACATCCAAGGCCGACTTCGATATAACAATCAAAAGGCTTCACCAACAACGGACGTGCATTTTTTACACTCAAATCAAAGGTAGGGCTAAGGCCAAGCATCGCATAAGGACGATAGTTATTGAACCGTTCGGCGCTGAATTTCATATCAATAGGGAATGCAAGGTAAGCCGATTTTACATTTTGAGAAACCGTTTCACCACTTGTCTGTTCACGGAACACCACTCTTTTATCACCAAAATGAAGCGTAGGAATCAGGCGGAGCGCCATGTATTTATTCAAATATAATTCTCCTAATACACCTACTGAAAATCCAGGAGAATATTCGGGTACATCGGCAAACCAAACCTGTCCGTCTTCGGTGACATAACCATTGTTTACAAACTTAAGATCCTGCATATGGATACCTGCCAGAAAACCATAATGCCAGATCCGCTGGTCGATATACGGGCGGTTCTGTACCTTACGCTTCTGGGCAGAGGCACCTGCCACCAACAGCGAAACTATGAGAAGTAATACGATTCGTTTCACAATAATAAAAACGATTTTATAGTTAAATTATTGTTTCGCTTATTTAGAAGCGGTACAAATTAAAGGATTTTAATCAAGATTGAGATCAACTAATGAATAAAACGTGTATTTTTGCCCAATAAATTAGTACTAATAATTTAAATTTTAAAGAAAATGGCTTACGTAATTAGTGACGATTGTATTGCTTGCGGAACTTGTATTGACGAGTGTCCGGTAGAAGCTATCTCTGAAGGCGATATCTACTCTATTAACCCGGATGTATGTACAGACTGTGGCACTTGTGCTGATGTTTGTCCTTCTGAAGCAATTCACCCGGCTGAATAATACAATCAGACAAAAGAACCGTGAAAGCTGCTTTCCTGAGATGGAAAGCAGCTTTTTTTATTGATACGCACATCCGCAAAAGAAAAAAGAATCACCAGCTAAGTGTTTTCCTCCCATCCGCTGTTTTATCTATATAGAGAACCTTTTATTACCTAATAACATCAATATCATGAGAAAATTACTACTACTCTCATTACTCCTTTCTTCTTCTGTCTGTGCCCAACGGGCAGACAATTACAAGCCCGATAATAAAAATGTGGTTTTCACTGAGACAAACCTTCCTATCGTGTTTATCAACACACAAGGACAAATGATTGATCGGGAAAACCGGATTACTGCCAAAATGAAAATAATAGATAACGGAGAAGGTGAACTTAATTACATGGATACCATTGCTCACCCAGATCAGAAAGCAGACTATACCGGGTATATAGATTTAAAATATCGTGGCAACTCTTCTTTTACCAACTCCGACAAGAAACCATATGCCATCCGCGCATTAGACAAACCTTTGGAAGATGGCGGTAAAAAGCAAAAAGTCTCTATGCTTGGCATGGGTAAAGATAATGACTGGGCACTATTGGCGCCATATGCGGACAAAAGTATGATCAGAGACGTGCTTGCCTTCACCCTGGCAAGACCTTTCTTTGAATATGTACCTACCGGAAAATACTGTGAAATGATCATGGATGGTACTTATTACGGAGTGTTTATTTTATCTGAAAGAGTAAGGAAGGGTAAATTTCGTTTAGATCTGCCGGATCCGGGTGATAGTGATGATGCTCTGACGGGAGGCTACCACATGGAGGTAGACAGGGATGACGAACCGGTCTATTACTCTAAGCATACTCCGGTCAATTCAAAAGGAACTCCTATTTATGGAAAGAAAATCTCTTTCCAATATAAAAACATGGATCAGGATGAGTTTAGTAATGCACAATTAAACTACATCCATGGATACATTGACGCTTTTGAAAACAGTCTGGCTGCCACCGATTATAAGAATCCGGAAACCGGATACAGAAAATATATCGACGTCACATCTTTTATAGATTATATGCTGTCAACAGAATTTTGCCACAACGTAGATGGTTATCGCCTGAGTACTAACCTATATAAATACAGAGACAGCAAAGACTCTAAATTCAAAACATCTTTGTGGGATATGAATTTAGGGTTTGGTAATGCAGACTATAGTGAAGGCTGGAGATCGGATACATGGGCATATAACTTCAATGATGTATCACCGGGTGACAATCAGTTAGTCCCGTTCTGGTGGTATAAGTTACTCAAAGACGATTCTTTTATGAAAGAGGTAAAAGAACGTTGGGAGCTGTATCGTGAAACGAGCTATTCTGACGAACACATCGAACAAACCATTGATTCATTGACCACTTTATTAAATGCTAAAGGAGCACAAGGACGCAATTCACAAGCCTGGCCAAGGTGGGGAAGATACGTATGGCCCAACAAGTACGTAGCAAAATCTTATGATGATGAAATATCTTATCTGAAAAGCTGGATAAACGAACGGCTGATTTTCATGGACAGAGCTTTGCTTGGGAAAGAACCCGAAACGCCGGAATATACCCAGCTGGTTGTTAGTTCAGGATTCAATGAAGATGTTATAGCAGAGGCACTTCCTGCCGTCAGCCATTCTACAACTTCTCTTGATAATCAGGGTTGGATTTATTATGCTTCAGCAGTTCAGGAACAGGGATCATTGCCAACTGACGGTGCTATTATTTCCAATACCGGTGTCAAATACCAGCTTGCTGCATATGACAAGAAAAATGCTGCCGTATTAAAAGAAGAGACTGTAGTAACCTTGCATTTTGAGGATACTCCACAAACTGAAGCCCTGCATCTCCTATCAACCTGTACAGACGGTAGTTCCTTAATAGACGTAACCGTATATTATACAGATGCTACTCATTCCAATACCCAGACTATTTCGGTAGGCGACTGGTTCAGTGATGATCCCACAGGCAAGGCTGTATACAATCTGGACAGAATTGCCCTGACCGGTGACAAACTGGACGGACGTCGTAAATTCTGTATGTTTGAACATAAAATAGCTACTAACAAAAGTAAAGTAATAGCATCTTTGAAAATCGAAAATGCAGGAAACGGGCATCCCAGTATATTTGCCGTCACAAAAGAAGGGAAAGAGTCAGGTGGAATTGTGGGAATTGGCAATATCTCCTGCGGTAATGCTGCAAGTGTATATCCCAACCCTATCACCAACGGTGAGACATTAACCATTGAAACAATCTCAGGCTCATCTATCCGATTGATTACAATACAAGGAGCTACCCTAATACAGTTAGAAGCAACAGATAATGTTACAAAATTGCCAGTCAATAACCTTTCTCAAGGTATATATCTATTAACCATCACCAATAATACAGGTAAACAGACCTTCAAAATAATAGTGAAATAAGCCCCGTTCATCCTGAATGATCAAATAAAAATAACCTGTATCAATCCAGAATCCAATGTTCTGTATCGATACAGGTTACTCTATCTTTTGTACTTGTCAACCGAATGATAAACACCCGGAATCACCTGTTATTTCAGTTTAGCCAATGCTTCTTTAATACGACGAATAGATTCAACTATATTTTCGTCACTTGTGGCATAACTCATACGAATACACTCAGGAGCGCCAAAAGAAGCACCACCTACACAAGCTACATGAGCAACTTCCAATAAGTACATAGCCAAGTCATCAGAATCAGCAATAGTACGTTCGCCATCCGATTTGCCAAAGAAGTAGTCACATTTCGGGAATAAGTAAAAAGCTCCCTCAGGAACATTCACTTCAAAGCCCGGAACTTCTTTCGCTAACCTCACAATAAGGTCACGACGACGTTCGAATGCTTTACGCATCTCTTCTACCGGAGCCTGAGAACCTGTATAAGCAGCTTCTGCAGCCTTCTGAGATACAGAACAAGGTCCTGATGTATATTGTCCCTGCAGTTTATTGCAGGCTTTCACAAGCCATTCCGGTCCGGCTATAAAACCGATTCTCCATCCTGTCATTGCATAAGCTTTTGATACACCATTTACGATTACGGTACGTTCCTTCATCTCAGGGAACTGAGCAATACTCTGATGTTTGCCAATATAATTGATATGTTCGTAGATTTCGTCAGCAATAACAATTACCTGCGGATGTTTAGCCAATACAGCAGCCAATCCGGCAAGTTCTTCCTTGCTATAAACCGAACCTGTAGGGTTAGACGGTGAGCAAAGAATCAAAGCTTTGGTCTTCGGAGTAATAGCCGCTTCAAGCTGTGCAGGAGTAATCTTGAAATCCTGTTCTATACCGGCAGTAACGATAACCGGAGTACCTTCAGCCAACTTCACCATCTCAGGATAGCTAACCCAATAAGGAGCAGGTACAATCACCTCATCACCCGGATTTACCAATACAAGAACCGCATTACACACAGATTGTTTTGCACCATTAGCACAAGATATCTGAGCGGCTGTATATTCCAGACCATTCTCTTTCTTCAACTTCTCTACAATAGCGTTACGCAATGCCGGATAACCCGGAACAGGAGAATAACGTGAGAAATTATCATCTACAGCTTTCTTTGCAGCTTCTTTGATATGATCGGGAGTATTGAAATCGGGTTCTCCCACACTCAGATTAATTACATCAACGCCTTGTGCTTTGAGTTCGTTACTCTTCTGCGACATAGCAAGTGTTGCCGACGGCGACAAGCTGTTCAAACGGTCTGATAACTGATTCATTTTGTATCTATTTTATTATTGTTGATTGAAAATCGCTGCAAAATAAGCTAAAATATTTGATATATGAAAGCAAATTCCCATTTTACTTGTTAAAATGCAGCGTATGCCCCATACGTTCTTTCTTTGTTTTCAAATATCGTTCATTGTAAGGATTAGGAACTGTTTCAATAGGCACATTTTCTACTATTTCAAGCCCATACGCTTCAAGCCCCACACGCTTAATGGGATTATTGGTCATCAGACGCATTTTATGAACACCCAGTTCACGCAAAATATGCGCACCCACACCATAATCACGTTCATCGGGATCAAATCCAAGATGAATATTAGCATCTACCGTATCATACCCTTCTTCCTGAAGTTTGTAAGCTTCCATCTTATGCATCAATCCAATGCCTCGTCCTTCCTGATTCATATAAACAACTACTCCTTTTCCGGCAGCATCAATCATCTCCAGAGCTTTATGCAACTGTTCTCCACAGTCACAGCGACAAGAACCAAAAATATCTCCTGTCATGCAGGATGAATGTACACGTACAAGAATAGGTTCATCTTCGCTCCAGGTGCCTTTAAAGATGGCAACATGCTCCATTCCGTTTGATTTCTGTCGGAAAGGAATCAAGCGGAAATTTCCATATTGAGTAGGCATATTAACTTCTACCCCTTTCTCCACAAGCGATTCCATGTGCACACGATAAGCTATCAGATCTTTAATAGATATGATCTTGAGTCCGAATCGCTTAGCCACTTCCATCAACTGCGGTAAGCGTGCCATAGTGCCGTCTTCATTGATAATCTCAATCAGCGCAGCAGCAGGATAAAGCCCTGCCAACTTAGCAAGATCCACACTTGCTTCCGTATGTCCGGCACGGCGAAGCACACCACGCGAACGGGCACGCAACGGATTGACATGTCCCGGACGACCAAGATCGGTAGGCTTGGTATTAGGATCGGCCAACGCACGAATCGTAGCAGCACGATCATGCATAGATACTCCTGTAGTACACCCCGGCAACAAATCAACAGTCACAGTGAAAGGAGTCTCATAAATAGAAGTATTGGCAGTAACCTGCATATCCAACTCCAGTTCTGCACAACGCTCTTCTGTTATAGGTGCACATAACACACCACGTCCGTGCGTCATCATGAAATTTACTTTCTCCGGAGTTATCTTTTCGGCTGCGATGATAAAATCACCCTCATTTTCACGATCCTCATCGTCTACTACGATTACGAAATTACCTTCTTTAAAGTCGGCAATAGCCTCATCAATCGTATTCAATCTTATTTCTTCCATACTATATCATGCTATAAATTATTATTCTCATTAATTATAAACTGAACACTTTCATTGTTCTTTATAATCCGTTCTATATCCCGGGCAAGGCGTATACGGAAAATCCAGATACGGAAGTAGAAAAACAATCCTATCGGAACAATGATTCCTGCCAACAGATTCAACCAATAAACGTGGAACGGACGTACGTGCGCCGTTACAGGTATCACCGGATAGTTATTCAAAGCGGTCAACAAAGTGAAGGACTTAGAATTTGATAATTCTTCAACCAACGTTTCAAGGTGTTCATTGATAACTTTTATATCATCATCGTCACCAGTAGTCATCCAAAGCTTAAAATAATTAGGTGCCTTTTTCAACTGACGCTTACTTATATAAGTACGACACTCTGCCGTAAGAGCTGTCAACTCAGATGAAATCCGCGTATAATCCGGGTCGTGAATGATCACCTCCTTCTTGAATAAGTGCCGTACGCTGCGAATTCCCACAATACGCTTGAACCACGCAACGTAAGCATCGCCATTCAGCACAACAGAGTCATTATTGGATTTGTAGGTAAGAAAAGCCCCAAGCGGAGCCAAAATAGAGGAACTGAGCCACATCCCCATCCATACAACCCACTTCCCGTCACGTGCCATCTTGAACCCGCTATTATCTATCACATAATAAATAATAAACACCAATACGGATACAATGACAGGCATACCCAGCCCACCTTTACGAATAATACCTCCAAGGGGTGCACCAATGAAAAAGAACAGCAGGCAGGAGAGAGAAATTGTGATCTTCTTATGCCATTCGGTCCTGTGTCTGCGTATCTGGTAATCATTCCCATCCATCGTGTAGGTCTTAAAGCTGTAATCTCCCTGCAAGCTTTCAGCACGGCTGGTAGCCGAAGAAAGGATTTTTTGCTTCTGCATCAAAGTAGCAGCTTCAAAGAGACTGTCCACATTGTATAAGCTCATATTGGCCCTTTCTATTTTAAGTGTATCCTCTCTGGAAAGCCCCGTCGGCCGACTGTAAACGCCACCGATAGCTTCCTTATAATACTGTCGCCCGATACTGTCGCCCACATATTTCATGGAGTCAATAGAAGCCTGCAACGTCTGCATACTTTTGGTGGTCGCCTGATTACTCATGATACTTGCATCGGCCATATTAAAATCCGAATCAAATTCAATAATCGTATGTTTTTCCCGGAAAGATTCACGCCGATAAGGTACGTTTTGTGCCTTCACATTCTGACTCTTCAGATTTTCAAACAGTTCTCCACTATAAAGATGCAGGTGTAGATGTTGCTTGTCGGCAGTCATTTCCATACGTCCCGAATCCGCATAAATGATATGTGCATTCTCCGCTCCGTCTTTAAAATTATAGATCAACACATCATACAACATACCGGTTTTACGATCCTTCTTACCTACTTTAAGATTATAATCGGGAATTTCCGAATAGAAGACACCCTCCGGAATATCCAGTTCCGGTGACTTCTGTTTCATCGAAATCAACAACGTTCCCAACTTTCCCTGGGCAATAGGACCAATAACATTCTGAAAATAAAAGGAAATACCGCAAATAATACAGACAAGTATAATAAGAGGACGCATAATCTTAAGCAAAGAAATGCCCGCCGCTTTCATGGCGAGCAATTCATAACGTTCTCCAAAATTTCCGAAAGTAATAAGTGATGCCAATAGTACGGCCAGTGGAAGCGACAAAGGCACCAAAGTCAATGCTGAATAGAAGAAGAACTGAGCCATCACACTCATCTCCAACCCTTTTCCGACAAGCTCATCTACATATCTCCACAGGAACTGCATCATGAAGATGAAGAGACAAATGAAGAATGTGCCGACAAAGAGTAATAAAAAACTCTTTACAATAAATATATCTAATTTTTTTATGCGTAGCATCTTACTATTCGTTTCGTACGATTGAGATGCAAAATTAGCACAAAAAAAGGAGTGCAGAAAGTTTTTAGTTGAAAGTTAACTAAAAACCACAAGTTCTTCTCAATTTATTTACCTGAGACTCCCACAGTTCCTTCATATCATCTACCTCATCAGGTTCGGCAAAATCAACGATCTCCAACACAAAATCTCCTGTAAGTTCATTATAATTCATTTTTATCTCAAAATAATCCCGCTCGTTCTCGTCATCCAGCCAGCGGAAACGTATAAAAGAATAAGCACGTATAGCTATAATTTCAGCGTCTCGTTGTTCTGTTTTTCCCCAATGAAACTCCACAATTTTATCATTTGATACAACTTTGTCCGCAAACCAGTCCTCCAGACCGGTCGGTGTGCTGATTGCCGACCAAAGAATATTTTTAGAGGTCGCATTCAGAAGATATTCTAAACGAATTTTCTCTCTTTTCATAGTTACATTTACTTAATTTGTGTGTGCCAAGATAAATACTTTTTTCTAATTACACAGTATAAATCAAACACTTTATTTCTTTATGCTTTCATTTCTCAGTCCCAATGTATCTATTTATCGCAGATTACACATGGGTTTCTAATAGAAAAAACAGAAAAAAACGACAAATGTTTTGGAGTTTTAAAAAAAGTATCTATCTTTGCACCCGCAATCGAGAAATGATGGCGGGATAGCTCAGCTGGTTAGAGCGCATGATTCATAATCATGAGGTCCCCGGTTCAATCCCGGGTCCCGCTACTAAGTCGAAAGACTTACAGATAAGACGTTTGGAGGGCTTCCACCTCTGGGCGTTTTTTCATTTTACTATAAGTCCTTCCTTTTTCATTATTAATCCACAAAGTTATTAACAAGGTTATCAACAGGTATACTATAAAGTTACCAACAAGATAATTTTCTTATATACAATAAATTAACCTCACACCGGTAGTTATATAAAAAATATCCCCGAAAGCTATTTATCTAACTTTCGGGGGAAGATTCAATTTTATTCTTTTATTCCCATTCTATGGTCGCATTGGGTTTCGGCGACATATCATAACAAACACGATTTACATTCTTCACTTCTTTCAGAATACGGTCTGTTATTTTCATCAGAATAGGCCAATCAATCGGTTCGATAGTAGCTGTCATGGCATCCACTGTATTGACAGCACGAATAATAACCGGCCAATCAAAAGAACGAGCATTATCACGTACACCGACAGATTTGAAATCGGGCACTACTGTAAAGTATTGCCATACCTTCTTATCCAATCCGGCAATTTGGAATTCCTCACGCAAAATAGCGTCGGACTCACGTACGGCTTCCAAACGATCGCGTGTGATAGCACCCAAACAACGTACACCTAAACCGGGGCCGGGAAAAGGTTGGCGATATACCATTTCATAAGGCAAGCCCAATTCCAGGCCACAGGCACGAACTTCATCCTTGAACAGTTGACGCAAAGGTTCTACAAGTTCGAATTTAAGGTCTTCGGGCAGACCGCCTACATTATGATGAGACTTCACCATTTTAGCAGTCTTCGTTCCGCTTTCCACAATATCCGGATAAATAGTACCCTGACCTAAGAAATCGATACCATCCAGTTTACGTGCTTCTTCTTCAAACACACGGATAAACTCACCGCCGATAATCTTACGTTTTTGCTCAGGATCTTCTACGCCTGCCAGTTTATCAAGAAAACGATCTGTAACATCTACATAAATAAGATTCGCCTTCAACTGATTACTGAATACTTCAACCACATCTTCAGATTCACCCTTACGCATCAACCCATGATTCACGTGCACACATACCAAGTTATCCCCGATTGCTTTCAGAAGCAAAGCAGCCACCACAGAACTGTCAACTCCCCCCGACAAAGCCAGTAACACTTTCTTGTTGCCTACCTGACGCTTAATCAACTCTATCTGATCATTGACGAAGTTCGTCATATTCCAGTTAGCTTCAGCCTTGCAAGTATCGAAAACGAAAGATTTTACAGCAGCCTTAATAGCTTCAATATCGTCTGTAAATTCTACCAGTTTCACTGCGCAAGTCGCTTTGTCATGACCGGCAGCCATAACGGGAATTCCCATTGTATAGATATCCGGATTTACGTCAATAGCAACACCGTCAATCACATTGTTCGGTCCGCCATTGATAATAATCCCCTTTACGTTGGGTAATGCTTTCAGTTCTTCTACTGTGATGTCGTGAGGATAAATCTCACTATACACTCCTAATGCACGGATAGCGCGAGCCAATACCGTATTCTCATGACTACCTAAGTCAAGGATAACAATCATGTCCTGTTTCATCTGATTCTGTTTTTTTAAATTATGTTATTATCAGTAGTTTCTTTAGTTTCAACTTATCTGCAAATATAGATATTTCAAAAGACGCTACAATGCCTGGCTTCTCCAAAGTTTCATTTTTCCTTTTCTACTTCCACATCCGTATCGTTAATTCAATAGAGTTGAAAACCTCAGCGATACGTTATTAACAAAGTTATCAACAGGTATACTATAAAGCCGACAACAATGCAATAAACTCATAATCAAGCAACTAACATCATATCGTATACTTTTCATAATTATTAATTCACAATATATAAACAACCAGCTTCAAATAGTACCGACACACAAACGAAACATATTTGTTACTGCATCTTCAATATCCAGCAAAGAAAATGAAATATGATCCCCCTACTTTTGCGGCATATTATTAACGCATACTAACAAATATGAAACGACTCGTTAAATTAGTCTCATTGATTCTCTTATTTTTAAACATGAGCAACAATACTTTCGCCGAAGAGAAAGTAAATGTAGTCAAGCAAGGAACAATCCGCGGACGAATCATCGATGCTTCCAAACAAACACTCCCCGGAGCATCTATCTATATTGAAAACTTACGTACGGGAGTAACAAGTGACGTCAATGGATATTACACATTTTCCAATCTGAATCCAGGTACCTACACCATAAAAATCAGTTACGTCGGCTACTCACCGGTAGAGATGAAAATTACGATTCCTGCCGGAAAGACTTTGGAAAAAGATGTTGTACTCAACGAAGGATTAGAGCTACAAGAGGTAGTAGTAGGAGGCGCTTTTCAAGGACAACGCCGGGCTATTAACTCACAAAAAAACAGCCTGGGTATCACCAACGTTGTTTCTGCCGATCAGGTGGGGAAATTCCCCGACTCAAACATCGGAGATGCACTTAAACGTATCTCAGGTATTAATGTACAATATGATCAGGGCGAAGCTCGTTTCGGACAAGTTCGCGGAACCTCTGCTGATTTAAGCTCGGTCACGATCAATGGTAATCGTATTCCTTCCGCCGAAGGCGATACACGTAATGTACAGTTAGACCTTATCCCGGCGGATATGATACAAACCATTGAAGTAAATAAAGTAGTAACCCCAGATATGGATGGAGATGCCATTGGCGGATCGATCAACCTGGTTACCAAGAATTCTCCTTACAAACGTACAATCACTGCTACTGCCGGAAGCGGTTACAACTGGATCAGTGAAAAAGCCCAACTTAACCTGGGCTTCACCTATGGTGATCGTTTTTTCAACGATAAACTGGGTATTATGCTTTCTGCTTCCTATCAAAATGCTCCCTCAGGATCTGATGATGTAGAATTTGTTTGGGATACAGATTCAAAAGGAACAATCTGCCTGACTGATTACCAGATTCGCCAATACTACGTAACCCGTGAGCGCCAAAGTTACTCGGCAGCATTCGACTGGGATATAAACGCAAATCATAAATTATTCTTCAAAGGAATATTCAACAATCGCAATGACTGGGAAAACCGGTATCGCCTTACTCTGAAAGACTTGAACAAAGACGTTAATAAGAAGAAAGAAGGCGCAGTTGCCGACAACAAGGCCTCTGTACGCCTACAGACAAAGGCTGGAAGTCCAAACAACCGTAATGCCCGCCTCGAGCGTCAGCGTACGATGGACTTCACTCTCGGTGGCGAACATCTTTTCGGCAAGTTATCCATGGACTGGAATGCCTCTTATGCCCGTGCCTCGGAAGAGCGTCCCAACGAACGTTACCTGGGATATGAACTAAAGAAACAGAATTTCGACATAGACCTGAGCGATATAAGAAGACCCTATGCTTCAGCACAAGCCGGATCGACACTTATACTTAATAATGATTTCTCCCTGCAAGAACTTACAGAACAACAGGAAGATATTGTAGAGAAAGATCTTAAGTTTTCAATGAATTTCAAACTACCATTAGTGAAAGGATTCTATAGTAATCAGTTGCGATTCGGAGCCAAAGTAGTAGACAAGAGTAAAGACAAAGATCTGGAGTTTTATGATTATGAGCCAGTGGACGAAAAGGCTTTTAATTCAAATAGTTTTTCCAATACCAGCGAACAAAACAGAAATGGATATATGCCCGGGGAAAAATACAAAGCAGGGACATTTATCAGCAAAGAATATGTGGGAGGGCTCGACCTGAACAACAGTAGCCTGTTTAATAAAACAGAAAATCTGGAAGAGCTGGCAGGCGAATACAAAGCACGTGAAACAGTTACAGCCGGCTACCTTCGTTTCGACCAGAACTTCGGTAAAAAACTTAGTGCAATGGTAGGTCTGCGTCTTGAAAATACCCACTTGAAATACAACGGGCGCAAACTGACACTGAACGACGATGGCGATCCGGAATCATTGACTGTTACCCCGGATGTAAAAGACAGCTACCTGAATATTTTACCTTCCGTCTTATTGAAGTACAACGTCAATGAAGATTTCAAGATTCGCGGTTCATTCACTGAAACACTTTCACGCCCTAAATACTCAGCATTGATACCGAATGTAAATATCAACAACAAAGACAGCGAATTGACACTTGGTAACCCGGAATTAAAACCGACCACTTCGTTCAATTTCGATCTGAGTGCAGATTATTATTTCAAAAGTGTAGGACTTGTTAGTATTGGTATATATTACAAAGACATCAATGACTTCATCGTAACCCAGACAGTCAGAGGATATGAGTATGAAGGCAATTCTTATGATAAATTCATGCAACCCCGCAATGCAGGAGATGCCAATTTGTTAGGTGTAGAAGTTGGCTACCAACGGGATTTCGGTTTCATCGCTCCCACCTTAAAGTGTGTTGGATTTTACGGAACCTATACCTATACACATAGCAAGGTGAACAACTTCAACTTCACCGGACGTGAAAACGAAAAAGACCTGAAACTGCCCGGATCACCGGAACATACAGCCAATGCGTCTCTCTACTTTGAAAAAGGAGGACTTAACGTACGCTTATCTTACAATTTCGCATCTGATTTTATTGATGAAATGGGTGAAAGCGCTTTCTACGACCGTTATTATGACAAAGTAAACTACATGGATGTAAACGCCAGTTATACTTTTGGTAAAAAGCTTCGGACGACCTTTTATGCCGAGGCTAACAATCTGCTAAACCAACCTCTGCGTTATTACCAGGGAATATCAGAACGCACCATGCAATCAGAACATTATGGTGTAAAGGTAAATGCAGGAGTCAAAATCAATTTCTAAATCTCTATAAAAAGACGCAAAACAAGTATCTATTAATAATCAATAAGAAACAATTTATAAAATGAAAACAAAAAGCCTTCTCGTTCTTCTGTTTATCACAATCTGTACAATAGGATATGCACAAAAGAGCGACTATTCCATCTTCGATAAAAAATTCAATTTCTATATTGCCAATGATCTGGGACGAAACGGATATTATGACCAAAAGCCAATTGCCGAACTAATGGGAACAATGGCAGAAGAAATCGGTCCTGAGTTCGTAGTTGCCACCGGAGATATTCACCATTTCGAAGGTGTACGCAGCGTCAATGACCCTCTATGGATGACAAATTACGAATTAATCTACTCGCATCCGGAGTTAATGATCGACTGGTTTCCTGTATTGGGAAATCATGAATATCGCGGTAATACCCAAGCCGTACTTGAATATAGTAATATAAGCCGCCGCTGGTCCATGCCTGCCCGCTACTACACCAAGGTATTCAATGAAGAAGGTACAACCGTCCGCGTCGTTTGGTTGGATACTACCCCCATCATTAATAAATACCGCAATGAAAAAGAGACTTATCCGGATGCCTGCAAGCAAAACAGAGAAAAACAGCTCGCTTGGGTAGACTCAGTACTGACCGCAAGCAAAGAAGACTGGGTAGTTGTAGTAGGACACCACCCTATCTACGCTGAAACTCCCAAAGATGCCAGTGAACGAGACGACCTGCAGAAATACCTGGATCCCATCCTGAGAAAACATCATGTAGATATGTATATCTGCGGGCACATTCATAACTTCCAGCATATCCGCGTATCAGGAAGCGATATTGACTACGTTGTCAATTCTTCCGGCTCACTGGCACGTAAAGTAAAGCCGATCGGAGGAACACTGTTCTGTAGCCCGGAACCTGGTTTTTCAGTCTGTTCTATTGATAAAAAAGAATTCAACCTGCGTATGATCGATAAAAAGGGAAACGTACTTCATACAATAACCCGAAAGAAATAAATTCTACTCTTATAAAAACACACAACTCAAGGGTACTCCATTCGTGATGAAAGGAGTACTCTTTTTATTTAAACTCAATTATAGGAAATTCAAAAATAACCATTATCTTTGTGCCTCAAACAAGAGAATCCTTCTTTTTTTTCTCCCTGCCCCACTCTTAATCCACAAAGTTATGAACAATGTTATCAACAGGTGGATGCCAAAGTTATCAACAAGTTAATACCCTTATTATCAAACGAATGTAATCTTCACACATCATTTATCATAATTACATATTCACAGACCTACAAACAGATTCATACCACTGCCCTTTCAAATACCTGGTAATTTTAAAAGAGCTAAAAATCTTTTCCAATTGAGATATTATCAATCAAAACACAAAAACTCTTCAATATATCCCTACACATTCCAAATAAAAATAATATTAATATTTATTATTTTACTATTTTTGCAATATCATTCGATATTTAAGCAAATAAACAATATATAGCATAAACATTAATATAAAATCGTCATGTTTGGAAAAAAGAAAGATGAAAGAAATTCCCAAATACAGTCTGAACCCCTGAAACTGACAACTATAGCTATGGGGACAGTTATAAAAGGAACAGTTGATGTAGAGGGAAGTTTAAGAGTAGATGGTACTATAGAAGGAAATGTTTCCTGTCATAAAACCATGATATTGGGTCCACAAGGAACAATCATAGGAAATGTAACCTCTGTTTCTGCAATATTACATGGTATCCTGAAAGGAGATATACATACGGAAGAGGAATTAGTGCTGAAGTCAGGATGTTCAATGAAAGGAGATATTTACACTTGCAAGTTAGAAATAGAACCGAAAGCACTCTTTAACGGTGCCTGTAAAACAATAGAAGAAAATATACAGCCACAAGGACAATCACCTGAATAATCCCAGATCAATCTGACTTTATAATCATAAGATCCCGGAAGCGTCCTCAAAGCTTGCCATTTTTGAAAGCAAATATAACGGAAGAAGTGCGTATCACTCGAATGACAACATAGATATATTTCTTATTATATAAGTTAAAATACTAAATCAGTTCAATGCAACATTTCCATATTTGTATGATTACATTATAAATATCCCAAAACAAAAAATGAGTCAGAAATCTTCATCAGTTTTGGGATATTTCTGTCAGGTAAAATCCGGATTCCGAGATTATCAATACTTTTCTACTTCGGTACCCAGCCACCGTGGCATTCGAGATTTACCATAAAAATAATAGAATAGTAATCCTATCCAACTAGTAAGCACAATCAAGACTATAGCAATTAATCTTTTTTCTGCCGCAGCATGAATACGCCATATTTCCAATGCGGCCTTAATTGTCAGCACCAGACCTACAACCCATATAACAAATCCAATCATAACTTATTAATATATAACATATTACTATTCACAGAATGATATCCAAATGAAAAATCAATCAAGTTTTTTACTTGCTTCCTTTTTTACTTCGTTATATCCTTCCTTTATTTCTTTCTTAGCTTTTTCTGCACCCTTTTTAACATCCTGCTTTGTATCTTTCCAAGCATCTTTTACGGCATCAGCACCGTCTTCAACTTTGTCAGATACTTTATCTGCTGCATCATTAACTTTTTCTTTCACTTTTTCAACCTGTTGTTGCATTTTATCCTGTTCTTTTTTATTACGACAGGATGTGAGAGATAATACAGCTGTAAATACCAGAACAGCAACTAATATCTTTTTCATATATTTCCTATTTTAATCAACATAAATAAGGTTTCAATTTGAGCAAAGACCCCTATCTATAACCATTTGTAAAAATAATCCCGTATATCCTTGGGTGACACACCAGACTTCGACTTATTTTTTCGCCTCGGCAGCTTTGGTGTGCATTTTATTTTTGAGCTCACCCGCCTTTTCAGCAAGATCCAATGTCTTATCGGTAACTTTATCAGCGACAGCAACTCCGGTATCCAAGACCTTTTCTTTTCCAAGATCCAATATATCTTCTGCCTGTCCACCTATTTTTTGAAAGGTATCACATACTTTTCTCTTCAACCTTTTTGCTTTTGAAGTGCGTGAAAAACGATAAACAATCGCACCAATGACCGATCCTATTCCCAGACCAATCCAAAAATTAGAATTCTTATTTTCCATAATTAAGTTGGTTTTAAATGGTTAAAAAAATTAAAGTCCAGTTTTTTTCCTACCAGTAAATAAAGAAACTATCCATAGCAACACAACCGCCCCCACAACGGAAGTAATTAAGCTCCCCAACAGGCCAGTCGTAGCGATTCCTAATAGACCGAATACCCAGCCTCCCAGTACACCACCAATGACACCCACTAACAAATTGATGAAGAGTCCGAAACCGCCACCCCTCATGAGTTTACCGGCAATAAATCCGGCAACAATCCCAATAATAATGTACCAAAGAAAATACATAAATTAGCTTTTTAAAATTAAACACTCATTTTTAGCATTTACATGTAAACAATTCATATTTTTTCAAATTTCTTAATCACATAGGGAAACTACAGGCACAAATATCTCTTTACAGAATCTATTGTATGCAAGAATTTTCAATTACATATAATTTCCTTTCGTTCCCCTATCAGCCTACTCGTGCTAATCATTAATTTGATCCATAAATCACGACTTATACTTTTCATGGTTGTAGATTTTAATAATACAATTAAAAGTTTAGTCTTTGCAGACCAATACAGACTCAATTTGTTGCAGTTGTTCAACACACTATACCATTCCTATTTTATACAAGCATGTAATTCACAATGTAACTTTTGTTCCTGTGATATGAAAAAAACACAGTATAAAAAAAAATAGTTCGAGGTATAAAAACATAATTAACATCATTTTTTACTTTATAAAAAATTGAAGAAAAACATTAATATATTAACTTTATCCAATTTATTTATGTAACAATATATAGCAAACAAATGTAACAAAACTGTTGTTTTTTTTATTAAAAAGGATTATTCTCTTTTTAGAAAACACTTTATTAACTAAATGACTTAAATATGAAAAAATTATTTTTGTCGGCCATGATTGCATTGGCATCAATGGGTATGAATGCTCAAACTGTTAAAGGTGAAGGTTCTCTATTAGGGAATATTGGTTATCAGACCAACTATGAGAGATTCGGTTTAGGTGTACAAGGGCGTTATGCGATAGCCAATAAACTTCGGATTGCACCAGATGTAACCTTTTTCTTTCCTAAGGATAAAGTCACCGGATTGGATGTAAACGTAAATTTCCATTATGTATTTAACTTTAAAGAAGATGGCCAGGGATTTTCCGTTTATCCCCTCGCCGGTATCGGTATGCAAAACAACTTTTATGGAAAAAACAGTGTTGAAATAGAAGGGAAAGAGATTGAAATAGATCGAAGCAACTCTACTAAATTTGCTTTCAATCTGGGAGGAGGAATCACTCTTCCACTTTCCGAACACAGTTATTTGAATGCCGAAGCCAAATTTATGTTTGCCAAAGATGATAACGTAGTCATCATGCTGGGTTATGGATATAAATTCTAAATGCGTAATCATATAGTCAAAATGTAACGGGAATTATCCTAAATCTTGGATAATTCCCGTTTGGTATATAGACCACTCTACCATCGGGAAATACAATAAATCTATAAAGACATCACCGTACTTAATTATTAATCCACAAAGTTATTAACAATGTTATCAACAGGTTATTCTAAAGTTATCAACAATCTAAAATTCTCATTATCATACATTTGAAATCTATATATACAGTTTATCATAATTACAGATTCACAGACTTACCAACATACTCACCTCACTGTCCTTTCAGATACTTGATAGTCTTAAAAGGAATACCATCTTTATTGCATAGCTGAAGTATATAAATCTCTTGATTAAGTTCTTTCAAATCATCCCAATTGGTTATCTGCATCATATATTTTCCTTCTTTCGTATATATTTTTATGACAGAAGCATTTACAAAATCGCTATGTATTGTCTGTACCCCTGTTATATCACTCTCCAAGGTTATAATAACCTCATCTTCGCCATACTCATTGTAAACATGAAGCCAAACCCATGCACAATCAAATGTATTAATACCACTTCGGCGCACATGGGCAACAAGGGGTTCTTCAATCGTTTGTATTTCCAAGAAAGGTGAATATTCCTCTCTAACTCCAACTTCCAAAAAATCAGAACCAACATAGCGAACCGTAAAATCAATGCTGTATGTAGTATTCGTTTCATTTACCGTTTTTATAATTTCACTATAAGATATAATGTGAGGTTTCAAATCCAACATTATATTATATGAAGCAACTGACTCTTCCCCATCAATGATGCAACTAAATAGAATCTTCCCACTAATGCAATGATCTGTATCTATATCATAGAGATCTTTACTCTCAACTATAGGGATTGTAAATATATCATTTGGAGATGTAGCAATAATGGACTCTCCACCACCTTTCAAAGGCAAAGTATAAGTCCACTGCGGCTCACTAATAGGATGAACCGTGTTATTTTCAATACTAAAGTTATAACTTTCATAAGCAGAAGCAAATCCATCCTCTTCAATTCTTCCACATACAATCTTCAAGCCCGATTGTTCTTGAACCTCTCTTCCAACAGGCGATATCTCTGAAAACCGGCTATTAATCGGCAAAGATTCCGTATCGTTCTTTTGGGCAAAGAGAGTACAACTAAGACTAATTAACAGCAGCATGATAATTCGTGCTTTCATACACTTTCCTTTTTAAATTTAGTTGTTTGAATTTTAGAATTATATCATAATAAATTAAACACCAGCAAGTTTATCAGACATTCCCCAAACCTTATGATTACAAAGACATTAAGCTATGATTAGATATCCGAATACCCAACTGATATAAACACAAACTTACAAACAAATTCACATCACTGCCCTTTCAGATACTTGATAGTCTTAAAAGGAATACCATCTTTATTGCATAGCTGAAGTATATAAATCTCTTGATTAAGTTCTTTCAAATTATCCCAATCGGTTATCTGCATCATATATTTTCCTTCTTTCGTATATATTTTTATAATAGAAGCATTTACAAAATCGCTATGTATTGTCTGTACTCCTGTTATATCAGAATCACCTATCAAGTTCTTCAACGTTATGGTAATCTCATCTTCGCCATACTCATTGTAAACATGAAGCCAAACCCATGCATAATTAAAAGCATTAATACTACTTCGGTGCACATGGGCAACAAGGGGTTCTTCAATCGTTTGCATTATCAAAGAAGGCGAATATTCCTCTCTAACTCCAACTCTCAAAAAATCAGAACCAACATAGCGAACCGTGAAATCAATACTGTATGCAGTATTCGTTTCATTTACCGTTTTTATAATTTCACTATAAGATATAATGCGAGGTTTCAAATCCAACATTATATTATATGAGACTATCGACTCTTCCCCATCAATTATGCCACGAAATACGATCCGCCCACTAATGCAATGATCTGCATCTATATCGTATTCATCTTTATTCTCAACTACGGGGATCGTAAATATATCATTTGGGGATGTAGCAATGATGGACTCTCCACCACCTTTCAAAAGCAAAGTATAAGTCCACTGCGGCTCACTAATAGAATGAACCGTGTTATTCTCAATGCTAAAGCTATAACTTTCATAAGCTGAAGCAAATCCATCCTCTTCAATTCTTTCACATACAATCTTCAAGCCCGATTGTTCTTGAATCTCTCTTCCAGTAGACGATATCCCTGAAAGCTGGCTATTAATCGGCAAAGATTCTGTATCGTTCCTTTGCGCAAAGAGAAAACATTTATAATTAAAGAGTCACTGAAAAGAATATTCTTCTTCCAATGACTCCCTGTTCATATAAATCCTCCCTCAAGAACTTTATAAGAACTTATTTTATGAATTTCGTATTATAGGATTTACCATCTTCGTCTGCAACCTGCAAGCCGTAAACGCCTTTACCTAATGAGTTAATATCAATATTATTATCAAGAACTTTACCTTCTTGTACTACCATCGAGGAATTCAAGTCCAAGACTTTATAATCTGTTATCAACTTATTGATATTTCTCTTACGGCTATTTCTCAGTTCTAAAGATATAACATTTTTATTTACGCGTGAGCTTAAAGTATACGTTGCCGGCACTAATGGGGATACAAGCAATTGTTCGCTAATAGTTTCTCCATTTTTGTTCATCGCACGCAATCTAAAAGTTGTACTATACTCTTTATCAACCGATGCAATGAAATAACCAGCTCTTATATCCTCAACATAGAAAGTAAATGGCACTGGAGATCCTTCTTCCAACTGTTCTACCAAGATACTTTCAGTCCCCTCCACATTCTTAAATGCAATTTTCACATCAGCATAATATTCATCGTCAGAAGCTCTGGTTTGTGGCATTACTTTAGAGAATGCCAATTGAGGCTTCTGAGGAAGATAGTCCAGAAGGAAATAGTGGGCAAACGTATAATAACCAGGTAATGACCCTCCATAATAATAATCTACATCCAGATGAGCTATTTTACAACGCAAATACCCATCACTTGTTCGAACATAATCCAATGCTTTTACAGGATCTATTTCGGAAGTTGAAAAATTCATTTCAGGAATCATTCTATGGTCTGTTTTCATAATATCCCATGTTCCATCTTTTTTCAAAATGGATAGGCTCCATCCTAATAATGGCCGATCAACATCTATGTTGAGTTTCGGATAAGTATTGAATTGATCTATATATTCCATAACATCATAATAATCTGACATATCATTATTCATCTTATCAGAATTATGATAGTTAGAAGTAGCCAGCGGAAGCATACTCTTATTTGTAGAATTTTTAAAAGACAATTCTTTACCATATTCCGCTACTTTATCCGTAGAAGTAGAAGTTGCATTCCCTTGTCCGCTTCCGCCTTCGCCAATAGGAATATCAGTATACCATCCCATAGCTTCCAGAAAAGGTTTAAACCATTTACCAATATAACGAATAGAAGTGCCTCTTGGTAAATCCGGCTGCATCAATCTGGTCTCATTATTTGTTTCATCAACTTTAAAATAAGACAAAGAACGTCCATTCTCGAAAACAGTAGGAGAATACATACTATACTTATCACCAGAACCATAATAACCAAACGGTATTATCACATTACCAGACGTGGCATAATTGTATGCTTCAGCAGGATCATTATATTTACCCAATAAAACGATCTTATCATAAAGTAACAATTTATCATCAAAAAAATCAATCACTTTAGTCACATTATTACCAGCAGAGCTAAAAGAGAATCCAATAACTTTACAAAGTTCCCGCAATGCAACTGTCACAAAATCATATTTATCTTCTACAACTTCATCCAGAGAATACGAGAATATATCATCTGCATTAAATGTAATAGACCCATCTGAGAAGTCAAAAAAATCTACCTTTATATGATCTGCATCCGAAGTTCCTCTATCTCTTAATACCCATTTTAATGTAGCTCTGGGTATGCGAATTTTCTCCCCTCGCGGAAATATTATACAAGAATCAGTCTGAGTGACAGTTTTTGCTATTACATTTTGACCTCTCAACTTACCAAATTTTACTGTAACTTTTAGAGGTATAGCTGCTTTCATTTGTTCTTCCAAGAGTCGACAGGCGTATTCAAAAGCACTCTTTCTTTCCAAATTCTGTTCCCATTCATCACCTTCATACTGGACTTGAATAACCGTCGCACTAATTACTTCACGCACTATAGGCTTAGGTAAAGTTTCTCTACGGAAAAAATCAGCACCAAAACTTATAGTTTCAAATCCATCTTCTTGCGCATGAGAGAAAATAGCAAATCCAAGTGCAAATAATAATAGTAGTAATTTCTTCATAACTCGTGTTTCTATAAATTATACATCATTAATTCTTTATCATTTTGAATGTAAGTTTCTTTTCCGAAGATTGATCTTTATATGAAACAAAATAGATACCTTCTACCAAGTTTGAAACATCAATATTGTTCATAGGTATCCCTACATACTTCACCAGCCTTCCTTTAGAATCATATATAGACACAGGAAAAATAGCATCCATGCCATCGTACACATACAATACATCCCTTACAGGATTTGGATAAAATGGAATACTTTCTACTTTAACAGCCGGTATAGATGTAGCTACTTTGGAATTCCACAAAGTATCTTTACCTGTTACTACCCCACTAAAATTGACAGCAGAAAATACAAAATAACGATCACCATCATAAAATTCTAAAAGTCCAATCCCTTTTTCAGCATCTATAACAGGCTCAAAATAAGTTATTAATGTCACATAAGTATATTTATCTTTTTCTATACTGGCAATATCTTCTGCTCTACATGAATTAACCTGTAAAGTCATACATCCATCATCATAAATATTCCATTGCTCATCATAGTTACTCCATGTAACATCCAATACTTTTACTTTGGGGATAGAAGGAAGCAGATTTATATAAAACTCCTTATCAAGTTGTATTTTTCGTCCTTGATACTCTCCCTCAAAAGTAACTTTTCCTTTGAAGTAAGTGGAGCTATCATTCTGGACTGTATATCTTCTATACTCGGGTTTGGAATTTTCATACGGTGACGAATCTATCATAATTCCATAATCTATAGAAGTAGCATTCTTCACAGTCACGTAATTTCCTTGCTTTGCTTCAACACCAAAATTCCATTTACAAACATCAGGAATTACACGCCTTCCAGACTTATCCACCACATGAAAAGCACAACTGTCGTTAAGCAATAAAGCACCGTGTTTATCCAAAGAACTAACACTTGGTTTTATCACAGTTCCCGAAAGGATATAATCAGCTTGTGCATAAATATCACAAGAATAAGTAAAAACTAATATAAGCGTAATAAGAGCTCTCATATCTTTATTTTTTTTACCAACTTTTCTCCATTTGCATATGTAAGCAATATGATATATATTCCCTTTGTCAAACATTCAACATCTTCATAATTTTCTGTTTGAAGAATAATTCTCCCCTGTACATCTCTAACTTCTATGTATTCAATACTCGAATTCATAGTCTCTTCCTTTAGTGAAGTGGAATTATCCAATACATTCATTTGACTTGGAATCTCTATGGAATAATAGGCCTTTCCTATTTTATTTTTCAGAGTCAAATCAACCCATGCCACTCCTATCATATAAATACCCTCAAAATGCAAATGAGCAATATAAGGTTCATAAACATAAGTATTTACTCCAACGCTACTAATTTCCTCTGTTTGCTCAGCATAAAGAAGATCAGCACCCGTATATATCACTGTCATATCAAGATTATAAAATCTGGTTCCTGGGATTGGAGTTATAGCATCTACTTTCACCGATATAAAAGTCGGTTTGGTAGCAAGATATATATAAAATAACTTAGACATTTTCGTCCCATTAACAGTAGCATTCAAGCTTATTTTACCCTTAATGTCACCATTAATATTTTTATAATATTTAGTCAAATCATCTACCTTATCTATACTAAACTCCGAAGAATTTCCTACTTTAATAGAATCAAACACCATCTCGTTATTCAGTAATTCATACTTCCACGAATAATCCGTAATACTCCCGGAAGTTGTTTCTGCATGAAAACTATAACCTTGAAAAGCGGAAGCCATCCCGGTAGCATTAATATCTTTTACCATTATCTTCAAGCTGTTTTCAGGTTCTTTCCAACCAATTTCCTTAAGAACTTCCAATGTCTTTTCATCGATTTGTTGATTCTTATCTCCGATTCTTATATTATATGACATCAAATCACCTTTCGTATCAAAATAGCTCAAATAGTTATAGTCGTGGAATTCAGATGGAGCATATAGTTTAAAACTATCATTATTAGGAGTTTTATAATATACATTATCGCCCGATACATACGAAATAAGTTCCTGACTTGTGCGTCCGTTATTTGGCATCGTATTTAAACGTATATTATTAGAGTTAACAATCAGATTATCAAAAGGAGAGAAATATCTCCTTGTAGAAAAAACAACCCCCTTTGCGGGGTTATTAACAACAGAAGATCCAAATCCCAGGGACATAGCAATAGCACGCAACATTGCTGTTGTAAGATTTTTCTTATTCGTAATTTCACCGCTAAAACTATAATCCCAATCTACATCTTCGTTCACTAAAATAATAGCATCTTCCGCCAATCGTTTATTATCAGTCAAAAAGTTCATAAAAAAACTTTGAGGATATGCCTCATTCCCCCCCGGTAATAAAGTATATCTTACCTGAGCTGCGAAATCAGCAGCTTCCACTCCCATTCTTTCTTTTTCAAACTTCAGAATTATCTTTTTAGGAATATACAGTTTTTCTTCCCAAAGTTGTGCAGCAGCTTTTATAGCATACTGCATTTCTTCACTCATACCACCTCCGAACTGTACTTCAATAACTCCTCCAAAATCACTACTCAAGCGTTCTGTACGTAATAAACAAGGTTTTATAGTCTGCGTACTTACAGGAGAAGTATCCAGACGTCCTTCAAATACCAAAATTGTGTCTTGTTGAGCTACTACTAAACCCATGCTTTGCATAATCAGTAGGCATATTAAAATCAAAAAATGTTTTTTCATTTCATCAAGTATTAGTGGAAACTACATTTTTATTATAATCCCTAACAGGAGCTATTTATTTTACTTCAAACACTCCGTAAATATATCCTCCATACGAATTTGTTAGTTCTAACAAATAGACTCCGGGAGAGTAATCCTCAACAGAAATACTATATTTCTCAGGATTATTAATCAGAAGATAATGAGAGTATATAGTCTGATTAGCTTTGGAAATAGCTATCGAGACATCACCTGCTGCTTTCAGAAACTCGAGAGAAATAATGGAATTTTCCAAAGATGCAGTTACAGGTATAAAAGGTACAGAACGATTGTCTTTATCTATATCATCATCACCTTTCCAATGTCCAGAAAAAGAAATTTGTTCCCATAATGAGATAAACCCACCATCATTCTCTTGTGCAATAATTGTACAACTAAAACAAACTAATAGAAATAGAATAATTCGTGCTTTCATCTTTTGCTTTTTTTCATGTTTTTGTTGTACAAAAGTAGAAAATTGGTTTCAACAAACAAAAAAATAAGACATGGACTAAAAAATGGCACATATACATCTATTAATCAATAACATAACAAGAAAACAGTCTAATACAAGTGGACTATTTAGACTTATGATTTCGATATTTTTGCAAAAAAGTTTCTATTGAATCTTCTTTTACTAATTCTAAACGCTCCTTTAAGCGCGATTTTGCTTTAAATATTGTATGTTCATCTTTACTATCAAAAAGAATCATTAATTCTTTAGTCGTAAATCCTAAAAACAGAAATGTTAGAAGTTTAATATCATGTTTGGTTAATTGATTATATTCACTCTTCAATTTGATTAGAGAATCATTATAAAGACAATTCACTAAATTAAATATTTTATCCCACTCCTTAGGTGTTAATTTTTCTACAAGTACCTCCCCATTCTTTAACATCTTAACCAATATGGTGATATCCATTTTATTACGTAACTCTTCATTTTCTGTAGTCAACACTTCTATTTTTCGGGATAATTCTTTTACTTCACAATCAACATGGGCATTCGTTTCCCCCCGCTGTTGCTTATACATTTCAATTTCATTCTGAAAAAAGATTATTTTCTTATTATTCTTTTCTATTATTTTTCTGGTTTGTATTACTTCCAATTTTACACGCCCATATCTAACATAGAAAAAATACACTATCCCGGAAAACAAAATCACAACAATCAGATAAATAATATGTAAGACCCTCTTCTCTAATTTACCCCGTAACACTTCGGTTTCAAATTCTTCCTTTTGGTATTTAGCCTGAAGCTGTACCAACGCTTCTCGTTTTCTATCATTTTCAGCCATATATAATAAAGAGTCTGACCGTTCTTTCAAAATAAGAGCATGTTGATAATCATGATCTGCCTTAGCCAACTCTGCCAAACACCCATAAGCTTCGGAAGCAGTAAATAGATTATCACTATTCAAACAAAGTTTTAAATACTTCGTTGCATCTTGTTTATGTCCCATTAATTGATATAAACGCCCTAAAGACATATAATGAAGTACAAGTCTATCTTTATTAGGTTCTTCATCGAGAATCCTCAGAAAAATTTCTTCAGCTCTGGAATATTGTTTTTCAAAACAATACATTTTTCCAAGTATTTTAAAAGCACTGATTTTCAACCGAATTGGATTATTTGTGAGTAAGTGCAAACTCGTCATTGTATATTGATAGACACTATCCATCTCCTGTTTTAAGAAAAAAGAACGTGCCATCATTTGATAAGTATAGGCTGCCCCTAATGTATCTTTTGCCTGATAATAATAAGAAATAGCTTGACGACAACAATGAATAGCTTCATTATAAAATGATTGTTCTTTATTTAAAACTGACATATCTGTAAACATCAATCCCATTATCTTATGCTCTTTCGTCTCTTTCAAAACTCGCCGGGCTTCCCAATAGACTTTCATAGCCCGCGTGGTTTCCCGTTTTCCTTGAAGTACACGTCCATAATAATACAATGCTTTACCATATTTACTTTTATCCTTTTTCTTCTTGAAATAATCGATAGCAAAAGTAATAGAAGAGTCAGCAGACATATCCATATAATTCTTATCGCGTGCCTGAGTCAGTAACAACACATAATCTGCACGTTCCTGACCTGACAACTTATCGGGACAAGATATTTTCCTTAATAGATTTAATGCACTATCAGGGTATACTTCCATACACTGCTCCGCTTGCCGAAGAGTTACTATAACCTCTTCTGGTGCAGAGGAACAAGCAACGAAAGCTGCAATGAGAAAAGACAAAAAGAAAATGCGATTATATTTCATTCGTAAAAATGATTAAAAGTGAAGGTTTTAAGGGCAGATCTTCTTCGTTACTACTTTTCCATCTGAATAGGTAATCGTCACAATATACATTCCTATCGATAGCTGATTAACAGCCTCATAATTTTCTGTTTGAAGGAGAAGCCTTCCTTGCATATCCCTTACTTCAACTTGTGAAATGCTTGATTCTGCTGTGACTTCTATGATCGGATCGGGATTCAGCTGACTCGGTATTTCTACCATATAATACGCTTTTCCCACCTTGTTTTTTAATTCTATCTCAACCCAAGCCATTCCTATCATATAAACACCTTCAAAATGTAATTTAGTAAGATAAGGTTCATAGACATAAGCACTTTCTCCAAAACTACTATTTTCCTCTGTTTTAAAAGCATAAAGAAAATCAGTACCTGTATATATTAGCGCTATATCAAGATTATAAAATCTTTTTTGAGGAATTGGAGTTATAGCTACTTTCACCGATACAAAAGTAGGTTCGGTAGCAAAATACACATAGAATGTTTCAGACTTCTTTTTCCCATCGGCAGTAGTAGCAGTCAAACTGATCTTACCCTTAATATCTGCATTAATATTCTTATTATACTTCGTTACATCATCTATCTCGTCTATACTGAAATCAGAAGAATCTCCTGTTTTGATAGTGACAAACTCCATTTCGTTATCCAACAGTTCATACTTCCATGAATAATTCGCTATACTCCCTGAAGTGGTTTCGGCATGAAAATTATAGCTTTGAGAAGAAGAAGCAATACCCGTATCATCAATGCCTTCTGCTATTATCCTTAAATTACTTTCAGGTTCCTCCCAGCCAATTGCTCTGAGAACTCCCAATACTATCTCATCTATTTGCTGAATTTTATCTCCTGTCCTGGTATTGTATGACATCAAGTCACCATCAAAATATAGATAATTCAAGTAATTATAACCTTGAAACCTGCGAGAAGTATACAACCTGAAGCTTTCATTAGCAGACGTTTTACAATAAACACGCTCTTCCGACACAAATGAAGAAAGTTCCTGGCTTGCAGCTCCATTATTCGGCATTTCATTCAGACGGACATTATTGGAGTCAACAATCAGATTATCAAAAGGAGAGAAACATCCCTCTATAGAGAAAATAATGCCATGTGACACATCATTTACAACCGATGAACCAAAGCCTAACGAGATGGCAATGGCACGTAACATGGCTGTTGTGAAATTCTTCTTATCCACAGCCTTTCCGTTAAAACTATACTCCCAATCCGTGTCTTCATTAATCAGGATAATAGCATCCTCGTCATATACACGTTCGTCATCAGTTAAGAAATTCTGATAATAACTATTGGGATATGTTGTTTTCGCATCGGGGAATGACGTATATCTCACCTGAGCCTGAAAATCGGCAGCTTCTGCTCCCAACTCTTTTTTCTCAAACTTCAAAACTACATTTTCAGGAATATATAACTTTTCTTCCCAGAGTAGTGCGGCGGCCTTTATACAATGCTGCATTTCATCATCTATTCCGGCTCCACATATTACTTTAATCACTCCTCCAAAATCACTACTCAAACGTTCTATTCGAGGCAAACAAGGTTTCATGATTTGCGATCCCCATGGAGTAGTATTCATATGTCCTTCGAATACTAAAATTGTATCTTGCTGAGCCATAGTTAAACCTATGCTCTGTAGTGTCAACAAACCAACCAAAACTAACAAACATTTTTTCATAGTTTTAAATATTAGAAGAAATAAACAATATTCAGTACCAGAACAATAAATGTCCTCATCGACAAATCTTCCTCGTTACTACTTTTCCATCTGAATAGGTAATCGTCACGATATACATTCCTCTCGATAGACGATTAATATTCTCATAATTTTCAGTGTGAAGAACAAGCCTTCCTTGCATATCCCTTACTTCAACCTGTGAAATACTTGATTCCATTGTTACTTCTTCTATGGAATCAGGTTTCATCTGATTGGGAATTTCAACTGTATAAGACGTTGTTCCCACATTGTTCTTTAATTCTAAAACGACCCAGACTCTTCCACCCTTGTAAATATTTTCAAAGTGAAGATGAACGATGTACGGTTCTTGATAAGAACGCGATCTAATTACAATGCTGAACTCTTCATAGAGTTCTGCATAAAGAGATTCAGCACCACGAAATTCGGCTGTTAGGTCAAGATTATAAAAATTTGATCCGGGAATTGGAGTGATGGCATCTACAGTCACGGAGATAAAGACTGGTTTATCTGTCTCTTTCAAAGCAGTTGACCGAAATTCCTCTAATGTATTTAAATCACCTTTCATGTCACGAGACATCACAAAGCTTGTGCCCTGCAGTGTCAACAAACAAACCAAAATCAATAAATATTTTTTCATATCTTTAAATATTAGTAAATAAGGAAACTCTATCACAACGATAACAGAAGCAGTTTGCTTCACTCCCAGACATCAATCATAAGTATATCCTCCTAATATTCCTATGATACAGAATAGCATAACATGAAAGTTACAACATAAGGCAATCTATAATTATGCCTCACTTGTAACTAAGTAAGATATCAAACTTTACAAAAGTAATAAAAATTAAAAGGAACGAGTCTTTTATCTTTAAATAATATGTAACTTTTTAAGTCAGGACAAACAGAATAGTATAAGTTTCAAAGAGTATCATGCTCTCAACCGAATAACAAACCGGCTACCTTTGCCCAACTCACTCTCTACAGTCAACGTGCCGCCATGTGCTTCTACGAAATCCTTAGAGATGGAGAGTCCCAGGCCACTGCCTTGCACTTTAGTACCGGGTACACGGAAATAGCGGTCAAAAATGCTCTGATGATAACGAGGATCGATGCCTTTACCAAAATCCTGTACATAGAGCTCTATCTGGTCACCTTCTTGCTGAGCACCAATAACCACACGTCCGTTCTCCCTTGAATAGCGGATGGCATTACTTAGCAGATTGGTAAGTACCCAGGCTATTTTTTCACTATCTACAAACAATTTGCCGATCTTCTCTTCCGGATATTCCACTTCAATCTGTATATTGAACTTATCAGCCTGAACCTGATTGGCCTTGATAGCATATTCAATCAGCTCAATGGGCTTCGTGATCTTAGGCATCATCTGGAGTTTTCCGGCTTCTACCTGTGTCATATTCAGCAGTTCACCGGTAATCTCCAACAGGCGCTGGCTACTGTCTTTAATGCTCTTAGACAGCTGTTCCTGCTCTTCATTCAACGCACCCACACGCTTATCTTCCAATAGTTGAAGGCTCATCATAATAGCAGAAATAGGAGTTTTCAACTCATGGGAAATGGTAGAAATAAATGTGGTTTTAGCTGAATCCAGCTCTTTAAATTCGGTGATATTCTTCAGAAGGATAACATCTCCCAACTTATGAGGTTCGTCTTTATCGGCATTGCTACTGTTGATAGGGATATAGGCAGCCTTGAAATAACTCTCTTTGTTATCTGCATAAATTTTCAATGGTTCTTTCTTATCGCCGGGGCTAACGAGTTCGCGAATCAAGCGACGGAGAAGGTCATTTTTCAAAGAGAGCTCTTCGGCAGACCGACGGATCACGTTTTCTCTTTTCAAATTGAGTACATTCAGTGCCTCGTTGTTGATGAAAAGGATTTCACGCTCGGTATTCAATCCGATAATAGGCTCATTGATACTATTGACAATGGCTTCCAGAAACTTTTTGGCGGAAAGGATATCGGCAAGCGTACTGGCCCGATACTCGGTGAGGCGTTCTGCCATACGATTAAAACTGTCAGCAACTTCCCTGAATTCTTCACTGCTTTTCATATCAAGGCGCTTTTCGTAGTTATGATTGGCTATTTCAAGAATACCTTGTTTAAGCTCCAGAATAGGCTTACTAATGGAGCGCGGTAACCAAAAAAGCAGAACCAGACCTGTGAGTACACAAATACCTCCTGTAACAGAAATCCATAATAAAGCCCGTTCGAGGGCAGGCATGGCAGCCGGGCTGTCCGGTTCCGTAGCAGTCAGTAGCTGTAGGTTGACAACAGATAGAGTTACCAATAAAATAATCATTCCGGCCAGTATCCCGATTCCGAAAAGTAATTTCGTTTTTATATTCATGATTTAAAGAAGTTTTTTAGTTTGTGAGTACTTTAGTTCGTGAGTTTGTAAGTTTTTGAGTTTGTAAGTTTTTGAGTTTGTAAGTTTGTAAGTTGGTAAGTTGGTGAGTTGGTAAGTTATTAGTGCTCTTCATAATAGCTACTATATATATGCAAAAAGAATCATAAACTCACAAACTAAAGAACTCACGAACTCACAAACTCAAGAACTTACAAACTCATTCCACTGCAAGTATAATCAAATCTACGTTTGCTTGTGCCAGATTTGCCAAAAACTTTTTATAGGCGAACACTGCACAAAAGGCATTCGAGACACGTAAGCGGGGACTTCCCATACAAATAGTTGTTATCTGCCTCTCACGACACGTCCGGACAATGCTTCCAAGCACATCCTTCGATTGTACCTGAACAACTTCTCCCCCCAACTCAGCTACCAATTTAAAATGATTTAATAAATGGCGCTGACTGGCAAGATCTATCCGGTCCATACTCTCACGGGGTGTCTGCACATAAAGGGCTACAAAGGTGGTATTGTAACGGGTGGCCAGACGGGCTGCTTTACGGATAATACGCCGGGGCGTCTTTTCATGACTGCTAATACAAGCCATAAACTTTTCATGCCGGACGCCCATGCTCATTACAACTTCGTTCTCTACTTTTTTTTCTACACGCAACGCTACCTCTTTCAGAGCGAGTTCACGTAACTGAAGAATATTCTCCGTTTTAAAGAAGTTATTCAAAGCTACCTGAATTTTATCCGGACGATATATCTTTCCGGCTTTCAAACGGGCAATCAGTTCCTCGGCGGTAAGGTCGATATTCACCACTTCATCCGCCTCTTGTAACACACTATCGGGAACACGCTCTTTTATTTCGATGCCGCAAATGTCCTGCACTTCTTCGTTTACACTCTCGATATGCTGGATGTTGATGGCAGAGATTACATTAATACCCTCATCGAGTAGTGTCAGTACATCCTGCCAACGTTTCTCGTTCAAACTACCTTCAACATTGGTATGTGCCAACTCATCTACAATCACGATTTCCGGGTGGATACGGATGATGGCTTCAAGATCCATCTCTTCCAGTTCTTTCCCTTTATAGAAAATCTTCCGCCGCGGAATCAGTGGCAAGCCCTCTATGAGTGCCTCTGTCCCGGCACGCCCATGTGTTTCGATGTATCCTATCTGCACATCTACCCCGTTATCGAGTAAATCATGTGCTTCCTGAAGCATACGATAGCTCTTACCCACACCGGCAATCATCCCGATATAGACTTTAAATTTTCCCCGGCGTGACTTCTTTATCAGATCCAGGAAATGCTGCACACTCTCTTCTCTATCCATACTTCTATCTATATTTCAATCCCATAAAGCTGTGTCAAAAGTCTAAAAAAACTATCAAGCTACAATTCAACAACGCGGATTAACGCAAATTATCGCAGATTTAATTTAATCTTTGCGTTAATCAGCGTTAATTTGCGTTTTAATAATAACGAGCCCTACTTTTTACACATCCTCAAGATATTAATTAGTTATGTCAGAGTTTAGTTAAGGTTTTAAAGTAATGCCGAAAACCAAATGGGCATCTTCCATACGTGGATTCCAGATGGCTTGTGCAAAAACCGGCAGGGAAAAACGATCACTAAACCGGATGGCAGTTGTTCCTTTCAAAGCAATATTGGTCACTGCAAAACCATTGCAATTGTACTGAGGAGCAGTGTAGGGAACAATGCCACACGTCACATTCAGATCTACTGTCTTCACACTGAACGGATAGTTGAATTCCATATAAGAGGAATAATTCTGTTTCATTTCTCCCCGGTCATTCTCCTTTTTATCCTGTCCGGCAAACATCGTGTACCAGGCAATTGAAAGCGGAAACTTATCAACCGGCAGCGTATAAGCCAATCCTGCTTCAAAGTGATGCGCTGTTTCATGGTTTTTGAATTTAAAATAATTGCCTGTCCCCTGTCCGGGCCACCAAAGGTCTGCTACTGAAAGGGTCAGCCCTGTACTTCCAAAAGCATAAGCAGCGGTCAGGTCTATTTCTTTATTCGCTCTTCCTTCTGAGGCCTGACAACCATCGAAATCGGTTGATCCCCAGGCCGTCAATGAAAAGCCACCGATAATAAAGCCTAAGGTTGGCTGGATACTGGCTCCGGTCTGATAGATTCCACGCCATACATATGAGCTGACTAAGTCGCCCTGTACGGTAAATTCCTGTGCCTGTGTGTTGGGGGTTGCCATTAGGCAACTAACTACAGCTACCAATGGGCCTAAAAATACTTTCTTACTAAAAACCTTCATATACTACAATGTTTATTTTGCTTTCTCCAAAGCAATGTTCAGTTTCAATACATTCACTTTCTCTGTTCCAAAAAGTCCTAATAAGGGCTTTTCTATCGTTTTGTCGACAATCTCTTTTACCTGTTCCTCATGCATTCCACGTGCCTGTGCCACTCTTTTCACCTGTACATAAGCACAGGCGGGAGTGATATCCGGATCGAGTCCCGATCCACTGGCGGTTACCATCTCGGCAGGAACCTCACTACGGTTCAGGTAGGGATGATGAACGAGGAAGGTATCAATACGGGCTTCCAGTTCTGCCAGATATTCGGGATTCGTAGGGCCTTTGTTACTGCCGGAAGAGCTCGTAGCGTCATAGCCATCTCCGGCACAGGAAGGACGACCCCAGAAATAAATATCTTTTGTGAAATTCTGTCCCACATTGGCGGCACCTACTACCTTACCATTCAATGTTACCACTTCGGCATTTCCTTTATTCGGTCCTGCCACCTGTGCAAAAAGCCACAGAATAAGGACATAAAACACTGCAAAGAATACGCAGAACGCAAGCGTTATTTTAAATGATTTCAATAAAGTTTTCATCGTCATATTATTTAAAAGAATAAACTTACTACCAAATCGATCAACTTAATCCCGATGAAAGGTACAATTACCCCTCCCAATCCGTATATCAGCAGATTACGGCGAAGCAGTGCACTGGCACCTATCGGTTTGTACTGTACCCCCTTCAAAGCAAGTGGAATCAGGATCGGAATAATGATAGCATTGAAAATTACAGCCGACAGAATAGCACTCTCCGGACTATGCAAGCCCATGATATTGAGCGCTGCCAACTCGGGGATAGCCACCATAAACAAAGCAGGTACAATTGCAAAGTATTTGGCTACGTCGTTGGCAATCGAGAATGTGGTCAGTGTACCGCGTGTCATCAGTAGCTGTTTGCCGATTTCCACAATCTCAATCAGTTTGGTAGGGTCATTGTCAAGGTCTACCATATTACCGGCTTCTTTGGCCGCCTGTGTGCCACTATTCATTGCTACGCCCACATTGGCTTGTGCCAGTGCAGGAGCGTCATTCGTTCCGTCGCCCATCATCGCCACCAGTTTACCGGCTTCCTGTTCTCTCCGGATGTATTCCATTTTATCCTCCGGTTTGGCTTCGGCTATGAAATCGTCTACTCCCGCCTTTTCTGCAATATATTTGGCAGTCAACGGATTGTCTCCAGTCACCATAACGGTTTTCACTCCCATCTTACGCAGGCGTTCAAAACGCTCCTGAATGCCCGGTTTGATGATGTCCTGCAACTCTATCACCCCGGTAACCCGCTGATTGACGCATACCACCAGCGGTGTCCCCCCATTGCCGGAAATAGCTGCAATAGTCTCTTCCACTTCCTTCGGAAAGGTGTTCCCGGCCTTTTCTGCAATCCGGCGGATAGCGTCAAATGCCCCTTTGCGAATCTGGGTACCATCGGACAGATCAACGCCCGAACATTTCGTTTCGGCAGTAAACTTAATCATGCGCGCACCGGTTGTGTTCAGGTTCCGCATTCGCATCCCCAACTCACGTCCCAACTCTACAATCGATTTACCTTCGGGAGTTTCATCGGATAGAGAGGCCAGCAGGCAGGCTTCCACAAACGCATGTTCATCTACTCCCGGTGCCGTATGGAATTTGGTCGCTTTACGGTTACCAATGGTTATCGTACCTGTTTTATCCAATAGCAGCGTATCAATATCTCCGGCTGTCTCAACGGCTTTACCGGATTTAGTAATCACGTTGGCACGCAACGCACGGTCCATACCGGCAATGCCAATGGCGGAAAGTAATCCTCCGATAGTAGTCGGAATGAGGCAGACAAATAGTGAAAGAATGGCAGCAATAGAAATGGTTGTGCCCGGATGATCAATGTTAGTATAATCGGCAAAAGGAATCAGTGTGATACAAACAATCACAAATACCAGCGTAAAACCTGCCAGCAAGATAGTCAGGGCAATTTCATTCGGCGTTTTCTTTCGGCTGGCACCTTCTACGAGGGCAATCATCTTATCAAGAAAACTCTCACCCGGTTGCTGAGTCACCAATACTTTAATGTTATCCGAGAGTACCTTCGTTCCGCCCGTCACCGAGCTTTTGTCTCCTCCGGCTTCTCTGATAACGGGTGCTGATTCTCCCGTTATAGCACTCTCGTCGATGGAAGCTAATCCTTCAATGATCTCACCGTCGGCAGGAATCGTATCTCCGGCTTCACAAACAAAGACATCTCCTTTCTTTAGCTTTGAACTGCTCACGGTCTGAAGTTTCTCACCTGTCATCAATTTTGCAGGAGTCTCTTCACGCGTCTTACGCAAACTATCTGCCTGTGCTTTGCCCCGTGCTTCGGCAATGGCCTCGGCAAAATTGGCAAACAACAAAGTGGCAAACAGAATAACGAATACCAGCAGATTGTATCCGAATGAACCGTAATGATCTCTACTCAGGGAGAGGATGGTAACCACCAGCATAATAACCGTTACTATCTCCACTGTAAACATAATCGGATTCATCATCATCGTTCGTGGATTCAACTTCACGAATGATTGCTTTAAACTCTCTATGACTTGCTCCTTTTGAAATAAAGAAGCCGATTTATTCTTTTTCATACTCTTTACTTATAGACTAAAATGTTCAGCAATCGTACTCAAGGCGTGTACCGGGAAGAATGACAAAGCAGCGACGATAAAAATAACTGCAAACGTCATGACGCCGAAAGTTGCTGTATCTGTTTTCAATGTGCCGGCGCTCTCGGGGATAAACTTCTTCTGAGCCAGCAAACCCGCAATAGCTACTTGCCCGATGATAGGAATGAAACGACTGAGAATAAGTACAATACCGCAGGAATAGTTCCAGAAATAAGTATTATCACCCAAGCCTTCAAAACCGGAACCGTTGTTGGCAGCCGAAGAGGTAAACTCATAAAGCTGTTCGCTCAGTCCATGGAAACTGGGATTATTGAGCCAACCTCCTTCACTCGCCACAAAATCCGGATGATGTGTATACAAATAGCTGGACAGAGCTGTACCAACAAGAATCACGAACGGATGGAGCAGAGCCACAATGGTAGCTATTTTCATTTCACGGGCCTCTACCTTCTTTCCCAGAAATTCCGGTGTACGTCCCACCATTAATCCGCTGATAAATACGGCTATTATGATAAAGGTGTAATAGTTCATCCATCCCACACCAACACCACCAAACCAGGTGTTTATCTGCATGTTCAGCATCTCGATCAACCCACTAAGCGGCATAGTAGAGTCGTGCATACTATTTACCGATCCGTTGGAAGTCACCGTAGTTGTCACACTCCACAGAGCACCGGAGGCTGAGCCGATACGTACTTCTTTTCCTTCCATGGCTCCACCGGACTGGGCAATTCCCATTTTGTCGATACGCGGATTACCACCCATTTCCTGGCTCACGTTGATAAAGACTCCTACCAGATAGGCTGCCAGCATAACTCCAAATATGCTATATGCCAGTTTCTTACGTTTAATGTAGAATCCAAAGGCAAAGACCATTGCCATAGGAATAATCAGGATAGACCAGCATTCTACCACATTGCTCAGGAAAGTAGGATTCTCCAGGGGATGTGAAGAGTTGACTCCAAAATACCCTCCACCATTCGTACCCAGCTGCTTGATCGGTACGATAGCTGCCGTAGGCCCTTGCGAAACCATTTGCTCCTGTCCTTCCAGTGTGGTTACTTTCATCTTACCGTCAAATCCCATCGGCGTACCCTGTAAGATAAGAATAAAGCCCACAATCAATGAAAGCGGCAACAGGATACGTGTACAACTCACTACCAGCAGTTGCCAGAAGTTACCAATTGTTTTCGTGGTTTTAGCAGCCATCGCCTTCATCATACCCGCCATAGCAGCCATACCGGTTGCAGCAGTTATAAACTGGAAGAGCATAATTACGAACAACTGCGTAAAGTAAGTCAGCCCGCTTTCGCCGCTATAGTGCTGCAAGTTGCAGTTGACCATAAAACTAATACAGGTATTGAATGCCTGATCGGGTGTTTGCGGTCCGTTCCCATCAGGGTTTAAAGGAAGCCATCCCTGAGAAATCAAAAGCACCATTCCCCAGAAGAACCAGAATGCATTCAGAATCAATAATGATTTGAGGAATTGTTTCCAGTTCATCTCTTCCTGCGGACGGATGCCGCATACTTTATAAATTATTCTCTCAACAGGAGCCATGAAGTCCGACCAGCTCTTCTCTCCTTTATAAACCTTAGCGATGTACTTTCCTAACGGATAGGCAAGTACCACCATCAGGATCACCTGTAAAACTACGCCTAAAATTTCTGTATTCATTGCTTCATTAAAATTTTTCCGGTTTGATGAGTACGTACATCAGATAACCGAAGATTGCGATACCTATCACAAATAGTATTGTATACATAAATCTAATTCTCCCTTTCTTTAAATCTTCTCAAACCAATCTACACATTTCCAAAAGAGCCAGAAGCAGGCAAAGCCGCTCAAGAGGCAGAAAATAAATGATACTGTAATTCCCATGTTTTTACCTTGTTTTAATTGTTACTAATTATTTTTACCTGATTTACTGTGTGCCAATTGCGTGCCAAAAGCGGAAAGAAAGTAATAAAACAATAAGTATCAACAGATTACATCACGAAGCATTTAAAAGAAGAAACAGCGCTACCCTTCCATTTTGAAAAGGATTGCACTGTTTTGAAAGAATGGAAAGCGTTGTTCCATTAAAGGGTTCGTCAGGGATGTCGTAGACAAACCTATCGAAGCTCGTAGAGGAGCGTTGTTTTACATGTACATGTAAAGCTGTACGACATGTGCATGTCGTGCTGCTCCACATGTGCATGTCATGCTGCGTTACATGTACATGTAAAACAACGTTCCCCGGTGAGAAAAACAACGCTCCTCTACGAGATAAGGAAAGTATCCCGGTGAGTAAACACACGAAGAAAGGTGAGAGTGGCATGCCCTGCCAACGCAGCCCAATTGGCACATTGGCGCATCAACATATTGCCACATTATTATAGTTTATATTCCTCGATTTTACGATACAACGTGGTAAGTCCTATTTTAAGCAGACGGGCCGCTTCTGTTTTGTTCCCTTTGGTATACTCCAACACACGGGCAATATGCCGGCGCTCCATGGCAGATAATTCAAAACTCCCCGGTACAGCCTCGTCAGACTGTTCATAATGGCAATTCTGTATTTCCAGTGGAAGATCGCATACATCCAGGCACTCTCCATCGCATACAATAAGGCTACGCTCTATCACGTTACGCAGTTCGCGTATATTTCCCTTCCACATTTGCTGGCAGAGTGCTGCAAGATATGCCGGAGACATCCCGGTCACCGGATGGGAGAGCTTTTCGGAGAAACTACGCACAAAAGCCTCAGCAAGAATTCTGATATCTCCCGCTCTTTCGCGGAGGGATGGCAAGTGTACCTGGAAAACCGAAAGACGATAGAATAAATCTTCTCGGAAGCGTCCGGCAGCAATTTCCTCCGGTAAATTCCGGTTAGTGGCAGCAATGATCCGGACATTCACCCGGGTGGGTTTCGTATCACCTATCTTTATATATTCGCCGGTTTCGAGAATACGGAGTAACTTGGCCTGTAATTCAAAAGCCATTTCCCCCATTTCATCCAAAAAAATAGTTCCGTTGTTTGCCTCTTCAAAAAGCCCTTTCTTATCTTTCAATGCCCCGGTGAATGATCCGGCCCTATGACCAAACATTTCACTTTCCAGCAAATCTTTGCTGAACGAAGAACAATTGACGGCCACGAAGTTCTGCTTGCCACGCTTACTGTTATAGTGTATAGCTTGTGCAAAAACCTCTTTACCTGTTCCTGTTTCTCCGGTCAATAACACCGGCACATCAGTCACAGAAACCTTCCGGGCCAACTGAACAGCCTCTTTCAACGGTTTCGATTCACCCAGAATAGACTCGAAGGAGTACATCTGCCCCACCTTCTTTTCCAGTTTTTCAAGGCGAACATTCATGCGTGCTTTCTCTACAGCCCTGCTGATAAGAGGGATAATCTTATTGTTATCATCTCCTTTGGTGATATAATCGAATGCACCATTCTTGATGGCCTGTACGCCATCCGGGATATTTCCATGAGCTGTCAACAAGATTACCTCCGTATTGGGAGCCGCCTTTTTGATAGTTACTACCAAGTCTACACCATTCCCATCGGGAAGAAATACATCACACAAAGCTACATCGGGGGAGTGAAGCTCCAGTTGTTTTAAAGCCGATTTGCAGTCTCCGGCCTGGCACACTTCATAACCTTCTAATTCCATCATTCGCGCCAACAGGCTACGAATCTGGGTTTCATCATCGATAATAAGAATCTTACTCATGATTTCATAAGAGCGGTAAAAACAGGGTGCGCAAATATACAGCTTTTCAACAGACTGCCAAAGATTTTGGTATACCATTTGATTTCCATTTTCCTTTCATTTTGAAAGAAACCTCCATCGTTTCGAATGATAAACCAAAAGCCCTCAATGATGTATTATTCGCCCCCGGATACCTAAAATAGACTTTTTTTCCAACCATCGGTGAACTTTATCTATTTCTTTTGCGTTATTATTTCCAAAGGAAACTATTTACAAGAAAAAGAAACATGAAGATTATTATCATCGGAGGCGTAGCAGGAGGAGCAACCACTGCTGCCCGAATCAGAAGAATGGACGAGACAGCAGAGATTATTCTCCTTGAAAAAGGAAAGTACATATCCTATGCCAACTGTGGGCTACCCTATTATATAGGAGGGGTAATCGCCGAACGGGAGAAACTCTTTGTGCAAACCCCGGAGGCTTTTTCCGTACGTTTTCGTGTAGACGTACGTACAGAGAACGAGGTCATTTTCATTGATCGGAAAAGAAAGACCGTAACCGTGCGTCTCAGCAGTGAAGACACGTACGAAGAGAGTTACGACAAGCTATTAATCTCTACCGGAGCTACTCCCGTTAAACCTCCATTGCCGGGCATTGACTCTGAGGGAATTTTCACGCTACGCAATGTGAAAGATACGGACCGGATAAAAGAGTATGCCAACCAGCACGCTCCCCGGAGAGCCGTAGTAATCGGTGCCGGATTCATCGGACTGGAAATGGCAGAAAACCTGCATGCACTGGGAGCCAAAGTATCTATTGTAGAGATGGCCAACCAGGTGATGACTCCCATAGACTTCTCTATGGCATCACTCGTACATCAACACCTGATGGATAAAGGGGTAAACTTGTATCTGGAACAGGCAGTAGCTTCTTTTGAGAAGACAGGCAGAGAGATAAAGGTTGTTTTCAAAGACGGACAATCCATACCCGCAGATATTGTAATACTCTCCATCGGAGTACGCCCGGAAACAACGCTGGCACGTGCTGCCGGACTGGTTATCGGAGAAGCCGGAGGTATCTCGGTCAATGACTACCTGCAAACTTCGGACGAATCGATTTATGCGATCGGAGATGCCATTGAATATCGCCACCCGATAACCGGAAAACCCTGGTTGAACTATCTCGCCGGTCCTGCCAACAGACAGGGACGTATTGTTGCTGACAATATACTGGGAGCTAAAATCAGTTATGAGGGTGCTATCGGTACTTCTATCGCCAAAGTTTTCGATCTGACCGTAGCTACTACCGGCTTACCGGGCAAACGGCTGAGGCAAGCTGAAATAGCCTATGCTTCTTCTACTACCCACTCGTCTTCGCATGCAAGTTATTATCCGGACGCTACGCAGATGAGTATCAAGATTACATTCGATAAGGAAACAGGAAAACTATACGGTGCACAGATTGTGGGTTATGACGGGGTGGACAAACGCATCGATGAATTTGCCCTGGTCATCAAGCATCAAGGCACCATCTACGACCTGATGAAACTGGAACAGGCCTATGCTCCTCCTTTCTCATCCGCCAAAGATCCGGTAGCCATTGCCGGTTATGTGGCAGAAGATATCCTGACAGGAACCGTAAAACCGGTTTACTGGCGTGACCTGCGCGACATTCGCCTGGAACATGAGTTTCTGCTGGATGTACGCACACCAGATGAATTCTCTCTGGGTTCATTGCCGGGAGCCATCAACATCCCACTGGACGAGATACGCGACCGCATAGATGAAATACCCAAAGATAAGCCGGTCTATGTGTTCTGCGCTGTAGGGCTGAGAGGTTATCTCGCCTATCGTATACTCGTTCAGCACGGATACGATAAAGTCCGCAATCTGTCCGGCGGATTGAAAATATACAAAGCGGCCACTGCCCCGATCATCAGGAATGAGGGGGGTGATACTCCTGCCAGTAGGAAAGAGAGTGCGACACCCGTGTCCATTCAGGAAGAACCTGCCGTTCCTTCACGCACCGTTCAGGTAGACGCCTGTGGTATGCAATGCCCCGGCCCTATTCTGAAAATGAAAAAGACAATGGATACGCTTGTACCGGGTGAACGCGTACAAATAACCTCCACTGATCCCGGCTTTGCCCGTGATGCAGCCGCCTGGTGTAACTCCACCGGAAACAAGCTGATATCCAAAGAGAGTGCTGCCGGAAAATCAATCATCGTTATCGAGAAAGAAGAACCCAAGGCTTGTAGCATAGTGACATCCTGTGAAGGTAAAGGAAAAACATTTATCATGTTCAGTGACGATCTTGATAAGGCATTAGCTACCTTTGTACTGGCGAACGGTGCGGCAGCAACCGGACAGAAGGTAACTATATTCTTCACTTTCTGGGGACTGAACGTCATCAAGCGTCTCAGTAAGCCTAAAGTAGAAAAAGATATCTTCGGAAAGATGTTTGGCATGATGCTGCCTTCGAGTTCCCTGAAGCTGAAACTGTCTAAAATGAGCATGGGTGGCATAGGTGGCAAAATGATGCGCTACATTATGCACAGCAAAGGGATCGACTCGCTGGAATCTCTTCGTCGTCAGGCATTGGAAAATGGTGTGGAGTTTATTGCCTGCCAGATGTCAATGGATGTAATGGGCGTGAAGAAAGAAGAGTTGCTGGATGAAGTTACAATTGGCGGCGTAGCCACCTACATGGAGCGTGCAGACAATGCTAACATCAACTTGTTTATATAAGTAAGAACATAAGAGTATGAAAACAATATGCATGATGCGCGATCTTTATAAAGCCTTAGCGGAGTTTGAAGCGCAATTCGAAAAAGAATATGACCTGTCACTCAATGAAGCAATGATACTATGTGCCTTACAGGAGGCAAAGGAAGAAATGACTTCTACTGCCCTCTCTGCCCGTACAGGTATGGCTGCTTCACACACATCCAAAGTTATCAGAGCAGTGGAAGAGAAGGAATTGATAAAAAGAGCCTTAGGAAAGACAGACAAAAGGCAAATGTATTTCAGCCTGACCCCGGAAGGGAAAGAACGGCTGAAAGAACTCAACCTTGAAAAGGTAGAGGTGCCGGAGAGGCTGAAGGGAGTAATTAGTGAGTAGTGATTAATGATTAGTGATTAGTAAGCTGCGCTATCGTTCTGCATAGTCAACTGTCAATTGTCAACTGTCAATTGTCAACTAAATAAGCGCAGCTTACTACTCACTAAACCGCTAATCACTACTCACTAATCCACTCCTCTATCTGCGCTATCGCCCGAACCCTCATCGCTTCGGGTAATGTACTGATACGTGCCAGGTGGCTTCCGCCGGCCTGCACAAATACATGGATATTCTTTTTCCCTTTCAGCCAGGTGACACCGGCTGCCGTCCATGGGTCATTCTGACCATAGATAAATATCATTTTCGGATCATTCTGTTTCAAGAACTTCACAATCTTCCGTCCCAACCGCTTATCAAATTTCATGTCTCCCAATTCCTCCGGAAGCATCAAGCGGTGCAGGTAGTTCTTACTGCTTTTGATGGAGAGATATTTCTCAAACGGCTTTATATCATAGCCATAATAGCCCAACTCACGTGCAGCCTGCACAAAGAAGGATACGTTAGGACTGTCCTTTGTGAAATAAGAAGGTTCACTGATCTCCAGAAAATGCCGGAACACTTCATCGTCCGTATCCGTTACGGAAGGAATAGTACTCACTTCTGTCCCCCACTGCCACAACGCAAAGGAATATTCGAGCACACAATAATCATAAATCTCCTCCAACGGTGCACGGAAAACGTATCCCTTTTCAGCACAATACTTCTCAAAACGAGGCAGCAACGTACTTTTACGCTTCAACACTTCCAACTGGAAGTCTTCTATCGTCTTTCTCTCTTCTGCCGTAGATACCTGCCGTAAAAACGGTTCATGCCGTCCGTCTTCCACCCCATAACAAAGCGGAGCGACATAGGGTACTGAAACGTCTACATCATCGGGGAAGAATGCACGATACAACAACGATGTCTGTCCTCCTTTACTGATACCGGTACTTATCCACTTCCCGGGATACAACGTTTTAAAAGCGGTAGTCACTGCATGCAAATCTTCTGCAGAGTTCTCAGCAGTCAGATATTTCCAGTCCCGGGGTTGCGGGGTAGACTCCAGAAAATAGCGATGTTCCACAAATATCATATTGGCATTGAACAGCCGTGATAACTCCTCACGATAACCCGGACGCAACGCATAAGCAGCGCCATACCCTTCGGTAACAATCACCGTTGGACGATCAAACCCGGCATGTGCCACAATGACACGTTGACCGAACGAACCTTTTTCGGGACGACGATGATCCAGTGGCTGTGAGAAATACACGACATATTTTTCAACAAATTCGGTAGTTTCCAATGGCTTCACACTATCCACGGAAGCTATGTTTTCTACTTTTCTTTGTAACGCTGTCTGTGCCGACAAATGGGTGGACAGGACAAAAAGTAAGAAAACCAAAAGTACTGCGTAGCAGCGGGGTAACGGTTTCATATGTATTCAGTTTTTAATTTCGTACAAAGATAGCCCCCCTAACAAAAAAGTCGGCCCATACTTTAACATTTTAACATTCACCTTTGCGAACCTTTTATAAAAGAAGTTGTTGTTTCTATCAAAAGCCTAAGGTACCAGGGCAGGATTTTTTTATTTAACCTAAACATTATAAAAGATATGAAGAGATTAATTCCTATTTTATTAGCGGTCTTTGCATTCGCTGCTTGCGAAAAAGACCCTGACATGGACAAATTGGACAATGATTATTTGGTGTATACCAACTACGACAAGAAGGCTAACTTCAAAGAGTTCACCACTTACTATTTGCCGGACAAAATTCTTGTAATCAGCGACAAAGAAGAACCAGAATATCTGGAAGGTGAAGCTGCACAAGAAATTCTTGCTGCTTATAAGAGCAATATGGATAACAGAGGCTACACGATGGCTGCTTCTAAAGAAGATGCTGACCTGGGTGTACAGGTAAGTTATATTAAGAGTACCTATTTCTTCACCGATTACGGACAACCAGAATGGTGGTGGGGATATCCAGGATACTGGGGCTCAGGCTACTGGGGTAACTGGGGTGGCGGATGGTATTATCCGTATGCTATAAACTATAGCTACAGTACCAATTCGTTCATTTCTGAAATTGTAAATCTGAATGCACCGGAAGGACCGAAAGAAAAGATTCCTGTTCTGTGGACAAGTTACATGACCGGATTGGTATATTCCAACAGTATGAACAAGGCACTTGCCGTAAAAGGTGTGAACCAGGCATTTGCACAATCACCCTATCTTACTAACAAATAATAAATAATCAGAACCGTTATGAAGACAATAAAATATATTTCATTGAGAGTGCTGGCTATAGCAGCTTTGGCTCTCGTCTTTGCCATGCCGGCAAAGGCACAATTATCAGATAATGGATACGCTAATATCGACTGGCAGTTCAATGTGCCATTGAGCAATGGATTTGCCGATGATGCCAGCGGTTGGGGTATGAACTTTGAAGGTGGTTATTTTGTAACCCCCAATTTGGGTCTCGGACTCTTCCTCAACTATCATAGCAACCATGAATATGTAGGTCGCGAAACTTTCCCGGTAAACGGCGGTAGTATGACCAGCGATCAGCAACATACTATTTTCCAGATGCCTTTTGGTGCTGCTGCACGTTATCAGTTCAACCGTGGCGGAGCATGGCAACCTTACGTTGGTGTGAAACTGGGTACTGAATATGCAAAAGTACGTTCTAACTATAATGTCTTTGAATCCAGAGATGAAAACTGGGGATTCTACGTTTCACCGGAAGTCGGATTAAACGTTTACCCATGGGCTTACGGTCCGGGCTTACACCTTGCACTGTATTATAGTTACGGAACAAACAAAGCTGATAAGGTATTGACTTATAGCGTTGACAAACTGAACAACTTCGGTTTTCGCGTCGGTCTTTCCTTCTAAAACAGAAGAAATAGTGATTAGTGAGTAGTGATTAGTGATTAGTGGCATGCGCTGTGAGTGCGCAGCCTGCTAATCACTAATCACTACTCACTAATCACTATTTTAACGCCTCATACATCGCTTCCTGTATTTGTCCACGTATGTCCAATTGCATCAACTTACGGTTTGTGGCATCAGGATACGTACGATTACTGAGAAAGACATATACTAAATCATTTTCCGGGTCCACCCAGGCACATGTTCCTGTAAATCCGGTATGACCGTAAACAGAGGCAGGAGCCGATTCGGAACAGGGACTCTTGTCGGGTGATTTTGCATCCGGCTTGTCAAACCCTAATCCACGACGGCTGATTTTGGATATTTCCGTAGTAAACAACTGACACGTTTCGTTACTCAGATAACGGCGTCCGTTCAACTCTCCTCCATTCAACAGCATCTGATAGATAGAAGCTACTTCACGGGCATTTGAAAACAATCCTGCATTTCCGGAAACACCTCCCTGGAAAGCTGCGGATTCATCGTGCACAAATCCTTGCAACACACATTTACGAAGGAATTTATCATTGGCAGAAGGCACAATCTGAGCTTTCGGGATACGCTGTAAAGGAAGATATAAAGTACGCTCCAATCCCATCGGTTCGTAAAATTCACGTGCCAGGTATTCATCCATAGGCATACCAGCCAACTGTTCGGCCAAGAAACGAAGAAGAATAAACCCAACATCACTGTAACGGTACTGCTTCGCCCCCAAAGGAGCTTCAATAATCTTCTCTTGTATCACTTTTATAAACGACTTATTGAGCCAGAGGCTATCGCATATCTGCAAAGTGTAATTGGCATTCCGGGTTCGGGACAGTGTCTCCGGCTTGAAATGAAAGTTCGGATTGGCCCAGGTGGTAGCTCCCAATCGTAACGGATGTAACGCATCTTTACGGGCGGAGAACAGACGGCCTTTATAACTCTCCTTATCAATAGCCTCCGGATAGAGTACAATTCCGGCAGGCAATCCGGACTGATGTAACAACAGCTCACGAATGGTCATATCTTTCTTATTTGTGCGTTGCAGCCACGGCAGGTAGTCAGATAGTTTATCGGAAAGATTAAAACGTCCCCTATCATACAATTTCATTAAAGCCAGCAGTGTTCCGGTCGTTTTAGAAAGAGAAGCCAGATCGTACAAATCTGTAGGCCGTACTAATGCACTTCCTTTGCCTGCATGGGTTCCAAAAGCGTGGTCGTACATTGTCTTTCCGTCTTTCAGAATCACAATCTGACATCCGGGATAAGCTCCTTCTTGGATACCCCGTTTAGCGATGGAATCAATACGCCTCAAGGCAATGGAAGACATTCCATACTCTTCCGGATTGAAATGCGTCGGCGTATGCGGAGTTATTGTAACTCCGGCACCGGTTGGAAACAGCCCTCCTAAGCTGGCAGAAAGTCGTCCATCGGCAGAAGCACGGGCGAAGAGTACATCAGCAACCTGTTGCTGTACATCGTGACCAGCAGAATGTGCCAACACTACAGATTGGGCGGCTGACACGGCACGATGTATCTGTAGCATCATCTTTCCGGGAGTGAAAAAGATATAGATTGCCGGAGCCGCTTTTTTATCAGCTGCCAAGGCAGCAAAAAAAGGTTGAAAAGGTGCCAACCGCTGTTCGGCAACAGCCACAATAACACGGCGGTACTTCGAGAGAGAATCTCTCAAAGCCTTTCCCTGTGCCTCCGTCATCTCCTTACGAAGACGAAAGCGCACAAGGGAGGTATGTTTCTCCAACTGTTTGGCAAAAATATCCGTCTCTCCCACATCGCCTACCTCCAGCAGAGCCATAGGTGGCATTTCTTTGTCGGAATGAAGAGGAAGAATATTACCTTTGTTATTCAGTACTGTTATAGCAGCCAGGTTCAAACGCCGGATAAGGTCACGCGTCTGAGGTGTATTGATACGACTCCCCAATCCGGAGAGTTGAATGGCCGGTTTTCTCTTTAAACCAAGTACGTATTTATAGGTAAGTACCTTCCGGCATTTACGATCTATATCTTCACGGGATAGCTCACCACGATCCACAGCCTCAATGACTGCCGCAACCTCTGTTTTCAGATTTCTCGGAGCAAGTACCATATCATTACCTGCCTTCAAAGCCTGCAAACTGACACTGGCATTACCGGATACCCCTCTCATCGCAAGGGCATCAGTAAAGATAAGACCTTTGAAGGCCAACTCTTCCGTCAGCAAACCGTACACCACATTGCGCGAAAGAGAAGAAGGCAACCCTCCCAAAGGCTCGATAACAGGAACCTGGAGATGCCCTACCATCATCCCGCTCAATCCGGCACGTATGGCTTCTTTGAAAGGATACAACTCCACGCTATCCAATCGTTCGCGAGTGAAGGGCAGTACAGGCAATGCCTTATGGGAATCGACGTCCGTATCTCCATGTCCCGGAAAGTGTTTACAAACAGAAAGCACTCCTCCTCCTTCCAGTCCGGTGGCATACGCAATCACTTTATCAGCCACACGTACGGGATCTTCACCAAAAGAACGATTGTTGATAACCGGATTTTTAGGATTGACATTCACATCGGCCACGGGAGCAAAGTTAACCTGCACTCCCAGTTCACGGCATTGACGAGCCATCTCACGACCGTATTCATAGATAAGACGATTGTCTTGTATGCACCCTAACACCATATTACGTGGGAAAAGCGGCGTACCGCGAAGGCGCATCGCAAGTCCCCATTCACCATCAAAAGTAATCATCAACGGCAAACGTGCCATTCGTTGCGCCTGATTGGTGAGGATGGCCTGTGTCTGCATCTTACCACCGGAAAACAAAAGTCCTCCTACTTTATAAGTATCCACAGCATCACGTAGTAACGCCTGATTGTGTTTTGTATCGACCGGAGCAATGGTATAAATAAAAAGCTGACCGATCTTCTCTTTCAGACTCAGACGGTTCATCACCGAATCGACCCATTGCCGGCAACGCGCATCTTGTTCCGCTTTATAAAGCAGGAGAGGTTGTACATCGTTCTGTCCATATATTGCTTTTCCGAAACATAAAAACAGAAGAATTATCAGGTATTTTCTCATATTCATCATTGGCATCATTCATTATCGCCCGACAAACCTTTGGTATCCGGCAAAGAATCATAAATGGCTTGCTGTATGTTCTGGCGTATCTTCATATTGTTAAGTTTAGCATTCCACTGATCAGGGCAAACACGGTTACTCAGAAAAACGTAGATCAATCGTTCTTCGGGATCTACCCAGACACAAGTACCCGTAGAACCGGTATGTCCATAAACCCGAGCAGGCGTTCCGGGAGCACAACTACTGGCTTTCACATCCCGGTAGTTCGGTTTATCAAAACCCAATCCGCGATGGCTGAGAACGGATGTGTATGTGGTAAACAGGCGAACGGTAGCCCCATCCAAATAACGATGTCCCTTCCACTCTCCATCATTGAGCAACATCTGATATACAGCTGCCACCTCTCCGGCTGTGGAGAATAATCCTGCATTACCGGCAATACCACCCAGACAAGCAGCCGTTTCATCCTGCACGTAACCGCAAAGGTCTTGCCTCCGCAGGTAATCGTTGGCAGCTGTTGGCATCACTTCCGATCGATCATAGTGAGTAAGCGGCGTGAACAAGGTACGTTCCAATCCCATCGGACGATAGAATTCCTTATTCAGAAACTCATTCATAGGCTGTTTGGTTATTGCCTCAACCACTTGCTGGAGTACTACGAAACCGACATCACTATATACATAGCGTTTCTGTCCCATCTCCGAACGGGCTATTGATTGCAAAACCGTACTCTTAAATGCTTTATTCAGCCACATACCTTCTGCCATATGCAACGTATGCGTTGGCGTCTGCTTCGGAGATATTAACCCTTTCTTAAACTTAAAGTCCGAACAGGCGTAAGTATATTCTCCGATACGTGTGTGGTGCCACTCGTCTACGAATCCTTGCGTGAAAGGCCCCGTAACTGTATTCTCATCTATTGCCTCCCGATAGAAACGGATATAAGGCAACAATCCGGACTCATGTAACAAAAGATCACGAATCGTTATATTCTTTTTATTGGATGATCGCAACCAGGGTAACCAGGCAGATGCCTTGTCTGTTAGTTTCAGTTTTCCCTGATCATAAAGTTTCATCACAGCGAGTAAAGTTGCGGTGGTCTTAGTCAGTAAAGCAAGGTCAAAAAGATCAGTGGGGCGCACCGCAGTCTTATCGGTATCAGAATGACTGCCAAAGCAACGATTATAAACAGGAATACCATCTTTCATCACCACCACCTGACAACCCGGGAAAGCTCCGGCAGCTAATCCTGCATTGACAAGCGAATCAACACGATGCAACCTGTATCCTTTCATACCGCAATCTTCGGGCTGTACCACAGGCTTCATTCCCGGAACAATATCACTCCCCTCACCTATTGCAAACAGATGCCCGATACGCATAGACAACCGTCCCCCGGCAGGAGCTTTGGCAAAACAAACGTCTGCAACATATCGCTGAAGATCTTCCTCAGACGAATGCGCTAAAACAACAGTAGCGGTACGTTCCAACATCGTCCGGATTGGATACATCGCCCGGTAAGAAGTGAAAAAGACACAGGTAACAGGTACCTGTAAATCCAATGTATTCAGAAGTGGGGCACATGCAGCCAATTCTTCTTTCTCCATCGTAACAGAGATAACGACACGACGAAAACGTTTCAAATCATTAGTGATCCGGTACCACTCTTCCTCTGTCATATCTTTTGTGATCCGAAAACATTCCACCGGCGATGTATACTGAACAAAGCGGTCGATAAAGGGTTGATCGGACTTTTCCCTACCTACACACAGAATGGCCGTAGACTGATCGGCCGGCAAAGGTATTGTACTAAAATTATTGCGTAATACGGTCACTCCCGCAAAGCGCAACTTGCTCGCAAGCGCTTGTGCTTCGACTGTATGAATGCGCCCATTCAATCCATCTGCAGAGATTCTGTTTTCTTGATCCAATCCTAACAGATACTTATAAGTTAATATCTTACGGCATTTGGCTTCCACCTCATCCACACTTAAATCTCCCCGGTCAATAGCTGCCATCACCGTCTCAAGTGCTTGTTCTATATCCCTGCCCACAAGCACCATATCATTGCCCGCCCGTAGCGCTTTGGCTGTAACATCACGCTCACCGGATACGGCTTTCATTGCCAACGCATCAGTAAACACCAATCCGCGAAAGCCTAACTCTCTTTTTAAAACATCTGTCACGACACTTCGTGACAAAGCAGCAGCAGTCAACCTGTCCGGTTCCAATTCCGGTACGCGCAGGTGCCCCACCATGATACCTCCCAATCCGGCACGAATCACCTCACGAAAAGGTAACAACTCAATGCTATCCAACCGGGCACGGTTATAGTACACGGTTGGCAATGCTTTATGAGAATCTACATCCGTATCCCCATGCCCCGGAAAATGCTTACTGACAGACAGTATACCACCACTTTCCAGACCACGGGCATAAGCTAATACCCGCTCGGCTACAGCCTTCGGATCACCTCCAAACGAGCGTATGTTAATTACCGGATTCTCCGGGTTGGTATTCACATCTGCATCCGGAGCAAAATTGACGTGGACACCTAACTCGCGGAGTTCACGGGCTACCTCATGTCCATATTCTTCTATCAGTGAATTGTTTGTTATACAGCCCAATGCTGCGTTTTTAGGAAAAAGAGGTGTATCCTGCAATCGCATGGCAAGCCCCCATTCCCCATCAAAAGTTATCATTAGAGGAATCTCTGTTTCCTGCTGTGCAAGGTTAGTCAGTCTCGCCTGCCCGCCAGCTTCTCCACCGGAAAAGAGTAATCCGCCTACTTTATATTTCTTTGCCAGCCGGCGTACCAGCTTTTCGTTCTTTTTGTTCCATTCCGGACTTAACGTACAAACAAATGTCTGACCGACCATTTCTTTCAGACTCATCCCCGAAAGTATCTTGTCCACCCACTCCCGGCATGCATCGTCTTCCTGACGGGGAAGTAAACAGGGTACTTGTTGTGCCATCAGAGGCGCTACCGCTACCAACCACACAACAAGTATACATATCATTTTCCTCATCTTTCAAATGTCAAATCTATCTTCCCCACAAAAATACCGTTTTTACCTGTATGAGATACAGGTACACTCTCTCCATCCAGATTCACAAAAAAAGCCGGTTCCTGCATGAAAGTATGTGAATGCCCACCCAGTACCACATCAATATTGCGGGTTTGATGCACCAACATTTCATCTTCTTTTATTCCCATATGCGAAAGACAGACAACGGCATCACATCCTTCTACTTCTTTCAATTTGGCAGCAATTTCATTGGCTACGGCCACAGGATCCCGAAAGGTTACTCCTTCGTATTTATCCGCCTGCACCAGTCCTTCCATTTTTGCACCAAGGCCAAATACACCTATCTTCAAACCATCACGTTCCAATATAACATATGGTTTTACAAGTCCTTCAAGCACGGTTCCTTCCACACCATAATTGGCACATACTATCGGGAATTCTGCCATTTTGAACAAACGCGCCATATTCTCCAACCCAAAGTCGAACTCATGATTGCCAATGGTGACAGCGTCGTACTTCATGAGATTCAGCATTTCGACTTCTACTTCACCTTTAAAAAGATTGTAATAAGGAGTACCCTGCGAAAAGTCTCCACAATCGAACACCAATACATTCGGATTGTCTTTACGAAATTGGTCAAGCATGGTGGCACGACGTACAAATCCACCCATTCCGGCATATTTATCGGCTGCATGTATGTTTATCGGCTCTATGCGACTATGGGTATCACTGGTTTGCAACAAAGTGAGTGTTTTAGTCTGTTGCGCAAATCCCGGAAGGAGCACACACAGGAAAAACAATATAGTGACTGATATCTGATATCTTTTCATCTTCTCATAATTTGGTAACTCGTTATTCATAATTATTTCACCGTAATTCTTCCTTCCATACGTGAAGTGATCTTTTTACCGGCTTTAGTCTGCTGCTCTACATAGTTCATAAACAGCCCGCGTAGAGTAGCACCGGGAGGACAGTCTCTTTTTTCAGCCTTTGCCAACGGCCCCATTCCGTCATTCCCATCTGCCAGATAGTCAATGGTAGCTACCGTATACAGTTTATTATCATCGATTGGCTTACCACCAATAGTACCATCAAGTAATTTACCGTCTTTAGTGATTTCAAGACGTACTCCGCTTACTCCCTCACCTTTACAGGCCGCTATGGCAGCAAACAATTCTTTCAATACGCTTCCCTTTAGTGTCACTACACACAACGAATTCTCAAAAGGCAATATCTCATAAATGTTTCCACAGGTTATCTCTCCTTCAGAAAGTATATTCCGCAAACCACCCATATTCATCAGTCCCATATCGGCGGGTTTACCCAATACTTGCGTAGCAGCCCCTTTCAGTACATCCGCTACCAGATTGGAAAGCAAACTTTCCGGTCCTCCCTTTTCCATTGTCATTTCGCTTGTGCCTACTACACGATACATCATGCTGTCTACCGATGCCTTGTAAGGGGCTAACAGCGCCACAGCCTCTGCATCAGGATGTGTATCCCAGACCGAATCAATTGTAATCATACTTCCTTCGGTATTCACCAGCTTATAAGGTGACTGACATGAAGAAAGCATCAGGAGTGCCATCAGAGCCACTCCGGAAAAGAGCTTTGCATAAGTTTGTTTCATATCTTATTTTTTTAATCGTGCTACAAATATAGATAAAAATGTTGGTAGTGTGCTAAATAATTCGTTACTTTGCACCGCTTTCGCGCAATCGCTGTCAGGAGAGAGTTGCCTGATATGTTGCGTTGTAACGATAAAACAATTTAATAACAAGAACAATGGATTTCATTAAAATTGCAGAAGAAGCATTTGCTACCGGTAAACAACACCCAAGCTTCAAAGCAGGTGACACAGTAACTGTAGCATATCGTATTATCGAAGGTAACAAAGAACGTATACAGTTGTACCGTGGTGTTGTTATCAAAATCTCCGGTCACGGAGACAAGAAACGTTTTACTGTACGTAAAATGTCAGGAACTATAGGCGTAGAAAGAATTTTCCCAATC
>ERZ856578.304-NODE-304-length-102812-cov-43.923171_pt1 | contig 102812 bp, 74 predicted proteins | sample MGYA00514384_ERZ856578 | MGnify/ENA primary metagenome ERZ856578 (study PRJEB29103, sample SAMN06111958) | human gut metagenome | biome: human gut; feature: ankylosing spondylitis patient; material: healthy_person | host: Homo sapiens | place: China:Hangzhou... | reverse complement strand
GACGAAAATGCGGGAATGGGACGAATGGCTGCGGCACCGAATCCGTGCATACATCTGGAAGCAATGGAAGAAACCGAAGACCAAACTCAAGAACCTCATGAAGCTCGGGGTTCCGGAATACTACGCACATATGGCCGCCAACAGCTGCAGAGGATATTGGTTTACGGTGAACACGGGAGCCGTGACAAGAGGCATGACAAACGAAAGACTCACACGCGCGGGATTCTTTGAACTCTCTCCGGCGTATGAGTCGATTCAGTCTGCTTGTATTGGACGCGCCGTGTACCGAACGGTACGCACGGTGCGGTGAGAGGACGGGGGGAAATCACCCCCTCCTACTCGATTGCCGCTTTAGCAGCCAATTCCACTGCGCGATAGGCGGATTGAAAACAAACAGAGTCTTGTGTAAGTTCCTGATGGCCTTCCTGTTGTCATTCTCCTACAACTTTTCATGGTGAACTGACTTTTTTGGTTATGAAATTACGACTATTATATTATCGCAACCATTTTCATTTCATGATTAGCGATATAAATATGCCGTGAACAAACGAAAAAATCAATTCACGACGAAAAAATGGTGCGAACGCACATGTCCGAAATGGTTGATAAACGGCCAAAATGATTGACAAAAGGTGTGGAACCTGATATAGTGCAGATAACGAGGTGAACGAACCTCAAAAGGAGGATGTTACCATGAAGAAAGTCATCAGTCTGCTGCTGACGGCAATGCTGCTGCTGTCGATGCTGCCCGCCACGATGGCGGAGGGCGTGGAGTACATTCCCGCGCCTTACGCGCTTGACGCGGAGAGGGCGGGACCGAAGGCGTATGTCGAGCCTGTGTTCTATGCCAACGGCGAGGGTGAACCGACCATCGGCGTCACCTATGTCGGCGTAATCAAGGCGGACGGAAAGTACTTCAAGGACTCGAACAACAACCACGAGCTGGATCCCTTTGAGGACTGGCGTCTGGATCCCGAAACCCGCGCAGCCGATCTGCTTGCCAAGATGAGCGTAGAGCAGAAGATTGGTCTGTCGCTGGCGCAGATGGTTCTGATGCCTGGCGCGACCACCTACGAGGCGGCGCTGGATGCAGACGGAAACGTGGACTTCAGCAAGCTGATGGTTGTCAGCGAAAAGGTGTTTGACGTTGCGATGGACGATCCGACGCGTGTCAACAACTCAACGGCGGAAATCATCGCCTTCAACAATCGCATGGGCGTTGTCCGCGTGATGTCGGACGTGGGCGCGGGCGTGCTGTACAACAACGCCACGAACCTGACGACCGAATACGCCGCTGCGGCGACGGGCGAGCCCTGCATTCCGTTCACCCTCATTTCCAATCCCCAGAAGTTCCCCGGCGAACCCGGCACCATGGGTCTGGCGGCGGCGGTGATGGGCGACGTTGCCAACGGCGGCGACTACAGCCTGATTGAACGCTTCGCGGATCTGGATCGCCAGATTTGGGACGCGAAGGGGCTGGATCGTATGTATGGCCGTCAGATCGACCTGATTACCGACCCGCGCTGGGGACGCAACGTGACAACGTTCACCGAGGATCCCGCGGTGATGGCGAACATCACGACCGCGCTGATCAAAGGCTATCAGGGCGGCACCGACGGCTTGCAGCCGAACGGCGTTGGCCTGATCGTCAAGCACTTCCCCGGCGACAGCGCTTCCTATAACGGCTTCAAGTCGCACTACAAGACGGGTCAGTGGCGCATGTACCGCACGGAAAACGCCATGGAAAAGTACTTCCTGCCCGGCTTCCAGGCGGCGGTTGACTGCAAGACGGCGGGCATCATGTCCTGCTACAGCCGTCCCATGCCCATCAATGCCAACCAGACCTACCGCGGCGTGGACATCAATTCGGATTCTGTCGCGACCTCCTATAATGCGACCCTCCTGCAAACCCTGCTGCGCGATACGATGGGCTTTGAGGGCTTCGTCAACACGGACAGCAACATTCTGTTCGATATTCCGTGGGGTGTGGAAGAGCTGACGCCCCTTGAGCGTATCGCTCTGATGTATAACGCTGGTTCCGACATCATCGGCGACTGGTGGGGCAAGCCGATTGATTATTCTCTGGCGCTTGAGGCGTACAGCAAGGGCATGATTCAGGAAGAAGCCCTGACCCGTGCAACGACCAAGAACGTGGTCTCTTTGCTGGAATCCGACCGCTTTGAGAATCCCTATAAGGATTTGCAGACCAGTCTGGCTGCCGAAGCGGCTTATGCGCCCAAGGTGGAAACGCTGGCGCTCGAAATGTCCACGAAGTCGCTGGTTCTGCTGAAGAACCACAATAACGTTCTGCCGCTGAAGGAAACCGGCAAGAAGGTTTTCGTCGCTTCCTTTACCCGCAGCGGCGAGGACGACAACAAGCTGGCGAACTGGAATAGAACCCTCACGGAAGCCGGCTATGTGATCGTTGAGAAGGCGGGCGAGGCGGATATCGTTCTGCTGGACGTGAAGCCGGACTTCCCCGCGAATAATGGCTGCATGAACACCCTTGACCTTGTTGAGGATCTTGAGGTTGCGGAGTATGACACCAAGACCGGCATGAAGACGGGCGGCATGACGGATCTGACCACCCTGATGGACGTGAAGAAGATTAAGAAATACGCCAAGGCAGTTCATGCAAACGGCGGCGTCGTCATCTGCTCCCTGACCCTCAGCGCACCGTGGATTCTGACCAAGCTGGAACCCTACTGCGACGCGATTCTTGTGAACTTTGCCTCCGTGACCGAGCTGGCGGGGCTGAGCGAGCTTGTGACCATCACGGATCTGCAGCTTCAGGTGCTTTCCGGCGCTATCATGCCGACCGGTAAGCTGCCCGTGACGCTGCCCTCCTGCACCGCAGTTCTCGAGGTCACGGATACCGAGATCGACGGCGTGGTGTATGAGCTGTGCGCTTCTCCCAACGACGTGCCCGGCTATGACAAGGATCAGTACATTGCGCCCGAAGTGCTGGCGCAGTCGCCTTCCGGCAGCTATGCGTATCAGGATGAGGACGGCAATACCTACAAGGTATGGTTCGGTCTGACCTACTGACGCAATTCCCAAATTCCCAAAAGCAATCTGCCTGCGCGTTCTTATCGCGAACTTGTATGATATGCTATTTCGCAGGCAAATGCTGACGAGGGGGGCAATCTTCCCTCGCGGACTCCTTTTCCTCGGTCGCTGCTGATGCGCGACTTGGGCAGCGACCCGTTCTGCGCGCCGCTCCCTCCGAATTCATCGGAGGGGGCGGCGTTTTGAGTGCGCCCGGCGGCGCACGTTTCTAAGGCAATCCCGCACAAAGAAAGAACAGCAAAAAGGTCGGGAAAGAGGTATAATAAAGAGGTGAAGAAGCAATTGACGATGAGCCTAATCAGCGACGAGCTGGGGCAGGCATCAACGAAGAAGAAAGAGTTTCTGGGAATCATGGAGAAACTGATTCCGTGGTCGGAATGGGTCGGGATCGTGCAGCCGCACTATTACAAAGGAGAGCGCGGCAATAAGCCCTACGACTTGGAATTGATGCTCCGAATCTATGTGCTGCAGCACCTCTACAACCTCGCGGATGACACGGCGCGCAATGAAATCATCGACAGCCGTGCATTCTCGCAGTTCTGCGGTGTGGACTCCAGCAATCAGGTGCCGGATGGCGATACCATCGGGCGTTTTCGGCATATTCTCGAACGGAATCAGCTTGGCGAAGCGTTTTTCACGAATGTGGTCGAAAGTTTGCAGAAGTGCAATCTGATGCTGAAAAAGGGAACGATTGTGGATTCGACGCTGATAGCCGCGCCTTCATCGACGAAAAACAAGGAAAAGCAGCGTGATCCGGAAGCTCATTCCGTCAAAAAGGGCAACCAATGGTACTTCGGCTACAAAGAGCACATCGGCGTGGATGCGGACAGCGGACTGGTTCACACGGTGGAAACAACAGCCGCCAATGTGCACGACAGCAACATGGTTGACGAGCTTCTTCAAGGAACGGAGGAGGAAGTTTATGGTGACAGCGGGTATCTGGGTGCAGAAAAGAAGGATGATGCAATTCTTGTCAACAACGAAGAACATCCTATCCGGCATCAAATCAACAGGCGTCCGTCGCAGCTGAAGAAAGCAAGCGGCGAAAAGTTCGAGCTGCTCAAAGCAATCGAACATGCGAAATCCTCGGTTCGTTCCAAAGTGGAACATGTGTTTTGCGTGATAAAGAGAATCTTTCATTTTTGCAAAACACGATTCCGAGAACGGGAAAAACTGCATCAGTATTGCTGCACGCTGTTTGCACTTGCGAATTTATACCTTGCTCGCAATCGAATGAAGGTTGCGTAACGAGGTTTATTTCGCGCGCAAACAGTGCGCTTGAATTGCGCTTTTTCTCGAAATTTTGGTCAGCGGGGATGACGTGGATGGTTTGGGCGCAATTATAAGGGGTATCCTAAAAAGAAGGAGTATTTTATGCCATTAAAAATAGATGATCTTTTGCGTATTCCGCAAAGTGATATGGACAAAGTTAAAATAAAATTTAATCAGCCAAGCCCGGATGAAGATCCGCTGGATCTTTATAGAAAGAATCCGGATATTGTAAATACACAGTGGCTGTTTTGGAGAGAACAGAGACGTTATTTCTATGAAGGCCAGATTGCAGTTTGTTTTTTGAAAATAGGCTGGGATAAGTGGCTTTTGACCACGATAAAGAAAATTACGAAGGATCTTAATATTGTAGGTGGAATATCTTATGACGGAGATGAACTGCCGGAGTATAAACCCTACTATGGAAGATTGATCATACAGTTTCATAAGACATGTCAAGCACAGGGGATTTACTATAAAAATGTATGTGATGAACTGTTAGTGAACCAGCTTCTCCCTGCTGCATTTGATGGCTACGATTTTCCGGGATACGATGAGGTAAGGCTTACTTGGGAGCAACTTGAAATTATCATCAAACAGCACAAGAAGGACTGGATGGCAGCCTTGCAGAATCAGAAAGCGGTTTATCTAATTACTGATAGAAGTAATGGAAAATTATATGTCGGCTCGGCTACAAGCGACAACGGGATGCTGCTGCAGAGATGGGCAAACTATATTGATTCAGGGCATGGCGGCAATAAAGAACTGATTGAACTGGTAAATAAAGAAGGCATTGATTACATAAAGAGAAATTTCCAGTATTCCATTCTTGAAAATTATAATGCAAGAGTGGATGACAGCGTGATTCTCGAAAGAGAAAGCTGGTGGAAGGACACTCTACAAAGCAGGAAATTCGGATATAATGCGAATTGAGTGAGATGTGACGAAAATGGGAAAGAAGCAGCTCATGGACCAAGAACTATTCAACCCACAATCTTCTTCCGTAAGTTCCTCCCGAATCATTTACACCCCATCAACCTTTGCCAGAACGTCCTTGCTCCATCTGCAGGAGGTCGGCTCTTTGCAGGCTGTTCATCCGCATATATCTCAGAGAGAAAATCTGGTGTCGTTCCTGTGTTTCATTGTTCTGTCTGGCGAAGGTGAACTTTCCTACGAGGGGCAGACCTATCAATTGCGCACAGGCGATTGTGTGTTCATAGACTGCCGAAAAGCGTACAGTCATTCGACTTCCGATAATCTCTGGTCGCTTCAGTGGTGTCACTTCTATGCACCGTCCCTTCCGGCTGTGTATGAGAAGTATAAAGAGCGTGGAGGTCGTCCTGTGTTCCATCCAGATAATCTAACTCCGTTTACCTCTCTTCTGACAGATCTTTACGACCTTGCTTCTTCATCCGATTACATCCGAGATATGCGGATCAATGAGAAGCTGGGGACGCTGTTGACGCTCCTGATGGAGCAGTCTTGGCATCCAGAGAGTGCGACAATAAGCCGGAAGAGAATGGAACTGGCAGCCGTGAAGGAATATCTGGACGAACACTTTACAGAGAAAATCATGTTGGAAGAGTTGGCAGAAAAGTTCTTTATTAACAAGTTCTATCTATCCAAAATCTTCAAAGAGACTTACGGAACGACGGTCAATAACTATCTGATCTCAAAGCGGATCACCAGAGCCAAGCAGCTGCTTCGCTTTACCAATATGACTGTGGATGAAATAGGCGCTGCGGTTGGCATGGAAGATGCAAACTACTTCAGCCGAATGTTTCGCAAAGTAGAAGGAATCAGTCCAAGCGAATATCGGAAACAGTGGTGACATGGAGGCACAGCGAGAAATCGCTGTGCTTTTTTTGAAAAAGGAAAGACACAGAAACCGGCCGGATGGCTGGAAATTCTGAGAAAAGAGGAGAGAAAGAAATATGAAGAGCTTGTATTCAATGTTTTTATCCCAGGCCTATCAGGACTGCTGGGATGATTACAACCGTTCCGTGAAACTGAAAAATTTCCCCAGATGGGATTATGTGATCCTGACGGCATCCAATGACCAGCAGGCAGAGGGATTCCGCAGGCAAATCGAAGAGCGGAAGGAGTATCTTCCGGCAGGGACAAGGTTTGCAGCGATCCCGGATCGGGGTGGCGAGCGTGTGGGTTCCGGCGGTGCGACGCTGGAGGTGTTAAAGTATCTCCATGAGCAGGAGGGAGACTTCCGGAAGCTGCGCGTTCTGGTCATCCACTCTGGTGGCGACAGCAAGCGTGTGCCGCAATATTCCGCGTTGGGGAAACTGTTCTCACCGGTGCCCCATCAGCTGCCGGATGGCCGTAGCTCTACACTTTTTGATGAATTCATGATCTGCATGAGTTCAGTCCCGTCCCGGATCCGTGAGGGGATGGTGCTGCTGTCCGGGGATGTGCTGCTTCTGTTTAATCCGCTGCAGATCGACTATAACAATGTCGGTGCGGCGGCGATCTCCTTTAAGGAGCGCGTGGAAGTCGGAAAGAACCATGGCGTATATGTGAACGGGGAAGACGGCAACGTGAAATGCTGCCTCCAGAAGAAGTCAGAGGAGGAACTGCGAAAGGCCGGTGCGGTGAATGAGGCAGGCTGTGTGGACATTGACACCGGTGCGCTGATCTTCAGCACCGCCATGATGGATTCACTGTATTCCCTGATTGGGACAGAGGAAGGGTATGACCGGTATGTCAACGGGACGGTGCGTCTGTCCCTGTATGCGGATTTTCTCTATCCGTTAGCGGAGGATTCTACGCTGGAGCAGTTTTATCTGGAAAAGCCGGAAGGGGAATTCTGTGAGGAACTGACAGAAGCGAGGGAACAGGTATGGAAGGTGCTTCGTCCTTACCGGATGAAGCTGCTGCGTCTGGCCCCGGCGAAGTTCATCCACTTTGGCACGACAAGGGAGATTCTTGCACTGATGTGCGGCGGCGTGGAGGAGTATGCCAGCCTTGGCTGGAGCAGCCGTGTGGCAAGCAGCATCAGCGGCAGCACAGCCGGGTATAACAGCGTGCTGAGCAGCCGGGCTTCCATTGGGAAGGACTGCTATCTGGAGGTATCCTATGTCCACAGCCATGCAAAGGTGGGAAACAACTGTGTCCTTTCCTTTGTGGACATCCACGATGAGGTGATCCCGGACGGGGTGGTCCTGCATGGGCTGAAACAGCGTGACGGGAAGTTCGTCGTGCGCATCTTTGGCGTGCAGGATAATCCGAAGGAGAACCGGCTGTTTGGCAAGGATCTGGATGAGGTGGCAGAAAAGCTCGGCACGGATCTCTGGGATGGCGGAAACCATACCCTCTGGACGGCAGAACTTTATCCGGAGAAGGACACCGTGAGGGAAGCGGTGGCGGCGGCGCTGAACCTGTATGCGCTTGTGACTGGGGAAGGCAGGCTGGAGGAATGGAAAGAGAGTCCGCGCAAGTCGCTGTGTTCCGGCTTCAATGCGGCTGACCCAGATGCCATCATCGCATGGAATCGCCGCATGGCAGACCTTGTGATGATGGATGAACTGGCAAAAGCGATCCGCGGACAGGTACCGGCACAGACGCTTCCGAAGCGTAAGGCATTGACGAAGATCCAGAGACACTGGCTGGAAAAACGCCTTGCAAGGGCGGATTTCAGTGAGAAGCTCCGCCTGCATTATTATCTTGGTGTGGTGCTGGAGGATGAGAACGAGATACAGAAGTGCTTTGGGACCATCCAGTCGGAAGTGCTGGAGGCTACGGTGCGCAGTCTCAGCTATAATGAGAAGGCACACATTGTGAAAGATACCCACACCGTGGAACTGCCACTGCGTGTGAACTGGGGCGGCGGATGGAGCGATACCCCTCCGTACTGCAATGAGCATGGCGGTAGGGTGCTGAATGCGGCGATCCTGCTGAACGGTGAGAAGCCGGTGGTGGTGAAGCTGGAACGCATCGATGAACTGAAGGTAGTCTTTGACAGCCGTGACATGGATGTACACGGGGAGTTTGAGGAGATCAGTGAGTTACAGCGCACCGGAGATCCGTTTGATCCCTTTGCCCTGCAGAAGGCATGTCTGCTTGCCTGCGGGATCATTCCGATGAAAGGGCATAATCTGAAAGAAGTGCTGGAGCGTCTGGGCGGCGGCTTTGTCATGCATTCAGAGGTGACAAATGTGCCGAAGGGTTCCGGCCTTGGAACCTCCTCGATTCTTTCCGCTGCCTGTGTGAAGGCGGTGTTTGAGTTCATGGGGATCGGATATACAGAGGAAGATCTGTATTCCCATGTACTGGCCATGGAGCAGATCATGTCCACCGGAGGCGGCTGGCAGGATCAGGTGGGCGGCGTTACACCAGGGCTGAAGTACATCACTTCCATGCCGGGAATCGACCAGAAGCTGAAGGTAGTACATGTGGAAATCCCGGAGGAAGCAAAGAAGAAACTGGACGAGCGTTTCTGCCTGATCTACACCGGTCAGCGCAGGCTGGCAAGAAACCTGCTCCGTGACGTGATTGGACGGTATGCCGGCAATGAGCCGGACAGTGTGTTCGCACTGGAGGAGATCCAGAAGGTGGCGGCGCTGATGCGGTTTGAACTGGAGCGCGGCAACGTGGACGGGTTTGCGAAGCTGCTGGATTACCACTGGGAGCTGAGTAAGAAGGTGGATGCCGGAAGCAGCAACACGTTGATCGAGCAGATCTTCAGCAGCATTGAGGAGCTGATTGATGGCCGGCTGGTCTGCGGCGCAGGCGGCGGTGGCTTTTTGCAGGTCGTGCTGAAGAAAGGCGTGACGAAGAAGCAGGTGGCAGAGCGTCTGCATGAGGTGTTTATGGACAGCCTTGTGGATGTGGCGGACTGTAAGCTGCTGTGGGAATAAGAGATATATTGTGTGTTCGAGACAGGTCGAGACTTTCGCAAAACTGCATGGATACAGTTGCGTATATTTCGCAGGCACTAAAAAACCAATATTATGCTAATAAAGCACTACTTTACCACTTAAGAGAATGTGCCTTAATTTATAAAATACAAGTGTGCGACAAAATGAAGCACAATCCATCAAACGTCAGAGAGGAATAAAATACATGAAAAAGGCACTTATCACGGGTATCACTGGGCAGGATGGTTCCTATCTGGCAGAGTTTCTGCTGGAGAAGGGCTATGAAGTCCACGGCATCGTCCGCCGTGCGTCCATCTCCAACACGGCTCGTATCGACCATCTGATTGAGAAGAACGCGATTACCCTGCACGACGGAGACCTGACCGATTCTTCTGGTCTGATCCGTCTGGTGGGCGAAATCAAACCTGATGAAATCTACAATCTGGCTGCGCAGAGCCATGTCCAGGTTTCCTTCGATGCGCCTGAATATTCCGGCGATGTAGACGCGCTGGGCGTTCTGCGTGTGCTGGAGGCTGTCCGCGTCTGCGGGCTGACGAAGACCTGCAAGGTGTATCAGGCTTCTACCTCTGAGCTGTACGGCAAAGTCGAGGAGATTCCCCAGCGCGAGACCACCCCGTTCCACCCCTACTCTCCGTACGCTGTCGCAAAGCAGTATGGCTTCTGGATGGTCAAGGAGTACCGCGATGCTTACGGCATGTTTGCCGTCAACGGCATCCTGTTCAACCATGAGTCCGAGCGCCGCGGCGAGAATTTCGTCACCCGTAAGATCACGCTGGCAGCCGGTCGTATCGCCGAGGGTTTGCAGGATCATCTGGAGCTGGGCAACATGGATTCTCTGCGTGACTGGGGCTACGCGAAGGACTACGTTGAGTGCATGTGGCTGATTATGCAGCAGGATAAGCCGGAAGACTTCGTTATTGCTACCGGTGTGCAGCACACTGTCCGTGACTTTACCGAGAAGGCTTTCGCAGCCAATGGCATCACCATCCGCTGGGAGGGTACCGGCATCGACGAGAAGGGCTATGATGCAGCGACTGGCAAGATGCTGGTCTGCGTGAATCCGCAGTGGTTCCGCCCCACCGATGTGGACAACCTGTGGGGTGACCCCACCAAGGCAAAGACCGTGCTGGGCTGGAATCCGCAGTCCACGACTTATGAGCAGCTGGTGGAAATCATGGCCAAGCACGACCGTGAGCGTGCAAAGCGCGAAAAGGCGCTGAAGGCAGTTCTGTAATTTGGAAAGAAGGTAATCTTGTTATGATGGAAAAGAATGCGAAGATTTATGTTGCAGGTCATCGCGGCATGGTGGGTTCTGCAATCGTCCGTGAACTGCAGCGTCAGGGTTACACCAATATCATCACGCGTACGCACAAGGAGCTGGATCTGACCCGTCAGGATGCCGTGGAAGCGTTCTTTGCACAGGAGAAGCCGGAGTATGTGTTCCTTGCTGCTGCTAAAGTCGGCGGCATCGTGGCAAATCAGGAAGCGCTGGCTGATTTTATGTATGACAATATGACGCTGGAGATGAACGCCATCCACGCTGCATGGAAGAATTGCTGCAAGAAGCTGGAGTTCCTCGGCTCCTCCTGCATCTATCCCCGCATGGCGCCTCAGCCCATGAAGGAAAGCTGCCTGTTGACCAGTGAGCTGGAAAAGACCAACGAGGCTTATGCGCTGGCGAAGATCTCCGGCTTGAAGTACTGCGAGTTCCTGAACCGCCAGTACGGCACCGACTACATCAGCGTCATGCCCACCAACCTCTACGGCCCCAACGACAACTATCACCCCACCCACAGCCATGTGGTTCCGGCACTGATCCGCCGCTTCCACGAGGCAAAGGTCAACGGTGTAGAGAGCGTTACCTGCTGGGGCGATGGCTCTCCGCTGCGTGAGTTCCTGTATGTGGATGATCTGGCAAACCTGTGTGTTTTCCTGATGAACAACTACTCCGGCAACGAAACCGTCAATGCCGGTACCGGCAAGGAACTGACCATCAAGGAGCTGACCGAGCTGGTCGCCAAGGTCGTGGGCTACACCGGCGAGATCAAGTGGGATACCACCAAGCCCAACGGTACTCCCCGCAAGCTGCTGGATGTGTCTAAGGCTACCAATCTGGGCTGGACTTACAAGACGGAACTGGAAGACGGTCTGCGCCTGTCCTACGAGGACTTCCTGAACAACCCGATGCGTGCAGAGCGCTAAACGCAGAACAAAAATAAATAAGCGATTTGAAAAAAAGGTCGTGTGTCCATGCAGGGCCACGGCCTTTTTTGCAGATGACAGGAGGAAAATTATGAATCTGGTGTTATTGTCTGGAGGTTCCGGTCAGCGTCTATGGCCGCTTTCCAACGATATCCGTTCCAAGCAGTTCATCAAGTTCTTCCACCGGGAAGACGGCGAGCTGGAATCCATGGTGCAGCGCGTTTACCGTCAGATCAAGGCAGTCGATACGGATGCAACGGTCACCATTGCCACCTCCAAGTCTCAGGTCTCGGCCATCCACAATCAGCTGGGTGAGGAAGTTGGCATCAGCGTGGAACCTTGCCGCCGTGATACCTTCCCGGCCATCGCACTGGCAGCGGCTTACCTGAAGGACGTGCAGGGCGTCGGCGAGGAAGAATCCGTTGTCGTCTGCCCGGTAGACCCCTATGCGGAGAATGATTACTTTGAGACATTGAAAGCGCTGAGCGACCGTGCTGCCGCCAGCAGTGCAAATCTGGTTTTGATGGGCATTGAGCCGACCTATCCCAGCGAGAAATACGGCTATATCATCCCCATCGGTAAAGAGCAGGTCAGCAAGGTGTCCATGTTCAAGGAAAAGCCAACGCAGGAAGTGGCAAAGGACTACATTGCAAAGGGAGCGCTCTGGAACGTCGGCGTGTTTGCGTTCAAGCTGGGCTATGTGCTGAAACGTGCCCATGAGCTGATCGACTTTGTGGACTATAAGGACCTGTTCAACAAATACGACACCTTGAACAAAATCAGTTTTGACTATGCCGTGGTGGAGCACGAGCCGGAGATCGAAGTCATGCGTTTCGCAGGAACTTGGAAAGATCTCGGCACATGGAACACCCTGACCGAAGCAATGGACAGCCAAGCAGTAGGTGAGGCAATGTTTAATGAGAAGTGCGAGAACGTCCATGTGGTCAATGAGCTGGATGTGCCTATCCTCTGCATGGGTCTGAAGGACGTGGTGATCTCTGCCAGCCCGGAGGGCATTCTGGTCTCAGATAAGGAGCAGTCCAGTTACATCAAGCCCTTCGTCAACACACTCGACCACCGGGTCATGTTCGCTGAAAAATCGTGGGGAAGCTTTAAGGTCATCGACATCGACAAGGCTTCCATGACCATCAAAGTAACCCTGAATGCAGGCCACCAGATGAACTATCACAGCCACCAGCATCGGGACGAGGTGTGGACGGTCATTGCGGGCGAGGGCAAGACCATTGTGGACGGCATAGAGCAGAATGTGAAGGCAGGCGACGTGATCACCATGGCCGCAGGCTGCCGCCATACTGTTATTGCCAAAACAAAACTGAAGCTGATCGAAGTACAGCTGGGTGAAGCAATCGACGTCCACGACAAGCAGAAGTTTGCACTGGAAGATTGAGATGCAACAGGAGACAGTTGGGAAGGATGCTTTCCCTGGATACATACATTCAACGACTAAATTGTGGAGTATATATCATTTATGCATTAAAGAGCCGCTCATATAGCGACAGCAATCGGAAGAATTTTTCCAGCGCCTGATTTCCCTCCCCGCGTGATGGGCAGTCCGCTCTGCGTGTGTTGATGTTTTTTCAACTTGCATACAGCCATCCGCTTCTCTATAATAATAGGTAACTGTGATCAAACGATCGCGGAAAGCGAAAAGGAGCGTTGGCTTATGAAGATTGTTTTGCTGGAATCACTTGCTGTCAGCGATGAAGTCCTCCAGAAATACACGCGCGATTTGGAGCAGAAAGGGCACACCTTCTGCGCTTATTCCCGCTGCGAGGATGAAGCAGCCCTTTGCGAACGCGCGAAGGATGCGGATATTCTCCTGCTGGCAAACATGCCGCTGAAGGGCAGCATCATCCGCCAATGCACGCATCTGCAATTCATTGATGTGGCGTTCACAGGCGTGGATCATGTGGATTTGCAGGCTGCCGAGGAGATGCATGTGGCTGTCAGCAATGCATCCGGCTATTCCAATGAGTCTGTTGCGGAACTTGCGCTGGGCATGGCGATTGACTGCCTGCGCAACGTGGAGGCGGTCTCCGCGCGCTGCCGTCAGCAGGGGACGAAGGAGGGGCTTGTCGGCCGTGAACTCGGCGGAAAAACGGTCGGCATCATCGGTTTCGGCAAAATTGGCAGACGTGCGGCGGAATTGTTCCATGCCTTTGGCTGCCCGATTCTTGCATATGACAGCAATCCCATTGCGCAAATGCCGGATTATGTGCAGCAAACTTCGCTGGATGAACTGCTGCGCCATGCGGATGTTGTCTCCCTGCATTGCCCGCTTATGGAAAGTACGCGCGGCCTGATGAATGCGGAGCGCATCAGCATGATGAAGTACCACGCAATCCTCATCAACACGTCGCGCGGCCCCGTTGTTGACTCGCAGGCGCTGGCCGAGGCGCTGAACAGCGGACATCTTGCTGCGGCAGCGGCAGATGTGTTTGAAATGGAGCCGCCCATCCCGCGGGAACATCCGCTGCTGAACGCGAAGAACTGCCTGGTGACGCCGCACATTGCTTTTGCCAGCGAGGAATCCATGCTTCGGCGGGCTGAAATTGTTTTTGATAACCTCTATGCTTTCTTGCATGGCGAACAGAAAAACGTGATTTTGCCGCGCTGAGGAATTGCCCATGAAAATTTATGTGAATTGTAATCAGCCTTTCCCCGGTATGGGGACGAAGGCTTGCCCCTTTTCAACCATTCAGCAGGCGGCAGACGCTGCCATGCCGGGGGATGAAGTGCTGGTTGCCCCCGGCATTTATCGGGAGGATGTACACCCTCTGCGCGGCGGCAGCGAAGAAAACCGGATTATCTACCGCGCCGAAGTACCGGGGCAGAGCGTGATTACCGGGGCAGAAGTGCTGTCACAGTGGGAAGAATGCGGCTGCGGCATCTGGAAAACCGTTATCCCCAACGACGTACTGGGGGAGGATAATCCGTTTGCGGATTTGATTTCCGGCGACTGGTACTACGATGATGCCGCCGAGCCTGTACACCGGGCAGATATATATCTTGACAACCGATCCCTGCGCGAGGTTTTTACGCGGGAGGCGCTGCTTGCCGCTGAACCGTCGCCGTATGCGTGGAATACGGAATTCTCCCGCAATGTGTGGATGAGCGAACGCACAGAGACAGAAACGACCCTCTATCTTCATTTGCTCTGCGGTTCTCCTGATGGTCATCTTTTGGAGTACAGCGCGCGCCGCCATTGCTTCTACCCCATGAAAACGGGTATCCATTCCATCACGCTCTCCGGCTTTGTCTTCTGCAAGGCAGCGCCGCAATGGGCGCCGCCGACAGCGTATCAAGAGGGCATGGTTGGCCCGCACTGGGCAAAGGGATGGGTCATTGAGGACTGCGAGCTGTATGAAAGCAAGTGCGTTGGCATTTCGCTCGGCAAATACCTTCAGCCCAATAACGAAAACAAGTGGCGCCGCTTCGGGCTGAAACATGGAACGCAGAATGAACGGGACGCCATCTGTCAGGCGCAGCTGGAAGGCTGGGATCGGGCGCATGTCGGCAGCCACGTTATCCGCCGCTGCAACATTCACGACTGTGGACAGGCAGGCATTGCCGGGCATCTTGGCTGCGTTTTCTCCGTGATTGAGGACAACCACATTCACCATATCAACAACAAGCAGGAGCTGAACGGCGCCGAAATCGGCGGCATTAAGCTGCACGCAGCCATTGACACCATCATTGCGCATAATCACATTCACCATTGTACACGCGGATTGTGGCTGGATTGGCAGGCGCAGGGAACGCGCGTGACGGGCAATACATTTCACCACAATCAGCCGCTGTGCGGGCGGAAAATCCGCACACAGCTGAGCTTTGGCGAAGACATTTTTGTTGAGGTCAGCCATGGCCCGACCCTGATTGACCACAACCTTCTGCTCAGCCCAATGGCAGGGCGCATCAGCACGCAAGGGATTGCATTTGCGCAGAACTTGATTGCCGGTTCGTTCACCTTTGTCGGTGCGGGAACAAACAACGCCGGGCTTTCCCGCCCTGATTCCGTGCGCTACACGCCTTACCATGTGCCGCATCAGACGGCGGTGGCGGGCTTCATGTCTATTCTCCACGGCGATGCGCAATTCTGGAATAACCTGTTCGTGCAACAGCCGATTTCTGAGGAATATACGGCCTACATCAACAGCATTGGCAAAAATCAGCTGTGCGAAATGAACCTCATCGCCGGTACGCTGCCCTATCAGGGCTTCCCGACAGAAAGCGAATACCTGTCACAATTTACGCCAGAGCGCATTGCAGGCGACCGCGGCATTTACTATGGTCATCTACCCGTCAAGGCAGGCGGAAACGTCTATCTGAACGGCGCGCAGACGGCGGATTGTGATATTGGCAGTGTCACCGTGCCAGCCCCTGTGACTTTTGCAGTTACGGAAAACGGCTTGACAACAAACCTCTATGATTTTCTTCCAGCGGTGGATACGAAGTGCGTCTGCAGCGATGTGCTGGGCAGTGCCTTTGAGCCTGAGCAGCCCTATGAAGCGCCGGATGGATCACCGCTGACGCTTGATACGGATATGTGCGGACAGAAGCATGTTCCCTCTCCGCTGCCGGGGCCGTTTGCCGCACCAATTTCGGAACTGCATTTTTAAGGCGACACCGCACAGCCGGGCGACGCCTTATACTATTTCCAGATTCAACTGCGCCATCTGCTTGCGCCTTTTCCCTTCTGGCGTCCGCTCATTCCACTTAGCGTAGCGCTGCTACGCTGCGTTTCATTCACGTTAGCCAGAATGAAAAATTCGCGGCGCATCTTGGCGCATTCTTATCTGGAAATAGTATTAACCCTACTGCCTCCTGCTCATTTTGCGTGAGCAGGAGTTTTTTTTATTCCACCTTTTTATTCCATCATTTTATTTTTTGTTGGGATGTGCTGAAAAATGTTGATTATTTTTCATATTGCGTTGCAAGGGCATTTTGTCTACAATGAACTCATTAGGAAGTCCGGAATTCCTACATCGTTTCCAAGCAAAACGACCCGAAATGGAAAGTGAGGTTTTCCCATGAAGAAACTGTCTGCGCTTCTCCTTGCGTTCGCCATGATGCTGACGATGCTCAGCGTCGCCTCCGCCGATGATGTACAGGTCATCCGCATGTGGTCGAACGACCAGCACGATCAGTCTGTCATCAAGGAAAAGATTGAAGCATTCAATGCCACGATTGGCAAGGAAAACGGGATTGCCGTGGAGCACACGGTCTATGGCAGCGACTATTACAGCACGCTGGATGTTGCCGTGACCTCTAAGGAAGGCCCCGACATCTTTAAGTGCAACAAGATTGGCAACTACGCAGAAGCCGGCTACATTCTGCCCTGGGAGAAGATTCCCGCGCTTTCCACGCTGGTGGAGCGCTTCTCTTCCTACAATGCGCCCGGCTACGGCGAATTCTTCGGTCAAACGTATTCTGTGCCGATTCGCGTGACGACGTATGGCATTGCCTGCAACAATCAGATTTTCGAGGAGAACAATCTGGAACTCCCGAAGACGTGGGCAGAGATGGAAGAAGCGGCGCGCGTCATTACCCAGAACAGCCGCGGCCGCAAGTACGGCTATGCGCTGGCGATGGGCTACGGCTCCTACCACTACTTCTACGTTACGCTTGCTAACGGTGCAAGCGTCGGTGATGAGTACTTCAATCATACGACCGGCCGCTATGACTTCGCTTCTCTCTCCGGCTTCCTGAAGCATGTCCGCACGTTCATTGATGATGGCTCCATGTTCCCCGGCTATGAGAGCATGAACGGCGATACGGCTCGTGCGCAGTTCTCCGCCGGCAATATCGGCATGATCGGTGTTATGTCCTCCGACGTGACTACCTTCAAGAATCAGTTCCCCTGCGATTTTGAGTGGACGATGATTCCGTATCCCGTGGCGGATGCCGAACATTACTACAAAGAGCCTGTTGGTGTTTCCATGTCCTACGTCATTGGTGAATCCGCCAAGGGTTACAGCGACAAGGTGGCACTGTTCCTGAATTACCTTTACAGCGATGAAGTGTTCCTTGCAACCAGCGATGCGCAGGTGGATATTTCCATCCTCGGCAACGAAATTACCAGCCAGTCTACCGCGACGGACATTGACCAGAACTGGCTGCGCTTCTCCGACATGGATACCTTCTGTATCAAGTACCCGAATCCGGACAGCAACCTGTTTATTGAGGGCGATACCTATCAGGACGTGATTAGCAAGATTCTCACCGGCATTGAGCCTAATATTGATGGCGCGCTGAAGGCATTGGACGAAAAGTACAATGCTGCGCTGGATGCAGCTGTGGCAAACGGCAAGGTTGTCCTTTCCGACTACATCGATCCCGACATTGCTGAAAAGATGCAGCCCGTCAAGTAATCGTCTGCCTTCGGAGGGAATCCCTTCTGCATCACGGATCGCAAGGGATTCCCTCTGCCTTTATCCTATTTCTAATGGGATTTTTCTCAAACAGGAGGAAGGATACATGACGAAAGTCATCAATCGCAGCAAGCCCGGCAGCTGCGCAAAGCATTTGTCAAGCAACCGGATTCAGGAGATTCTGATGATGAAAGGCATCCCGATATCAAGTGCATTGCCTTGACGATTCACGAGGATGATGAACTCATCTTTCAGGCGTACCTTGCCGGTGCGGCAGATTACATCATCAAGACACGGAGCATTGACACCATCAAGAATTCCATTCTTGCGGTCGTCAACAATCGACTGCTTCTGCGTCCCGAAGTCGGTCAGCGGCTGATTCAGGAGTATCAGCGCGTTCAGAATCAAGAGAACCGCATGAAAGAAACCATGCAGGTGATGCTCAAAATCAACACGACTGAATATGAAATTCTGCGCATGGCATGTGCCGGCATGAGCTACAAACAGATGGCGCGGGAACGATATGTTGAAGAAACCACCATTCGTTCGCAAATCAACCACATTCTCAAAAAATTTCAGAAGAACCGCATGAAGGACGTTGTCGCCCTGCTCAATGAACTGCACATTTTTTGAAAGGAAGGGTAACTATATGAAATATACTGAATTGGGCAAAACTGGCTTGCATGTTTCCGAAATTGGCTTTGGTGCGTGGGCTATCGGTGGACAGGCATGGGGAAATGACATCACCGACAAAAACGCCATGGCTGCACTGCAAGAGGCTTGGCAGCAAGGCATCAACCTCTTTGACACAGCTGACTGCTACGGCGATGGCCACAGCGAAGCGCTGATTGGAGCATTCCTCCTTGGGCAGCGCGAAAAGGCCGTCATCGTTACCAAAGGCGGTACGAACTACCGCGTGAAGGAACGCAGCAAGGACTTTACGCGCGATTACCTGATTCGCTCGCTGGATGAAAGCCTTGAACGGCTGCAAACGGACTATGTAGACGTTTATCTGCTGCATGTTCCCAACGCGCAGTGGCAGGACGAGGCGCATGTGCTGGATACACTGCGGGAAATCAAGAACAGCGGAAAAGCGCATTTTGTTGGTCTTGCCATGTGGGGGGCTGCGGATACGCTGCACGCGCTGGAGAAGGATACAGACGGCGTTATCGACGTGCTGGAAGTGCCGTTTAACATCCTCAACAAAAGCAACTTTGAGGTGCTCCGTATCGCCCGTGAGCGAAACATTGCCGTTCTGACCAGTGAACCGCTTGCCAGTGGCGTATTGACCGGCAAATACCATGCGCAGACGGACTTTGCAGACGGCGACCATCGCAAAGGCTTCTGGAATGATATGCGCTGGGAAACCATGGAAAGCTCTTTGCGGGAGAGTGCCGCCTGCGCAAAAGAAGCCGGCATGTCGATGGCGGAGCTTGCGCTTGCCTATAACTTGAGCACACCCGGTGTCACCTGCGTGATTCCGGGCGGCAAAACGCCGGAGCAGGTGCGCAAAAATGTTCAGGCAGCCGGCCTGCGTATTCCGGAGGACATGCGTCAGCGCCTGGCAGACGTGCCCGGCTTTGTGTACTGATTGCAGGCGGGAGAAGCAAGATGAGCTGCATTTGTCTTGATACGAACTGGTTTCTGAAAGGCTTGGAATCGCCTTGTCCGCCGGACTGGACAGCACTCAGCGCACTGTTTTCGGAGAATTCAGATGCCTTTTCTCTTCCGCGCTTTCCTATGCAAGTGCATGATGTCCTGCTGGCATATGGTATCATCGAGAACCCGAATATTCGGGGCGTCAATCGCGACCTCTGGATTCACGAGCGCGACTGGGTGTACTGCTGCCGCTTTTCCGCACAGGCAAATGTACCATCCTTGCTAACCTTCGATGGCGTGGATACCTTTGCGGATGTGTGGCTCAATGGCACACTGCTTGGCAGCTGCAGCGATGTTTATCTTTCATGGGAGTATGATGTTGGCCATCTGCTGCGAACGGAGAATACGCTGATTGTCTACTTTCACGCTGCGCAGACGGAGCTGAAAAAACTTTCCTTGCCCGAACGCTATGCAGGGCTCGTCCCAACGATTTCTGCGGCTCGCGTTTTTCGCACGGGGTATCATGATTACTGCGGCCCATCTCCCTGCCTCATTCGCTGCGGTTTGTATGCACCTGTCACCCTGCGGCAGGCAGAACCTGTCGCCTTGGCGGAAATCACCTGCGACACATGGCTGACGGAAGATGGGGATGGCGTGGTGCAAGTCCAGCTGACATGGATGGGTCAGGCAGACACGCCGTACGCTGTTTCACTGGCGGATGCGCATGGAACAGTTGTCGCCGACGCTTCGGGGACAACTGCGCATGGCAGGCAGCGGCTCTCCTTGTCTGTCCATCAGCCGGAACGCTGGTATCCGTGGACGCACGGCACACCGACTTGCTATACGCTGACGGTACGCGCCGAAAAGGAAGATGTTTCCCGGCTTGTCGGCTTCCGGCAAATTGACATCAGCGATAGGCTTCTCTTCCGTGTGAACGGAATGCCTGTGCGGATGTGGGGTGCAAACCTCATGCATCTGGACACCCTGACGAACTGCTATGCCTCGGAGAAAATGACAAGAATCCTTGACCTTGCGCAGCTGGCCAATTGCAATATGCTGCGCGTTTGGGGCGAAGCAGATAAATTGCCCGAAGCCTTTTATGAGGAATGTGACCGCCGCGGAATTCTCCTCTGGCAAGATTTTTTTCTCGGCTGCTCTTTGTATTCTGAAGAGGAGGATCAGCTTTCGCTTTATCGGCAGGAGGCTGAAATGCTGCTGCGCACGCGAAAGCACCATCCCTGCATCGCGCTGTGGTGCGGCGGAAACGAGCTGTATCTGGCGCAGGAATATCAGCACCCTGAGGCGCCGGTATATGGAGAAAAAATCATTCGCGAAGTATTCCCGGAAGTTTGCGCGCGGCTTGACCCGCATCGCCTGTATTACCCGTCTTCTCCCTGCGGCGGTTCCTTCGCGAACGACCCGCAATGCGGCGATACCCATGGCTACACACACCTGTGGTTCGTACCGGGACGCGCCTATCCGCACTTTTTGAGCGAAAACTGTCGTGTTTCTACCCCAACATGGCAAAGCATGATTCAGATGATGACGCCTGATGAGCTGTGGGAGGAAGGAGCGTACGCGCTGACGGCGCATCATCCCTGCGAAATTCCGGAAAGCTGGATGAAGCACACGCCCAACGAAGGCTGGCTGAAGCTGGGGCCTGTGGAGCATTATCGCGATGCAGAAACACCGCAGGAGATGGTGTACCGTGTCTGCGCTGCCCATGCAGAGTACATTCATGAACAGGTCGGCCGTTTTCGGCGAGGGCGTGCGCCGTGGGAAAATAGCGACATCCGCCATACCAACGGTCACCTGCTGTGGCGCTTGAATGAGAACAGCAACGTCATTTCCTTCGGGGTAGTAGACTATTTTTTGCAGCCCGGACATGCCTACTACGAAATGAAACGCTGCTATGCGCCCGTTTTCGCCAGCGTCACGCTGGATGATCACGCAGGCATTTATCTGACGAATGACACAACGAGAACCATTGCGGGCAGCGTCGAGGTTTCCCTTTTCCATCTTGTGAAAAATGAGCGAACGCGCCAAATGGAGCTTCCGTTCACGATAGAACCGGATGCAACAGCACGGCTCTGCACATTGGATGAATGGGGACAGATCCGCAAAGAACAGATAGTCTGTGTGCGCGTACTGGATAAGCGCAGGACGCTGCTTGCCGAAACGATTCAGCCGCTGGACATTGAACGACGGCTGCCGTATCCCCAGCAAGTGGGACTTTCGATGATTGCGTCGGCGGATACCGACACGCTGCTGCTGCGCTGCGAGCACTATGCCCGCTGCGTCTCGCTCCATGGCGACGGCTTTGAACCCCTGTTTGATGATAATTTCTTTGATTTACTGCCGGGCGAGACCAAATGCATTCGCGTACTGCCCTCGCCCAGCAGCGGTGTCATCTATGCGGAAACGGCGTATGATCAAACCATCGTTTCCTGTCAATGGGATAAGGAGAAAGAAAAATGACCACGCAATTTTTAACGGAAACGGTGACGACTCCCGTCAACTACAACTGTGATGTGCTGGTCTGCGGCGGCGGCACAGCTGGTGTTACAGCAGCCCTCTCCGCAGCCCGCAATGGCGCGAAAACGATGCTTGTTGAACATGGCGGCTATGTTGGCGGTACGCTGGTGAACGGCGCAGGCCCGCTGCACAGCTTCTTCAATCTTTACCATGCCTATCCCGAAGCGGGAAAGCATCAGGTCGTTCGCGGCATTGCGCAGGAGATTGTTGAAAAACTGCAAGCGCGCGGAGAATCAACCGGGCACATGGAGCAAAAGCGCGGCGGCAACTACGACTCCGTAATTACGCTGATTGACTGGGAGGGCTATAAGGCGCTGGCGCTGGAAATGCTGCAGGAGGCGGGCGTTCAGCTGCTGCTGCATACGGATGTGGTTTCTGTATGCAAGGAAGACGACCGTGTGCACGATGTTGTCGTTCAAAACAAATCCGGCCGCGAGGCAATCTGCGCAAAGGTTGTGATTGATACCACCGGTGACGCCGATGTTGCCGCCTTATCGGGCTGCGAAGTCGAAAAGCGCCACCAGACAACCAGCGTCGGAATGCCGTTCAGTATGCAGCATGTCGATATGAAGCGGCTCGTTGCTTATCTGGAGGATAAGCAGCTGATTACCCAGCTTGTATCTGGCGGCAAACTTTCGGAGGGCAATCAGGCAATCCGCCTTGGCTTTGATTTGAAAAAAGTGCCGGAATTTACGCAATTAATGGAAGAAAATGGCATCTGGGGGCCGCTCGGTTATTCGCTGCACGACGGCGAATTCACCTATATCAACGGCACATGCATCAAAAATGTCGATGCGACGGATGCACAGGCACTTTCGGATGCTGAAATCAAGCTCCGTTTGCAGGTCAAGCAGCTTTCTGATATGCTCATTCGCTATATTCCCGGCTTTGAACATGCTTATCTCAGCTGGACACCGGAAAAAGTGGGCGTTCGGCTGACACGGATTGTCAAGTGCGAACATGTCCTGACGCTGGATGAAATTGTTAGCGGCACACGCTTCCCTGACGAGGTTTTCCTTTACGGCTTCCACGACTGCGCGCCGCGGATTACCATTCGGGACGGCAAATGGTACGGCTTCCCGTACCGCGCGCTCGTGCCGGTAGGGGTGGAGGGGCTGCTGGTTGCCGGGCGCTGCGTGACCCGCGAGTGGGAAGCGCATATGTCCACCCGCAACACCGTTTCCTGCATGGCGCAGGGACAGGCCGTCGGTACTGCTGCCGCGCTGTGTGTCCGCGAAGGCGTGCTTCCGCGAAATCTGGATGTTCAGCTTCTTCGCCGGACGCTGCGGGAGCAAGGGGTATTTCTTGACTGATACGATTTCCAGATTCAACTGCGCCATCTGCTTGCGCCGCGCTATGATACGGCAGCAGGCATCGTGATGCAGGGAAGGTGGTCATTTTATGAATCAGCAGCTTCGGCAGGATGCTGCCCGCATTATTGCAGACGCGATTCATGCTGTTTTGCCTGACCAAGCGGTCATCCGGGCGCTGGAAGCAGCTTCTTTTCCTGGTCGAATTCGATTGGTAGCCGCGGGGAAAGCAGCGTGGCAAATGGCGCAGGCTGCCAGCAAAACGCTGGGCGATTCGCTGGAATGCGGCGTTATCTGCACCAAATACGGGCATTGCGGGGGAAAACTGCCGAAAATCACCTGCTGCGAAGGCGGCCATCCCATTCCGGATGAAAACAGCCTTCGCGCCACCGATGCCGCACTGTCCCTCGTTCAGGGACTGACAGCGCAGGATACGGTTCTATTCCTGCTTTCGGGCGGCGGCAGTGCGCTTTTCGAGAAGCCGCTGATTCCCTTGCAAGAATTGCAGGATATTACACAGCAGCTTCTTGCCAGCGGCGCAAGTATTGTCGAAATCAACGCCATTCGCAAGCGCCTTTCTGCCGTAAAGGGCGGACGCTTTGCCAAACTATGCCAGCCGGCGCGTGTGTTTTCCATCGTGCTGTCTGACATTCTGGGCGACCCGCTGGATATGATAGCCTCTGGCCCTGCCTGTCCGGATGCATCCACCTGCGGCGAGGCACTTTCGATTGCCGCACGTTACCATTTGCGCCTTTCGCCGGAAGCAATGTCACTGCTGCATCAGAAGACGCCCAAGGCACTTTCAAACGTCGAAACCCATGTCACGGGCAGCGTTCGGGAGCTATGTTCCGCCGCGGCGGCAGCTTGCAGTTCTCTGGGCTACACCCCCATTGTGCTCACGGATGTCTTGTCTTGTCAGGCGCGCGACGCGGGGCAGGTACTTTCCGCCATTGCTCGGACACATGCGCAGGACGGGCAGAAGCGCGCTTTCCTGATGGGCGGCGAAACGGTCGTGCACGTCACAGGCCATGGAAAAGGCGGGCGCAATCAGGAGCTTGCCCTTGCTGCTGCACAGGAATTATCAGGAATCACCAATGCGGCTGTTTTTAGCATTGGGAGTGACGGTACGGACGGCCCCACGGACGCTGCGGGCGGCTATGTGGATGGCGACACCGCTTCCCAGCTGTCGGCACAGGGAATCTCGATTGCGCAGATGCTGCAAGAAAATAATGCTTATCATGCGCTGGAAAAGGCAAACGGCCTTATTTTTACTGGCCCTACCGGCACAAATGTCAACGATGTTGCGGTGCTGCTGATAGATACGGAGGACGAAAACAAAAGATAGTCACAGAGAGAGGATTCAGGCGGCACTGTCTCATTTGTGCGGTGCCGCCTGAAACAAGGGGATGAATCCTGCCTTGCATTTTCCCTCCGCGCATGGTAAAATATTAGTTACCAGAGAGGAGGGGATGCCATGGCTGTGCGCATTGCCATCGTCGAGGACGAAAAGTCCGCTGCTCGCGCGCTGGAACAGGCGATTCAGCGCTACGGAACGGAAAACAAGGTGTCGTTTACGATTCGTGTCTGGCATGACCCGCTGCTCTTCTTGGAGGAATATCAGGCGGAGTACGACATCGTTTATATGGATATTCGGATGCCTGCGCTGTCCGGGATGGAAACGGCGCGGAATCTGCGGAAGATGGATCGCATGGTCATGCTGATTTTTGTGACCAGCCTGGCGCAGTATGCGCTGGAGGGGTACACGGTCGGCGCGTTTGATTATATCCTCAAGCCGGTCAAGTATTATGACTTCGCGCTGAAGCTGCATTGGGCGCTGGAGCATCTGCCGGAAAAGCAGGAAGCGACGATACTGCTTGTGTCAGGCGGCAGCAAAATTCGATTGCGCCTGCGGGATTTGCTGTATGCTGAGACGGATGGGCATTACCTGATTTTCCACACCGCCGAGGGGCAGATTCGGCAGTGCGGCACGATTTCCACGCTTGAAGCCGATTTGACGAACAAACAATTTGTCCGCTGCAACAGCTGCTATCTGGTGAATTTGCAGCACATTGCGGGCATCAAGGGCTACAGCTTGCTGCTGGATAACGGCGAGGAGCTGAAAATCTCCCAGCCGCGCAAGAAGCAGGTTCAGCAGACCTACAATGAATATTTAGCAGCGCACTAAAAAAGGCAGGCAAATCGCCTGCTTTTTTTAATGAGTCTTCGTTTTTTCCGCCTTTTCCGGGATGTTCAGCCGGATTTCCAGCAGGTAAACGCTGTCCTTGGCGGAGATTTTCATCGTGCCGCCGTATTGGCTGACAATGTACTGCATACTGGATGTGCCAAAGCCGTGGCGCCGTCCGTCGGGCTTTATCGTCTGCGGCAAGTCATTCTTGAACCTGATTTCGCCCTCGTAGTAGTTCATCACGGCAATTTCCACCGCGCCGCTCAGCCGCCGGACATGCAGGCTGATGACCCGCTTTTCAGGGTTGCTGACGCGCATCACCGCTTCCACCGCGTTATCCAGCGCATTGCTGAACAGGGCGTAAACGTGGCGCGTCCGCATGAAGGACAGGCACTCGCCATCCGCCATGCTGGTGAAGGCGATGCCGTTGTCCATGCACTTGAGCATCGTGCTGTACAGCACAACATCCAGCACCTCGTTGCCCGTTTTCACATTGCTGTCGTAGAGGTCGATTGCTTCCCGCAGGGCGGAAATTTCGGATTCGGTCAGGCGGCTTTGCAGCTTGTCCAGCTGATGGCGCAGGTCATGGCAGCGCAGATTCACAAGGTCGATGTTGGCCTTCATCGTCTCGTACTGCCGCCGATTCTCCGCCAGCACCTGATCCATCACCTCGATTTCCGCCCGATGCTGCGAAAAAAGCACGATGTCGTGGTGCAGCGCCAAAACAGAAATGCACATGAACACCAGGCAGCAGCGCAGCATTTCATAGAGCGGCCGTGAATCGGCGCGGTATTCGCTCATCACGGCGTTAATCAGCACACTGGCTAACAAGAACAGGATGCACAGCCACGTCGTCTGAATCTGCGATTTCCGATCTTCATGGTACTGCACAGACGGATGGATGAACAGCAGCCGAAGCAGATAGCAGACGGCCAGATGGAACACAAACCAGATGAGAAGTGTCACATCCGCATTGGTGATTTGCGGAAACAGGTTCATCGTCTGCGTATCGTCCGCGCCCGTAAAGGACAGCACGAGTGCGTACAGGCTGCCGGCAATCTGGACGGCGGCACATCCGGCGCACCACGTTTTCAGCCGCTCACACCATGTGCCTTCATGCGCAAGGAATAGCAGGGGCAGCACGGACAAGTATTCCATCAGAGCACCCAGAAAGCGTGACCAGAGCATTGCCTGAAAATGCGTGCGGAGGATGGCTCGGATGATCATAATCGCCGCCATCAGGGCAAGCCCCGCTGCCGCGCGAACGACATACTGCGGCTTGTGCTTCAGCGGGAAAATGAAAACAGCAACACCGGACAGCATTTCCAGAAAGGCTACAACGGAAAGGTACATTTGGTAATAATAACTTTCTCCCAGGCACTGCGCGAGGAATACAATCACAGCTCATTTTCCCTCCTTCATTTCGGTGCCATTATAGCATACGCATCCAGCCCGCCGCAACCCTGCCTTTTGCCCCGCGGTACAGGACAAAAGGCAGGGGAGACGGCGTCAGTCCAGCGGAATCAGGCAGTAGGGGTGAACAACCGCCTGCGCAGGGCCGTATGCTTTCAAGCCGTAGCGGTAGCCGTACCATTCGCCGTCGCCCGAACCGCCGTATGCATTCGCCAAGCTCGATGAATACAGCAGCGCAATGGTGTTTTCGCCGTTTTTCAGCCACGGCGTGATGTCCATGACCGCTTTCGTCATGCTCAGGTCGCCCGTTTTTTCGCCGTTGATGAAAACTTGCATACTTTCGCTCATCGGGCCAAAGTCGATATATGCGCCGTCCGCCGTGCCATCCCACTGGAAAACCGCCTTGTACGTCGCCTGACCGACTGTGCGCTCGCCCAGTTCCGGAATTTCATTCCATGTTTTCAGGGCATCCAGATGGAGCGTGACGGGGGTAATGTCCGTCGCTACCTGCGTTTCGGTGATGGTCTGCCCGAAGAGCGTTTCCGTGCGCTCGTTCACCTGCTCAGACGCCGTGTGCTTCATGACGGTAACATCCCAGTCGGTGATTTCAAACGCATCCGGCACCTGCGCCGCGAATTGCCGCGTTTCGCCGCTGCTGAGCTGCGCCTGATATTCGCCGGACGCTGTGACCTTGGCGGACAGGCTGCTGCCATCGCTGCAAACATCCGCCGCGTTCGTTTCGACCGCATGAAGCTCGCTGTCCGCCTCGCACGCCCGGAACACAAACAGCGCCACGTTGCCGTAATCCAGCGTCAGCGGGAAAATTGTGCTGCCGTTTTCATGGCGATAGACGCCCACGCGCTTCGTTTCGCCCGTCCACGCATCCAGCTGATACGGAATCCAAGTGCCGTCCACCACCATCTCCGTCGTGATGGTATCGCCGTGCGTATCCTGCTTTTCCCCCTGCGACCACACGGGAACATAGCTGCCGTTGCAGTAGTTGTACACATACAGGTATTCGGTGTCGCCGTCGCGGCGCGTCTGCGTCAGCAGCTGGCGGTTCGGCTCAGTAAAGCCCGCGTAAGGCTTCACCCCGGCGCTTTGCAGCACGCGGGCAGCGTCGTCCGCGTCCTTTGCGGAATAGACGTTGGGCAGCGCCTTCATTTCCGCCATCACATCCGCCAGCGCAGCCTCGCCGTCATCATTGTACGGCGTCTGGACGGCGGCGCCATCCACCACAACCACCTTCATGCCCTGCTGCGCCAAATCCAGCAGGGCTTTCGCACCGTCCAGCGCCAGCTGCTCCTGCCACAGCACAATCGCCTGATACCCCGCCTGCTCCAGCGTGCCGGTTTCGGCATTATAGTACACGCCGTCCGCCGTCAGGAAATCCGGGCTGAAGTAGTCGTAGGTATAGCCGTTGTCCTGCAAGGTCGTGGACGGGAAAAAGCCGGTCGTGTGGTCAAGCAGCCAGTTTTCGCCGCCGTGGTTGCCGCTGGTTGGCATGGGCTGCTGATAGTTCATGTAAACCATGCCGACATCCGTGCGGGACACACCCTCGCGGAGCAGCTGGCAGATGCGCCCCAGATGGTCGTTGAACGACGGATAATCCACGCTGGACGGCTCATGCGGCCCGAAAGCGTAGAAGCTGGCATACACCGCGCCGCTGGCGGTATAATGCGGCCAGCGATTATCCGTTCCCGGCCCGTACTGCGCAGACCAGATGTGCCACACAATGCGATTGAAGCCCGCCGCAAAGAGGTTGTACGCCTCCATCAGGTGATCCTGCTCGGTATAGGCATAGCCGCCGTAAGCGCCCGTTTCGGAGGAGAGCACCTTGTTCTGCAGCTTCGCGCCGCCCGTCCACAGGCGGTACATATCCACCTGATTGTTCTGGTTGAGGATTTCCGCCTCCGGATAATCCACGCTCATAATCGGCTCGGAGATTTCCAGCCGCTGCCCATAGCTGATTTGCGCGCGGGTCTTGATGCCGTATTCGTGCAGCCACGCGCGCAGCGGCTCCAGCATCCGTTCGCGGTAGAGCTGCGTCTGCACGTCAAAGAGGTCGTTGAGCACCTTTTCGCGCATGGCTTTGTCCGCTAAATCATAGCTGCCGTAGTCCACGGCATCCCAGTAGAACAATTCCGGCAGACCGATGGTCAGGTACAGGTACGGACGAATGTCATAGCCCTTGCGCGCCAGAAATTCTTCCGCCATGTCGTCGCACCAGAATGCGCAGCCGTATTCGGTGCTGATTTCCAGCGAATCCATGAACAGCTGCACGTCGCCTGCCTGAATCTTGGCATTCAGCGCTTCGTCATCCAGAATGTGCGATAGCCAGTATTCCTTCAGCGCCTTGACACCTGCTTCATCAAAGTAGTTGATGCAGTACGCGGTTTCAGCGGCGGGGTGGGATTCCTGCATTGCGCCCTGCTGCCAGTAATAGAACAGGCGGTACTTCGATTCGGCGTTTTCCGGCGTCCAGTCCAGCGTAATCGTGCCGTCCGCTTCCCAGACCAGCTTGTCGGTCAGCTCGATGATGCCCGTTCCGTCCGTCACGATGGGTTTCGCCTTGTTGCCGCTCGTCTGCGGCACGGCAAAAACGCCAATCAGCTTTGCCGTCGGCTCAATGGGGTAGACCTTGCTGCCGACTTTCTTCTGCAGGGGGATTGCCCCGCTTCGGCTCGCCCCTGCTTTGATGTATTCCACAATGTCCACGACAATCTGGCTTGCGCCCTGACTGTGCGGGTCAAGACCGGGGACGTTGGCAGTTGCCCAGTTTGTGCCGGAGGTGAGGGAGACGGTCATTCCCAAGTCCAGCGCCGTGTTCATTGCCAGCTTCAAGTCGTGATCCCACTGCGCAGAGCCGTAGCCGTAGTCCGCTTCGCTGATTTCGTCTTCGCCCTGCGCGCACAGCTCCACGCCGCGGAAACCGCCGTCGTACATCGCCTGGATTTCCGCGCGGATGGTCTCGTCCGTATGGCCCGCTTCCGCCATCCACCAGCGTACCTCGCTGCGGCTGTCGATGCTGGGCGCGGTATAGCGGCGCTCGATTTCCGCCGCAAACGCATCGTCCTCTGCCAGCGCCGAAGCGGCGGGCAGCAGCAGGGCGGCAGAGAGCAGCGCCGACAAGATTTTCTTCCCAGACAGCATAATGTCCTCCTTGCAACTCTTTCTTGTACAAAATGGGGCTCCGGAACACTCCGAAGCCCCGGAAAATCGTATTAAATCTTGAATGCCTTGACAAGCAGCGGCCAAGCCCAGAGGTAGAAGACAACTGCAATCGCGATGACGGCGACGGCAATCACAATCCACATGATGCGCTTGCCCTTCCTGCTCATCCGCTTGCGATTCTGGAACTGCTCTTCGCTCATCGGCACTTTGCTGTATACGCGAATTGCCATGAACACCAGCACAAGCGCCATCAGAATGTCAAAGCCGTACAGCACAACCTTGTACCACGCCATGCCGTACAGGAAGCCCTTCTGCTCCTCAACCGCCGGAGCAGCCGTTTCTTCCGCAGCATCATCCGCCTGATTCAGCATCGCCGCATAGGCGGGGTCAACCGCCAGCGAGTTTGCCGTGTTGTAGAGAATCTGATGCACGGCTTCGCGGAGCAGCTTGCGGCACCAGCCGGATTTGACGTCGCTGAGCGACTGTTCCGCGGTTGCGTGCACGAGCGTGCCGCCCGCCGCCAGATACTGGTCAGAGCCAGCGCCCTTCATGGTGGTGGTGTAGTCGGTGATGTAGCAGCCGTGCCAGCCCCATTCGTTGCGGCAGATGGCGCTCATCAGCGGATAGGAGCCGAAGGTGAACTGCCAGCCGACGCGGCACATGGTCAGCATGATGCCCTGTGCGCCGCCCTTCTGGATGGAATACTGGAAGGGCTTGAGGTAGATTTCACGGGCAGCCTGTTCCGTGCCCCACACAGCCACACAGCCGTTGGCGGCGCGGTTGGTGTCGGCGTCGTTCATGACAAAGTGCTTGATGTAGGCGTGCATACCGTGCGCTTCAACGCCCGCGCAGACCGCCGCGGAGCAAAGACCGGTCAGCACAGCATCCTCGGAGTAGTATTCGTAGTTGCGTGCGCCGAAGGGGGTGCGGTGGATGTTGATGCCGGGCGCGTACCAGCCCTCAGTGTTGGACGCAATCGCGTCTTCGCCGATGGCGTTGCCGTAGATGCGCTGAACCTCTTGGCTCCACGTCGCCGCCGTCATCGTCGCGCAGGGATAGGTGTAGATGACCGCGTCCGTCAGGAAGTTCGCAATGCCGTGCGGCGCGTCATACTCATACGTCTTGGGCTTGCCAACGGATTCCACCGCCAGAGAGCCCCAGCCGGACTTGTTGAACAGCTGGTGCATCTCGGAGAGCTTGAGTTCGTCCAGCAGCAGATCCCACTTCGGGTCGTTGTAATCCAGCCCCACCATGTCGATCAGCTTCAAATTGTTCTTCGCGCCGTAGGTGTAGGCTTCCTTGCCGGGATACAGGGCAGCATCCGTCGGGTCTGTCGGGTTCAGAGAAGCCGCAAAGCCCTTCAGCTCGAATTTCGCCCGCAGGTCGTCGGAAATCACATAGGTCGGTGCGTCGCCGGAGATGTTGCCGACGTTGGATACGCCCTTCGCAACACCGGTGGCGTATTCCAGCCCGTTATTGTCCATCACAGACCAGTCGGAGCGGGAGAGATACACCGTGTCGTCCGCATAGACGATATCATCAAGCTGGTTGGTCACTTCCGCGCCGGAAACAGCGTCCTTGTTCAGCAGTTCCCGTTCGGAAACGGTGTACTTGGCTGCCATCGCCGTGTTGCCGTTTGCGGTCATGCCGTCCGCCGTGGTCTTGCCCTTTGCGGCAAGCACGTTGTTCACGGCTTCGTGCGCATCGTGGGCAGCGGTCACATACCAGTCGCCCGCGTCAATCACATAGGTCTTGGCGTCCTTTGCGTCGTAGCTGGCAATATCCTGCTTGGAGAAGGTGACGGACACGCGCTGCGACTCGCCGGGGGCAAGCTCAGCTGTCTTGACGTACTGCGCCAGCGACACAGCCGCCTTTTCCACGCCGCCGGGGATGTAGGGCGACTGGACGTAGAATTCCACAACATCCTTGCCGGAGGTGAAGCCGGTGTTCTTCACCGTGACCGACGCGGTGCAGAGGTCGCCGTCCCAGTCCACCTTCAGGTCAGACCATTCAAAATCAGTGTAGCTCAGACCATAGCCGAAGGGATAGGCGACGGTGGCGGCGTAATCGTAGTCGCCCGCGTTGCCCTGCTTGAGCACAGCATCCTCATAACGGGTTTCATAGTACTTGTAGCCGACATAGATGCCTTCCGCGTAGTTCACATAGGAATAGCCGGAGAGGGAGCCGTCCTCGTTCACATAGCGGTAGTCGCCGAAGTTCTGCATGGCGGCGGAGGACAGGTTGTCGTGCACATAGGTGTCCACCAGACGGCCGGAGGGGTTGATGGCGCCGGACAAAATCTTGGCAATCGAGCCGATGCCGCCCGCCGGACGGGCATACCACAGCACCGCGTCAATGCCGTATTCCGCCTTGTCCACAAAGTCCATCTGCATGGCGTTGGCGGAGCTGATGAGCACAATCACCTTGCCGAAGGATTTATGCACCTCGGCAAGCAGTTCCTTTTCGTCCTTGTTCAGCTCCAGGTAGTTTTCATCCGCCGAGCCGCCGTAGCGGGACATGTCATACGGCAGGTCGTTGCCTTCCGCGCCCGTGCGCATCAGCACGACGACGGCAGCATCGTTGTAATCCTTGTAGGAGGCCTTGACGTCCGCCGTATATTCGCTCTGCGGCACTTCGTCAATCACCCAGCCGCCGGTTTCGGAGCCGTTGCCTGCCGACAGGCTGCCTGCGCCGGAGGAGTGGCTGGACGCGGCATAGAAGGCAGCCAGCGTGGGGTTGACCGTGAAGCCTTCGTCCTCCAGCACCTTCTGCAAAACGCCGCTCTTGTTGTCGATGCCAAAGAGGCTGATCTTGCCGCCCTTCATGGGCAGCGCGTTATCCTCGTTCTTCAGCAGCACCGCGCCTTCGGCGACAATCAGGTTTGCCACCTGCGCATGGTCATCCGTGTCAAACGTCACGGTGGAAACGTTCTTCACGCCGACTTCGCCGAAGTACAGCGTCAGGGCGGAGTCCCAATACAGCGCTTCATAGTTGGCAACGCCGACGGCACTGCACAGCAGCGCAATCACCAGCGTCCAGATAATTAAATAGGTACTTTTTTTCATACCCTTCTTCGCAGCACTCATGATTTTCTCCTTTTCATGCGGTTGATCATACTAATTCGATTCTAAAACATGGCATCGAGCATAGCAGATTTTTCGTTCCGGCAAAGCTGAGTGAAGCGAGGCGTACTGGAAGTACGCGCGAGCGGAACGAAGCAAAGCCGGGGCGAAAAAGATGCTGTGCGAATGACATGGTTTAGATGAGAATTAGTATCATGCGAAAGAAAATGGGGAAGGCGTATCGCCCTCCCCGCGAGGATTTTCCGGACTTACTAACACTTTGGGGATAAGCATTAGTCGTCGTCGGAATTGGTGATCACATAGTCAAAGGTGTCGCCGCTGATGGTGATGGTCACGGTGCATTCCTCCGCGTCAAACGCCGCGTCGGAGGTGGTCAGGTTGTCCAGCAGATACGGGCCTTCAAACAGGTCGGCGATCAGATGGCTTTCCGCTTCCTTGCACTGCACAACGCCCGCCGCGTAGTCGCTGTCCGCGAAAGCAGCGCTTTCCGTGTTCTGGAAGTAGGAGCCCGCCAGGGAGCCCCAGTTTTCAGACGCGGTGCCCGCCGTCGGGAACATCAGAACGACCGTGTCGCCATCCTTCGTGTAAGTGCCGGTGAAGGTGTAAACGATGTCCGCCGTCACGGTGCCGTCTTCGGCGGTCTGCATCAGGCGCTTGGTGTACTCGTAGGTGCCGTCATCCTTGAGGACGACGGTGTTCTCGCCGGTCATGCCAATAGCGGTCACAAAGCCGTTGTGGAAGGTGTTGGACACGAGGTCTTCAGTCTTGTAGACCTTGGTCAGGGTGACGTCCGCCAGCGCGACGGACAGGAGCAGGCACAGAGCCAGAGCGATGGAAAACAGCTTCTTCATGGGAATTCCTCCATTCTTATTTGGCGATTTTTCAACCACATCGCCTTCGATTCGCATCATAGCACAACGGCAGCGTTTTGCTGCACTTTTTGCGGAATCTACAAAGAAAACAGCATAAATTAAGGGAACACCGCACAAAGGACAGGAACGGGCAACGGCGTTGGCGGAAATTTGCCGGAAAGCTCTTTATCTATCGCTGTGTTCATGGTATGATAATGAAGGAAAAAACGACGCGCCGTGCGGATTGCACAGACATTGTTGGAGGAAGCGCAATGAAGGAGTTTCTGCCGAAATCCGCCGCGAAAATGGCGGATTGCCTGATGAAGCGTTATGGCCTGCTGACCAGCCGCTGGAGCTATGACTATGGCGTGGCGTGGCGCGGCATGGAGGCGCTGTACGCCATGACGGGCGAAAAGAAGTATTTCGATTACATCAAGGACGCAATGGACACGTTCGTGACGGATGAAAGCGGCGCGATTCGCGACTACACGCTGGATGAGTTCAATCTGGACTACATCTGCAATGGGCGGCAGCTGCTGTATCTCTACAAGGCGACGGGGGATGAAAAGTACCTGCGGGCGGCAGACGTGCTGCGCGACCAGCTGCGCCGTCAGCCGCGCACATCCGACGGGGGATTCTGGCACAAAAAGTGCTACCCCTACCAAATGTGGCTGGATGGGCTGCACATGTCCGCGCCGTTCTATGTGGAATACTGCCTGATGATGGAGGACGATGCGGGCATCCGCGATGCGGCGAAACAGCTGCAATTGGCGTATGAGCACACCTATGAGCCGAAAACGCGGCTGAATCACCACGGGTGGGACGAATCTCGCGCGCAGCAGTGGTCAGACCCGGAGACGGGGCGATCGGCGCACGCGTGGGGGCGCGCTGTCGGCTGGTATATGCTGGGGCTGGCGGATGTGCTGGCGCTGTTGCCGGAAAATCACGAATGCTTTGAGCCGCTGCGGGCGCTGATGGAGAAAATCAGCGCGCGGATGCTGGAAATCCGCGTGGATGGCGCGTGGCTGCAAGTGCTGGACTGCCCCGGCCGCGAGGGGAACTACTTGGAATCCTCCGGTTCGTGCCTGATGACGGCGGCGATTTTGAAGGCGGCGGCGAATCATCAGCTGCCTGACTGGATGCTGGCGGCGGCGCAGGAGAGCTTCCGGGCGATTCAGCGGCATTTCGTCGGGCAGATGCGGGATGGCACGCTGTTTCTGGCGAAAACGTGCTACGGCGCGGGGCTGGGCGGAAAAACGGACGCGTACCGCGACGGGTCGTATGACTACTATATTTCGGAAACCGTAGGCAGCTACGACATCAAGGGGACAGGCGCGTACATTCAGGCGGCGTGTGCCTACGAAGGGAGTGAACCCCATGCTTGACCAGCGTTTGGCAACCCGCGTGGAGAATTTTGTGAGCCGCCTGAAGCGCGAAAGTGTGTGTATGCACGGCTTCATCCTTGACGTGCGGGGCGAAGTGAAGGCGACGGCGTACTATTCGCCGTTTGAGGAGGGGAAGGCGCACCGGATGTACTCGGTGTCTAAATCCATGACGGCGCTTGCCATCGGCCTCCTGCTGGACGAAGGGAAAATTTCGCTGGATGACCGCATTGCCGACTACTTCCGCGACTTCCTGCCCGAAAAGCCGGATGCGCGCCTGATGCGCCTGAAAATCCGCGATATGCTGCGGATGGCGACGTGCTACCGCGCCACCGTCTACCGTGAAACCGACGACGACTGGACGAAGCCGTTCTTCACCGCCGAACCCACCCACGAACCGGGCACGGTGTTCCACTACGATACGGGCTGCTCGCAGGTGCTGGCGGCGCTGGTGGCGCGGCTGACCGGGCAGCAGGTGATGGACTACCTGACCGCGCGTGTGTTCACGCCCCTTGGCGCAGACGACGAGAAGCATTGGCTGTGCGATCCCGCGGGCACCTGTCAGGGCGGCACAGGACTGTGCATGTCCCTGCGCGATTTGCACAAGGTGACACGGCTGGTGATGGACGGCGGGCGCGGAATTCTGCCGGAATGGTTCTGCCGGGAGATGACGAAAAAGCACATCGACAATTGCCTGTGCGCGAACGAGGAAGAGCGCTACGGCTACGGCTGGCAGGTGTGGATGACGCGCGCGGGCTGGGCGATGTACGGCATGGGCGGGCAGCTTGCCGTGGTGTGCCCGGAGAAGGATGTCTGCCTGTGCACGATTGCCGACACGCGCCTTGACCCCATCGGCGTGCAGCGCATCTACAACGCCTTTTTCGACGAAATCTACCCTTACTGTGGCATGGAGGATATGTCGCCTGTTCGCCTGTCGCCCGAAATTCAGCCGCTGGGGAACAATCCCGCGTGCGCGCTGGACGCGTCGCCTGTGTACCATTTCGCCGCGCCGAACCCGCTGAGCCTCAAGCGCGTGGAACTGCAGGGAAACACGCTGATTTGGGAGAACGCGCGCGGGCGGCATCCGCTGCAATTCGGGCTGGGGGAGAACCGCGTAAGTGAATTTCCCGGATGGCCGGGGCGCACGATGTTATCCTCCGGCGGCTGGGTGTCGGCGGATGAAAACGGGAATCTGCTGCGCGTCCGCTGCCAAATCATCGACGATGCCCCCTGCGGCGTGGACATGCTGCTGCGATTCACGGGCACTTGCCTGACGGTGCAGGCGCGCAAATCCTCCGACCCGGCAACGAATGCGTATGAGGGCGTGGCGACAGGGTATGCGGAAGAGGATGCTGACGAGTCCTGACCGCGTTTTCCGGCATCCAAACGCACAGCGCCGTCATTCAGCGCGGCAGCATGTTTTGTGTCGCCCCGTCTCTCTCGCGCGGGCAGTCCCGCTGAAATCGCTTCAAATTCATGAGAACCCTCATTCATCCAATAGTTAGATTATACTAACTACGATTATACCATCCGCGCCGCAAAAACACAAGCTGAGTGGAGAACGAAATTATCCGAAAACGGCGGATTTTTTGGTTCTTCACGGAATCTTGGGGGAAAGCAGCTTGGGGGCGCGTCTGCGGACGCGCAAAGTTACTGGCAGGGACGCTTCGCTGCCTGCACCTTTGTTGAGTGCGTTTAAGATGCTGGTCGCCCGCGGAACAGTTGGGGCGTTGCCCCAAACCCCACAAGGGACGCTGTCCCTTGACCCTGCAAGGGGCAGACGAAAAGGGACGAAGTCCCCCCCTTGACCCCTTTTCGCGATTGAGTTGGTCGCGCTTTCATGCTCCTTCCGCGTGCAGCTTTTTTGTGCTTTGCCTGGTTGACGGTTAGCGACAACTAATCCCTGTGCGCTCATCCGCACGGAAAAAAACAGCCGCAAAAGGCGCGGAAAATCAGCAAAATCAATCGGTCACATGAGAAAGGTTTGGAAAACGAAGCATAGCGCCTGTGTTATAATCAAGGTACTTCAAAACAGAGGCGGACAAGGGGGAGCGGTATCATGGACGATCAGAATCGGTGTATGCGGTGCATGGGCCAGAAGGATTCGCAGCAGGAGACTTGCCCGGCGTGCGGATTCAGCGAGAAGGACTTTGTGCCGGAGAAGCATCATCTTCAGCCCCACACCATCCTCAAGGGGCAGTATCTGGTGGGGTGTGCGCTGGGCGAGGGCGGCTTCGGCATCACTTACATCGGCTGGGATATGTTCCTGCATATTCCGGTTGCGATTAAGGAATATTTTCCCTCCGGCGTCGTCATTCGCGATCAGGGACAGCACACGGTCAGCGTGTTCGCGGGGAAGGATGAAGAATCCTTCCTGCAGGGGCGCAGCAGCTTCTTCCGCGAGGCGCAGAAGGTCGCGAAATTCGACAACAACGTCGGCGTTGTGTCCGTCAAAAACTGCTTTTTGGAAAACGGAACGGCGTATATCATCATGGAGTACATCTCCGGCATCAATCTGGGCGCGTACGCGGAGCTGCACGGCGGCAAGCTGACCTTCACCGAAACGCTGAAACTCCTCCGCACGCCGATTTTGACCTTGGAGGAGCTGCACCGCGCGTCAACGTGGCACCGCGACATCAGCCCGGAAAACCTGATGCTTACCAAGGATGGCAAAGTAAAGCTGATTGACTTCGGCTCGGCGATGGAGAGCGACCGCGAGAAGAAAACGCGCGTGCTGATGATTCGCGCGGGCTATTCGCCTGTGGAAATGTATTCCAGCACCGGCGAGGACGGCCCGTACTCCGATGTTTACTCGATGGCGGCGACAATTTACAAGCTGATTACCGGGGTTACGCCGCCGCCCGCCACCGACCGGCTGGATAATGACCCGCTTGTGCCGCCCTCCGCGCTGGGCGTGAAGGACATTTCCCACGCGCAGGAAGCGGCGCTGCTCAAGGGCATGGCGGTGCAGGTGAAGAGCCGCTATCAGACGATGGAGGAGTTCTTTGACGGGCTATACGGCAAGAATGCCCCCGCGCCCGCGCCGAGCCAGCATCAAAAGCGGCTGATGATTGGCATTGCGGCGCTGCTGGTGCTGATTATGGTGGGCGTAGGCGTGCTGCTTGGACACGGCGGTCAATCCGTGCCGGTAGTAATTACCCAGACGGAAGCCCCGACCGAGCGTCCGACGGAAGCAGCCACGCCCGTGCCGTCCGCCGTGGAAACGGCGCTGCGCGATTTCCTGAATGCCAACGGCTGCGCGATTGCGGCGGATGAGGCCATCCCGGCGGATGCGCTGGCACGAATCGGCGGTGTGCGGCTGCTGGAGGGCAATATCGACTTCACCTTCCTGACGGACGAGGGCGAGCTGGAATATCGCGATTCCTTCTACATGAACCCGTGGCGGCGCGATGATCCGCAAACCCCCGATGTCCGCGGCGAAGCGCTGACGACGGAAATTAACCTGTCGGACTTCGCCTGCTTCCCGAATTTGCAGTATCTGGGCGTGTGGGATATGCAGGCGACGAACCTCGACGCGCTGTCGAAATTGCCGTGCCTGACGACGCTCGTGCTCGACCACTGCGGCTTGACGGAAAGCGACCTGCTGACCATCGCGCAGCACGCGCCGCTGCTGACGACGCTGAACATCAGCAACAGCAGCATCACGAGCGTTGCGGCGCTGGCAAGCCTGACGAAGCTGGAGCGCCTGATGATCAGCAACACCGGCGTAACGACGCTGACCCCGCTGGCGAACCTGACTATCCGGCAGCTGATGACCGAAAATACCGCCATTGTGTCCATTAACGAACTGCGCGGCACGCGGCTGGCAAAGTGCATCCGGCAATGGAATTGCCCGATTGTCACGGACGGATACGACCTGCTGGGCGAAATGCCGCAGCTGGAGGAAGTCACCATCAACGGCGACGAAAGCACCGACAAATCGCTTGTGCTGGATTTGTCTCCGCTGGCGAACGCGCAAAACCTCGTGTGGCTGGACGTTGGCTATGTCGGCGTGCAGGACATCCATTTCGTGAGCCGCCTGCCCAATCTGCGCTATCTGCTGATTGCCACGAGCAACCTGACGAGCATGATGATTGGCGAGGCGACCCTGCCCGAAACCCTTGCGTACATCGACTTTGGCGGCAACCGCATCACCAGCCTGGAGGAACTCCACCTTGAGCGCTTGCAGAAGCTGGAATACATCAGCCTGCACGCCAATTTCATCACCGACTTTTCGCCGCTGGAACAGTGCACCGCGACGGAAACGTGGATTACCGACCAGCACAGCCCGGATATGCTGATGGGATGGCTTGGTACGTCGCTGCGGGAGGCGCTGAATCTGCCGCCCAAGGCGTTCATCACGCAGAGGATGCTGGATAACGTAATCGGCGTGACCGTGCGCGACGGCGAAATCGAGTGGGTGTTCTACGAAGAGCAGAAGAATCACGATGCTTGGCAGCGCCGCGAGCGGGAAGTCAACAACTGGGGCAAGTATATCGACAAATACAGCGACAACTGGAGTGATCCGCTGTTTTTGATGCCCAACCCGACAGACGCTGACCTGCCAACCATGAATCCCGATTCGTTCGACCTGAGCGAATTGCAGTATTTCCGCCACCTGCACTACTTCCAGCTGCGCAACCAGCAGGCGGAAGGCACTTGGGTGCTGCCGAAGCTGCCGATTCACTGGCTGATTTTGTCTAACTGCGGCTTGACGGACGCGGATATGCCGTACATCACTGCCATCAACGTGGATGACGGCGAACGCTATAACGAGCTGTACAGTCTGAATCTGGGGGATAACGCCATTACGTCGCTGTCCGGTGTTGAGCGGCTGACGACGTTGAACACCTTGCTGGTGCAGCGCAACAGCATCAGCGATTTGTCCCCGCTAAGCGACCTGACGCGCATCCATTCGCTGAATATCAGCTGGAATCCCGGCATCACGAGCATTGAGCCGCTGGCGCAAGGAATGCGGGAGACACTGGTGAATCTGGACATGGCGGGTCTGGCAGTGGATTTGACCCCCGTCGGCGGCATGGAGAATCTGGATCACCTGCGCATCGGCGACGACTGGAACAGCCATCGCATTTCGCTGGATTTAGCCCCGCTGTCCGGGCTGACGGGCTTGAAGTACCTGCATGTTCTGGGCGCGAAGGTGGATAACGTGGAAGCAATCAGCAGCATGAGCGGCTTGATTTGCATTGACCTGCAGAACTGCGGCATGACCTCCGCCAAGCTGACTGCCCTCAACGGACATCCGCTGACGACCGGAATCAATCTGGAGCGGAACCTCCTGCGCACGCTGGGTGAACTGGATTTATCGACGCTGCCGCAGCTGAAGGAAATCGCCCTCGACGGCAACGCCATCAGCGACTTCTCGATGTTTGACGGCACGGCGATCACCGTGTACGGGCGGGATTGGCAGAACACTGCTTACTAAAGCGACTATATAATAGGAAGGGAGACTGGCTATGTCCGCACCGATGATCCTGGCGGAAAGCGAAGTGGAGCGGATTATCCGCCTGTCGCGCAACGCGGAATTTGCCCGCGCGTATCTGGAAAAGGGCATCCGCGTGCCGACGTTCCCGGAAATCCTCGCGGAATATTCCGGCGTCACCGATGCTTCGGCGCTGCGGGAGAAGCTATGCACCCGCCTGCAGGGCATGATTGGCGAGCCGAACGCCGCGTCAATCCGCCGCAAAGTGTCCGTCTGGTTCACGGGCAAAACCGCGCCGGAAAACCGCGGTCAGCTGGTGCGCATCGTGTTCGCGCTGGACATGAGCGACGAGCAGGCGCAGAATTTTCTGGCGTGCGCGGGCGGCGGCTGCCTGCATCAGCGCAATCCTATCGAGTTGGCGTACCTCTACGCGCTGCGCAGCCGCCTCAACTACAACGAGGCGTGCCACCTTATCGAGCGCATCCGCCATATTGCCATCGGCGGACAGGGCAAAACCGAGGTGCTGGAGAACGAGTTCACCAAAATCCGCGGGGAAGATGAATTTGTGGATTTCATCAGGCAGCAGCGGATGAATCTGGGGGAGCTGCACAACACCGCCTACGAGTATTTTCAGGAGTACATGGAGGTGCTCACCAAGCCGCCGGACAGCTTCCCCCACCTGCCGGAGCGCGCATACAGCGTGCGCGAAATTGTGCAGATGTACTTAAAGCCCCCCGCGGGCAGCAGCAGCGTGCTTGGCAAAACCCTGCGCGCCCACTGGCCGGATGAAAAAACGCTCTCGCAGATTGCCAACCGGCGGCAGGATGTGCCGCGAAAAGTGCTGATTCTGCTGTTCCTGATCACCGACGGGGCGGAAAACAGCCTGTATGTGAACGACGCCGCCGTCAGCGACGATGCGCGCGTGCTGTTTGACGACCGCTACCGCCGCGTGAACCAAATGCTGGATGACTGCGGATACAGCCAGCTTGACCCGCGTAACGTGTTTGACTGGCTGATGCTCTACTGCATGTACGACCACGGCGAGCTGAACGGCAATGAGCGCCTGCAGGCTGTCCTGCGGGAGACGGAAGAGAATGACGCTCTGGGAGGGGATGCCACATGACGATGCCCTATGCCTGTACGCGCTGCATGATGCCGACGGAGGAAGCCGTCTGCCCGGTGTGCGGGGCGAAAACGGAGAATGCACAGCGGATTCGCGATGCGCTGCCGCCGCAGACCATCCTGCATGGGCAGTATCTGCTTGGCGCGGCGCTGGGCGGCGGGGGATTCGGCACGACCTACCGCGCCTTGAAGCTGGAGAGCGTTGACCCCGTGCGCGGCGAAATGGTGGCGGTGAAGGAGTACTTTCCGCACAGCATTGCTGCCCGAAGCGATGACGGCAGGGTCGTCCCGCAGCGCAATGATGCCAAGCTGTTCACCAACTGGCGCGATAAGTTCGTGACGGAATACAACATGCTGCTGGAAGCCTCGCGCTGCCCGTCGGTGGTGCAGGTGCTGGATTTGTTCGAGGAAAACAATACCGCGTATCTGGTGATGGCGTACGTCGAGGGCGAAACGCTGGCGCATCGGGTGCGCGAACAGGGCGCAATCCCGCCGGAGGAGCTGATGCGGATGATGAAGCCGTTCATCGAGAATCTGCGGATGCTGCACGAGAAGAAAATCATCCACCGGGATATAAAGCCCGCCAACATCATCCTCAAGGGCGGCGATACCCCGATTTTGCTGGATTTCGGCAGCGCGCGCCCAAACGACCCCGATTCGCGCAAGACCATCCTCATCAGCAAAGGCTACGCGCCGCCGGAGCAGTACGAGGAGAACAGCCTGCAAGGCAACTGGACGGACGTCTATGGTCTGTGCGCGACGATGTACTTCGCCCTGACCGCCCAAGAACCCGCCGACGCGCTGGAGCGCAAGTACGACATCAATGTGAAGGGCAGCGACCCGCTTGTGCCCATCCAGAAGCTGTGCCCGAGGCTGAAAAGCCAGTGGGCGGATGCGCTGATGGCGGGGCTTGCGATGAATTTCGGCGAGCGTCCGTCATCGTTTATGGCGCTGGAAACGGCGCTCTTCAGCGAAAGCAAGCCGGATGCGCCGAAGCCCGCGCCCATCATCGACAGCGCGCAGACGACGCGCGCCCTGCTTGCCGCCAAGCGCGCCGGGAATCTGCTCAAGCGCTTTGCGCCGCAGAAGTACGAGAATATCCTGCGCGAAATCGACCGCATCAGCCGGTTGAGCAGCATCGCGCAGCAGGCAGAGAGCCTCCAGCAGCTTTTGCAGGGCAGCGGCGTTATCTTCCGCCTGCTGACCAATGGCTTCCGCAAAGCCTGATTTTGCTCTGCCGCCGCAAACCGTCCTGCACGCCCGCTATCTGCTGGGCGACACGCTCGGCGGCGGCGCGTTCGGCATCACCTACCGCGCCGTGCAGCTGGATGCCCCCGCGCGCGGCAGGGTGGTCGCCGTGAAGGAGTTTTTTCCGCGCGCCCTTGCTGTCCGGGCGGCTGACGGCAGCGTGCAGCCCATGCCCAAAGGTGCGGCGGATTTTGCCCTGTACTGCGCGCGGTTCGTGCGGGGATACCGCTTTCTGCACGCAAAGGCGAATTGCCCGCCGCTTGTGCCCCTGCTGGATTTGTTCGAGCAGAACGGCACGGCGTATGTGGTGATGGCGTACATCGAGGGCGAAACGCTGGCGCAGCGGGTGAAGGCGCATGGGGCAATCCCGCCGCGGGCGCTGATGCGGATGATGCGCCCGTTTCTGCACGATTTGGCGGCGCTCCACCAGCGGAAAATCATCCACCGCGCCATCATGCCCCGAAACATCCTCCTGCGCGGGGAAAATCCGCCGATACTGCTGGATTTCGGCGGTGCGCGCCCGGATAGCGATGGACCGCTGACGCGCTGCGCGAGCTTGCGGGGGTGGGGGTGCTTTCCGCCGGAGCAAATCTGCCAAAGCAGACAAGGCAGCTGGACGGACGTGTACGCCCTGTGCGCGACGATGTACTACGCCCTGACCGCCAAAGAGCCCGCCGACGCGCTGGAGCGCCTGTTCGCTGCCAAAACCGGCAAGGATGAACCGCTTGTTCCCATCCGCACGTTGTGCCCGAAGCTGCCGCGAAAACAGGCGGATGCGCTGATGGCAGGGCTTTCGCTGGATTCTGCCGCACGTCCGGCTGACTTCGCCGCGCTGGAATCCGCCCTGTACGGCAGCAAAATTCCGCATTTCGCATTCCGCATTCCGAATTGGTGCGCGCGGAAATGAGCGGGAAAACCCGCCATCATCAAGTGCTATAATTCCCAGTGAAAGCAAGCCCCGCCGACCAAAGCGGAGCACGATAGAAGGAGGAAAATCCATATGATTATGAAGCAGTGCAGCGCCGGCCATTTCTACGACGCAGAACGCTACGACAGCTGCCCTTACTGCGGCACGAACGAGGACAAGGTGCACACCCAGCCGAACGTGATTCCGGTGGACAACGGGCTTGAACCGACCGTTCCCGTGAATCCGACCACGGGATTTGGCGGCGGCGAGACAATTGGGCTGGATATGTCCAAGGAGGTGCGCCCGGTCGTTGGCTGGCTGGTGTGCATCGAGGGCCCCGATCGCGGCCGCTCCTACGAAATCCACAAGGAAAACAACTACCTCGGCCGCTCGGTGCAGATGGACATCTACATCGCCGGCGATGCCACTATCTCCCGCGACAGCCCGATGGTCGTCACCTACGACGCGAACAGCCGCAGCTTCTACTGCGGATTCATGGGCGGCCGCTCCATCGTCCGCCTGAATGGGATGCCCCTGCTTTCCACCACGCAGCTCAAGCGCGGCGACATCATCGAGCTGGGCAAAACGAAGCTGATGTTCGTTCCCTTCAGCAGCGATGCCTTCGATTGGGACTGGACGCAGGAGTAAGGGGAGGAACAGAGCATGAGGGCGAAAAAGTTGTTTTCCATCCTTCTGGCAATGATGCTGATGCTCTTCGCGCTTTTCCCGATTCAGGCGGTGCTTGCCGAAACGACCAATCAGCCCTCACAAACCACCAGTACCGCAGAGCCGCCTGCAAGCTCTGCGGTACCCACCCAGCGGTCTGACACGCCCGCGCCCATGTCGGGCGCTGAACCCGGTGTGGAAACACCTGTGGACGTGTCGGGGCAGCTGGGTTTTTTTGTTCAGCAGTATGGGCTGATGGTGCTCCTTGCGCTGGCGGTGATTGTGCTCGTGGTGCTGATTGCGCTGCTTGCGCGGTCGGGGAGGAGAAAGCGGACGGCGGAGACCGCGCAGGGCGAACAGACGATTGCCGTCATGGATATGCCCGGCGAGCCGCCAATCCTTGATGTGACGGAGGTTGGCAATGTACACAACATCGGCAAACGGAATTATCAGCAGGACGCGTTCGGCGTGTCGCCCCTGCAGGACGAGAAATTGCGGCATTCAAGAGGTGTGCTGGCAGTGCTGGCGGACGGCATGGGCGGCATGACGAACAGCGGCGAACTGAGCCAAGCAGCAGTTTTGGCGGCACTGCGCAGTTTCCCGCAAGCCCCCGGCGGCACGGGCGAAACGCTGGCGAGCGTCGCGCACAGCGTGCTGGACATGGTGCAGAAGCGCTTCACGGGTTCAGGGTCAGGGTCAACGCTGGTGCTGGCGAACATCCGCGACGGCAAGCTCGACTTCCTCACCATCGGGGACAGCCGCATTGCCCTCCTGCGGGATGGTGCGCTGCTGACGCTCAACCGCGAGCACAACTATGCCGCGATGCTGCGCCATCAGGCGGCTTTGGGGCTGATTCCGTGGCGGGAGGTGGCGGAGAATCCGCGTTGCCGCGCGCTGACGAGCTATCTGGGGCTGGCGGATGACCCGGCGATGGATTTCCCCGCCGAGGCGATTCCGCTGAACAGCGGGGACAAAATCGTGCTGATGTCCGACGGCGTGTTCGGCACGCTGGACGACGAAACGCTGACACGCGTGCTTGTCCGAAGCCCAAACGTGGTGGAGGCGGCGCATAAGCTGGAAGATGCGGTGCTGATGGAGAAAAAGGCGAATCAGGATAACTTTACAGCGGTGATTATCGAAATTGCAAACATACGCAAACTGAACCGGATACAAGCGTAAAGGAGAGAAAACCATGAAACAGTGGATGCGCAGGTTTTTCGCGGTGCTGATGATGCTCTGCCTGCTGGCGGGGTGCACCGCGTGGGCGGAAAAGGCGCTGGATGGAAACGGCCTGACCGGCTTGCAGGAGCACGAGAAAAAGCCGGATGTATCCAGCATGGCGGACGCGTCGATGGACAACAAATCGTCCGCAAAGGCGACCTTTGAGGGCGGCTGGCTCGGCGTTTATGACAACAATCATCTGGTGACGATGGCAGTCTGCTACATCGACGACAGCATTATCGCCGTGAGCAGCGATAAACTGCGGGAATACGCCGCGCGCGGGACGACGCTGGCGCTGTACGACTTCATGGAGGAAAAATCGTACAGCGTGCGCGTGGGCAAGGAGGAAAATTCCGTCATCCGGTTTGTCCTTGATGGCGCGCATGATATTCCCAGCCTGTACATGAGCGGCAACGTGGCATACGGCGAAACCATCGGTCTGTCCGGCGGCAAAATGGACGGCACCATAAGCGGCTTTGTGCAAAAAGACGCGGATGGGCTGACCATTATGCCGGAAGTGGTGGCGGCGACGCGCCCAGCAAAGGGCGAACTGTTCGGCGCATACAGCGGATCAGCGCTGGCGCAGGGCAGCCCGATTTTCGGGTCAAGCAGCGATGGCACTGTTGTGATGCTGGGGCTTGCGGACAAAAACCACCGCTATCTGGATTTGAATGCGTATTATGACCTTGCGGAAGCAGCGGAGCATCCGACCGCTGCCCCGACCGCTGCCCCGACCGCTGCCCCGACCGCCGCACCGAAGGAATCCCCCGCAGCCGAATCCCAGACGCAAACCGTGCTCTACGTCATCATCGGCGTTCTCGCGGCGGCAGTCGTCGCCCTTGTTCTCACGCGCGGCAGGAAGAAAGACGGCATAAATCAGCAGGAGGCGGCGGAAACGAAGCCCCTTCCCCCGGAAGTGCCGGATGAACCCACCCAGCAGGTGGAGGAAGCATCGAAAGCCCGCGTCGCGCTGGCGTGCATCGGCGGCGCATTGCAGGGCATGACGTTCCCGATTTCCTCGCGCGTCGTCATCGGGCGTGACCCGAAGCACTGTTCCATCATCTACCCCAAGGACGCCCATGGCATCAGCAGCGTGCACTGCGCGGCAGAACCCACGGCGGACGGGCAAATCATCCTCATCGACCTCGGCTCGACGTATGGCACGATGGCGGGCGGGCAGCAGCTGACGGCGGGCAAGGGCGTGACGCTTCATCCCGGCGACGCCTTCACGCTCGGCGGAAAAGAGAATGTGTTCGAGGTGCGCCGCCTGTAATCCGCATCAGAAAGGAGCATTGCCTTGAAGTGTCCCTATTGTTTTCGGGAAATCCCCTTCAGCACCGTCTGCCCAGCGTGCGGCAGGGCGCTGCATTTCGGCGGCAACACGCAGTTTCTGGCGGAAGTGCAGCAGGGGCGGCTGGGCGTGAAGGACATCTTCGCGCAGACCCTCAAGCGCCATAAAAAGGGTGACGCGTTCCGCTCCCTGACGCGCCGCCCCGCGCTGACGGCGGAAATGCTGGAAACGTGGCAGCGCCCGTGGATGTTCCTGCGCCTGTTCGTGATGCTGCTGATTGCGACGGTGCTGCTGACTTTCGCGGCGGAGACGTTGGTGTATATTTCGCCTAAACTCAAGATGGAGTTTAATTTCCCGCTGTCTGTCATTGCCAACATTGTCGGCAGTACGGTGATTCCGTGGACGATGGTGCTGTTTATCTGGGAGATGGACATGTATGGCAATCTCTCCATCTTTGATTTGCTGGGGCTGCTGCTTGTCGGAGGGCTGCTGAGTATTGCCATCGCGTCACCGTTTTTTCGGCTCATGGAGCATGTGTTTTTGCTGAAAGGAGACTACTCAGATTCGTGGGCGGCGGTAGCAGAAGAACCCGCAAAAATCCTGATTTGCATTCTGTTTATCCTGCTGTCAAGGCGCAAACTGAACGCGCTGGATGGGCTGGTGATTGGCGCGGCGGTTGCATCCGGATTCGCCTTCATCGAAACAACGCAGTATGGCTATGTCCATGGGCTGACCACGATGGAAGCGCGGAACTTCTGGACGCTGTTCTCTAATCACCTGCTGTTTACAGCCCCGGTTTTGGGCGCACTGGGGCTGGCGGCGAACGGGGAACGCCTGAAACTGCGCCATTTCCTGAACTGGCGGGTGATTCTCTGCCTTGCGCTTGGCATGGGCTGCCACGCACTCAATAATGCCAGCAAGGAGTACTTGCCGATTTCCTACTGGTTTCTCACGGTAACGATACTGACCATTGGCGATTATCCGCTGTTCATGAGTCAACTGATTGTCGCGCTTGTCGAGTGGACAGCGCTGCTCCTTGTGCTGCGCGGCGGCATCCGCCAAGCCTTGGCGGCGAGCGAGCGCGGCAAAACAATGGCGTACATGGAACATTACGGAAAAATCGACGCGCCGAAAGTGTCTGACACGCCGGATACGCCGATGCTCTGCGGGCAGGCGGGTTCATTCAGCGGGCAAAAGCTGCGTGTGCCGAGGAACAAGCCGATTTCGATGGGGCGGGAGGCATCCTGCCAGCTGGTGCTTGCATCCAAGCAGGTCAGCCGGAAGCACTGCGAGGTGCGGTTGACGGCGGATGGGCTGGTTATCCGCGACCTGAACTCCGCCAACGGCACGAAGGTCAACGGCGCACGGATTCCGCCGCAGCAGGATGTTCCGCTGAAGCGCGGCGACCGGGTGGAAATCGGCTCGAAGGACGAATGCTTCGTCATTCAGTGATACTAATTCTCATCTAAAACATGGCATCGAATTAGTATGAGAAAGGGGAAAAAGCCCAAATGCAGCATGAATTGAAAATCAGCTTTCGGGATGTGATGGCATCCGCCTTCCGCCGTCACGCACGGGGAGAAGCCTTCCGAGCGCTGACACGCCAGCCGGAAAACCCGCAAAAAGCCGTCCGCCAATGGCAAATGCCGTGGATGTACCTGCGCCTGTTCGGCATCCTGCTGCTGATGGCGGCGGTATGCCTTGCCTGTATTTGGCTGGATATTGGCGCACTGCCCGCGCCGTACATCTACGCCTTCTTCTGGTGCGGATCGCTTTTTCCGCTGACGCTGGCAATGTTCCTCTGGGAGCTTGACCCCTTCGTGAATATCTCGATTTTCGAGATGATGGGGCTGGCGCTGCTCTCCGGGGTGGTTTGTGTGCTGTTCGGCACGCCGGTGGACAACAGCATCATCAGCGGCTATTTTGCCCCGGTTTGGGGCTATGTGAAGGACAGCGTTTTGATGCTGGGCGTGCTCATCCTCGTGCTGGTGTGCACCCGCAAGCGGATGTACGGGCTGGGCGGCTTGGCGCTTGGTGCGGCTATCGGCGCGGGGTACGCGCTGTTCACCATGCTGATGGCATCCATCGTGGACACGCCGATTGTGGAAACGCCCACTGGGCTGGCACGTGATTTCAGCGGGCTGACGAACGCCATCAGCGCAAGCGTGCCGATGCTCTTCGGCAATCACGCGCTGTGGTTTGCGCCGGTCGCGGGGGCGCTGGGACTGCGCATGAGCGGCGAGAGAATCAACATTCGCCATTTTGCGGATGTTCGCGTCATTCTCCTGATTCTGCTGGGCTTTGCCGAAAATTATCTGATGAACAGCGCCAAATCCCCCTTCGACTGGACGTTCCTGAACGCGGATTTGATTGCCATCACGCGCACGGATGCCATTGAGGTGAAGCACGTCATCGTGCTGGCAATCGGCATGGCGGCGCTCATCAGGACGATTCGCCTGTGCGTCGCGCAGGCGCTCACCGTCGGCAGCGGCGTGGTGGTCGGGCGCAAGGCGCGCACGGGGCGGCTCATCGGCATCAGCGGAACGTATGCGAACCGCGTGGTGACGCTATTCGATGGGCAGGAGCTGCGCGTCGGGCGCGAAACGGGCAAGCACATGCTCACCCTGCACGGCGAGGGGGTCAGCCGCGTGCACTGCCTGCTCACCCTGCGGGAGGGCAGCATCATCGTGCGCGATTTGGGCTCGTCCAACGGCACATGGCTCAATGGCAAGCGGCTGACGAGCGAACAGGATACCCCTATCAGCAAAGGGGATGTGCTTGCCATCGGTTCGCCGAAAGAAAGGTTTGAGGTGCAATGAAGTACAGCTATGCGGCGGTGTCGGACGTAGGCAAGCGCGAAATCAATGAGGATGCGCTGGAGGTGCGCGCCGGGCGATGCTATCTGGCGTGCGCGCTGGGCGACGGGCTGGGCGGACAGGGAAGCGGCGATTTTGCGTCGAAGCTGGCGACGGACGTGTCCATCCGGCGGATGAGCGGGTTTCTGCCCGTTGGCAGACGCACGCTGGACGCCTGTGTGCGGGAAGCGAACCGCCTCATCCGCGACCAGCAGGAGGAGCAGCACTGCCGGATGATGACGACCCTTGCGCTCCTGCGCTTGAGCGGCGCGCGCGCACAGCTGGCGTACATCGGCGACACGCGCATCTACTGGATTCGCGGCGGCGAAATCATCTACCAGAGCAAAGACCACAGCATCCCGCAGATGATGGTGACGTGCGGCGAAATCACCTACGACCAGATTCGGGGGCATGAAAGCCGAAATCTGCTGACGCGCGCGCTTGGCTACAAGGACGACGTGACGGCGGAGCATTTCGCGGGTAGAATCCGGCGCGGAGACCGTCTGCTGCTGTGCACCGACGGCTTCTGGGAATGGGTGCTGGAGGCGGACATGGTGGCGTGCGCACGGGGCAAAACCGCGCAGGAATGGCTGAACGGCATGTGCGCGCTGATCGCGCAGCGCTGCGACGAGGAAGCGGACAATTACAGCGCCATTGCGATTGTGGCGGAATAAAATCAGCAGGGCTGCAAGCGTGCCAAATGCGCTTTTGCAGCCCTATTTTGATGCGCCATGAGGTGCTTGGCAAGGAATTGGGGGGATTTTTGGGCTTTTCAAAAGCGGATTTTCGTGGTAAAATGGACGATAGGGGAATTTGCGATTTTTCCCCATAACCTCTGTTCGCGATGCGGATTTTTGGCGTGTGTTTTTCCTGTGTGACTTGATTTTTCTTGTCGCAGGGGATTTCGCTCCTGCGGGAGCGACAAGGGGGCTTTGCGATCGCCCCCTTGACCCCTTCGCAGTGCACACTCCTGTTACTGGTCTGTTCCACAACTTGTGGATACGGGGGACAGTGTGGGTATCCTGTGGATAAACACGCGGGCAAAGCATGAAAGTGTGACCAACTGAATCGCGCGAAAGGGTCAAGGGACGAAGTCCCTTGCAGGGTCAAGGGGCAGCGCCCCTTGGGTTCCCTCATAAACACGCGGGCAAAGCATGAGCGTGCGACCAACTGAATCGCGCGAAAGGGTCAAGGGACGAAGTCCCTTGTGGAGTCCAGAGGCAAGGCCTCTGGTGGGGTCAAGGGGCAAAGCCCCTTGGGTCTCCCCCATAAATTGAAGGAGAAAGCAATGACGAAACTCAAGGTTGGAATGATTTCGCTGGGATGTAATAAGAACCGCGTGGATAGCGAGACCGCGCTGGGGCTGCTGCGGGAGCACGGGTATGAGCTGACGAACGACCCCGCGCAGGCGGATGTGCTGATGGTGAACACCTGCGGGTTCATCGCGTCGGCGAAGGAGGAGTCCATCGACGCGATTCTCGACATGGCGCGGTACAAGCAAATCGGCAAGTGCCGTGCGCTGGTGGTCACGGGCTGCCTTGCCCAGCGCTACGAGAAGGATTTGATGCAGGAGATTCCTGAAATCGACCTGCTGATGGGCGTCAACCAGTATCAGCAGCTGCCTGACGCGCTGGAGAAGGCGCTTGGCGGCGTGCGCAAGACCTACTGCATGGACGACCACACCTACTACGCCCACGACCGCGTGCTGACCACCCCGTCCTACACCGCGTACACCCGCATCGGCGAGGGCTGCTCGAACTGCTGCACGTTCTGCGCGATTCCGAAAATCCGCGGCCCGTACCGCTCCCGCCCCGAAGCCGACATCCTCCGCGAAATCGAAAGTTTGGCCAAGCAGGGCGTGAAGGAGCACATCCTCGTTGCGCAGGACACGTCGCGCTACGGCATGGACTTCGGCGGCGGATCGAAGCTGGCGGAGCTGATGCAGAAGGCGGCGAAAATCGACGGTGTGGACTGGCTGCGCGTCCTCTACTGCTATCCGGAGGAAACCAGCGAGCAGCTGCTGGACATCATCGCAAACACGCCCAATGTTTGCAGTTATGTCGATTTGCCGATTCAGCACGTCAACGACGCGGTGCTGAAAAGGATGCACCGCCGCGGCACAAGCGCCGATATTCGCCGCGCTGTCAAGGGCGCGCACGAGCGCGGCATCACCTTGCGCACGTCGATTATCGTCGGCTTCCCCGGCGAGACGGAAGAGCAGTTCCAAGAATTGCTTGATTTCCTGCCCGAAGCCGAATTCGACCGGCTCGGCGCGTTCACCTACTCCCCCGAAGAGGGCACGCCCGCCGCGAAAATGCCCGACCAAATTCCGGAGGAGGTCAAGGCGGAGCGGCTCGACCGGCTGATGAAGCGTCAGGCCGCCATCGCGCGGAAGAAGAATCAGGCGCGCGTGGGCACGGTGGAGAAAGTGCTCGTGACCGACCGCAACGCGCGCGGCGAAATCCTCGGCAGAAGCCAGCGCGAAGCCCCCGAAACCGACGGCGAAATCATCTTCACCGCGGGCGAAAGCAAAATGCCCAGCGTCGGCGATTTCGTGGACGTCCGCATTGAAAAAGCCAGCACCTACGACCTGACAGGGGTGATTGCATGAACCTGCCCAACAAATTGTCGCTCCTGCGCGTCGCGCTGATTCCGGTGATGGTGGCGCTGATGCTCCCGCAGACCCTCGTTTGCGATCTGCTCGCCGCCGCCGTGTTCGCCGTCGCTGCCCTGACGGATTATTTTGACGGCCATATCGCCCGCTCCCGCCACCTGATTACCGATTTCGGCAAGTTCATCGACCCCGTCGCGGACAAGCTGCTCAACCTCTCCGCCATGATGATGCTCGTCCAGCGCGGGACGCTGCCGGGCTGGGTCGTCGTGCTGATTTTGGCGCGCGAACTCGCCGTTGACGGCCTGCGCATGGTCGCCGTGGGGCAGGGGCGCGTGATTGCCGCGGGCAAGCTCGGCAAAATCAAGACCGCCAGCCAGATGGTGATGCTGCTCTTCGTGCTGATTACGCACCAGCCCGCCCTGACAGCCCCCGCATGGGACGTTGTGAACGCGACTGTCCTCGGCGCGCCGTGGATGCGGTGGATCAGCACCGCGCTGACGCTGTGGGTCGCCGCCATCACCCTCTGGAGCGGCATCGACTACTTCGTCCGCAACAAGGACTGCATCAAGGATATGTGATGCTTTCAGAAGCAATCAACTCACAAAATCATAACTAACGATAACAACCAAGTGTGGAGGTGTGCGCTGCGAAGGGGTCGAGGGGGCGAGCGCAGACATTCGTCTGTTTTCATTGCCCCCTCGTCGCGTCCGCAGACGCGAAATCCCTGCGTAACAAAAAGGTCAATTCGCTTCAGACGGAAGCCGCCGAAACGCGCGCAACGGTTTCTTCCACCGCCTTGGCGACAACCTCTGCCATCGACATTTTCGGAGCGCCAGCAACACTTGCCTGACACCGGCTCACCGGCAGCAGAATCTTGTGCGCCCTGCTGCGCCCGACCGCCAGCGCCATGTTCGCGGTCACTTCGCCCAGCATCGCGTCGCACAGCACCATGCCAATCGGGCAAAGAATCAAATCCGCCATTCCGGCGCATACCACGACGGCGTTTTCGCCCGTCGCCACTTGGTCTGCCCCCGCGCGGAGCATCGCTGCCGTCGCCAGCGCGTTCGTCCCCACCGCAATCAGCGGCTGATTCGGCAGCGCTTTCTTCAGCCCCTCGACCAGCTGCCGCCCCATGCCGCCGCCCTGCGCATCAAGAATGACAATTTTCATGCAGATTTTTCCTCCTCGTGGAAGTTGCATTTTTCTTGATTAGTATAGCATACAATGGGTTGGGCGTTCAAGGGGACTTTTCAGCGGGAATGCCGGTTTGTTATGTTTTCAGAGCAGAAACAGTGCACAAACTATAACCATTTTCGCTGACGACCAAGAAACAGGAGTGTGCACCGCGAAGCAGTCCAGAGGGCGATCGCAAAGCCCTCTGGTCGCTCCCGCAGGAGCGAAATCTCTGCGCAACATATACCAACAAGCCAGAAAGAAGGCTGCCAGTCATGAAAAAGATTGTTTTAACCGGCGGGGGCACGATGGGTCATGTAACCCCCAACCTCGCCCTCCTGCCGCACCTCCTCGCCGCCGGCTACGAAGTCCACTACATCGGCACGGAAAACGGCATGGAAGCCGAGAAACTCCGCAATGTCCCCGGCGTCATCTACCACGGGGTGAAGACCGGCAAGCTCCGCCGTTACTTCGACTGGAAGAATTTCACTGACCCCTTCCGCGTCGCCGCGGGGGCGTTCCAGTCCGCGCACCTCATGGGCAAAATTAAACCGGACGTTTGCTTCAGCAAGGGCGGATTCGTCGCCGTGCCGGTCGTGTTCGGCGCGTGGCTGCATCACGTTCCCGTCGTCTGCCACGAAAGCGATTTAACCCCCGGTTTGGCGAATAAGCTCAGCCGCCCGTTTGTCAAGCGCATCGCCACCACCTTCCCCGAATGCGCGCAAATGCTCGGCGCCAAGGCGGAGATGGTCGGCACGCCCCTGCGCCCGGAGCTTTTCCGCGGCAGCCGCGCCAAGGGCTTGTCCTTCCTGCACTTCGACGGCACGAAGCCTGTTCTGCTGATGATGGGCGGATCGCTCGGCGCGCAGGCGGTCAATAAGGCGCTGCGGGACGCTCTGCCGATGCTCACCGGCACGTTTGATGTCGCCCATATCTGCGGCAAGGGCAACCTTGACCCGACGCTTGATAAAACCCCCGGTTACACGCAGGTGGAGTTCCTCGATAAGGAACTGCCGGATGTGCTCGCCGCCGCCGACCTTGTGCTCTCCCGCGCGGGCAGCAACGCCCTGATGGAGTTCCAAGCGCTTGCCCGTCCGCTGCTGCTTGTCCCGTACCCCAAGGGCGCCAGCCGCGGCGACCAGATTCTCAACGCCCAAAGCCTTGAAAAACGCGGACTCTGCCACGTTCTCCTGCAGGAAAACATGACCCCGCAAACCCTGACCGACGCGCTGATGCAGACGTGGGCAGAGCGCGACAAATTGACCGCCGCCGTCAAAAACGCCCCTCCCGCCGATGGCACAAAGCGCGTGCTGGAGATGATTGAAGAGGTGCAGACCCGAAAGGCGTGAGCGTGCGCCGGAAATCCCATTAAATCGGCGGTTACAACCAGCAAGTTCATAAAGCCAACCCTTCGCCCGACTGCGTCCCACCGCCAGCCGGGCATTTTTCGGTTCTTCACGGAATCTTGAGGGAAGAGCAGCTTGGGGGCGCGTCTGCGGACGCGCAAAGTTACTGGCAGGGACGCTTCGCTGCCTGCACCTTTGTTGAGCGCGTTTAAGATGCTGGTCGCCCGCGGAACAGTTGGGGCGTTGCCCCAAACCCCACAAGGGACGCTGTCCCTTGACCCTGCAAGGGGCAATTGCCCCTTGACCCCTTTTCGCGATTGAGTTGGTCGCGCTTTCATGCTCCTTCCGCGTGCAGCTTTTTGGTGCTTTGCCTAAGCCTCTTGTTTGCCCCCTAACTTTTCGTGAAGAACCTTTTTTGCCACCGCATTCCCTTCACGCCGCCCCATGCTCCGCCCTGAACGCCGCCAAAAGCTCCCGCCCCTCCTCCCGCGTGTGCATCAGCGCGTTCCCTTGCGCCATATCCCGTGCGTACAGGTAGTCCTCCATCTCCGCAACCGTCCGAACACCCGCGCCGCCCCAGTCCGTCAGCAGCTGAATCAGGTAATTCAACGCGTTCGTCGGATTCGCCTCCGCCGTCTTGGCGACCGCCTGAATCATCAGCCCGTCCTCGAACGGGTAGCGATTGAACGCCGCCATCACCCGATTCAGCTGATTCTCCGTGAACTGCTGATGCAGCAGCACTTTACCCGCCAGTTTCGCACTCTCCCGCACTGACCGCGGAAACGCTCCCTCGCGCGCGCCCGCCTCCATACACGCATACGCACCCGTACACGCGCCCGCGCCCGCGTATCCGGCAGAGAAAGCAGATGTCTCTTTTTCATCATCATTCGTTTTCCCTGTTGGGTTTACGGTTTCCGTTTCTGTTTCTGTATAGTTTATATTAGTGTCGTGGAAATCGGGCGTATTTCCGTGGCAATCGGTTGTGCAATCGGTTGGACAAACGGTTGTGCAATCGCTTGGATAAACGCTTGGGTAATTCGGATTGTCACGGGGATAGTCGCGGATTTCGGGGCAATCAGCGGGGCAATCAGCGTGATGCTCGGCGGGAGAATCGGGATAGTCACGGGAATAGTCACGGATTTCGGGGCAATCGGCGGGACAATCGGCTGTGCTATCAGCACCGATTTCACGCGGATAGTCACGCTCAACAGCGCCTTTTCCGTCGCAAACGGAGAAGTAATGCAGGCGGTACGCGGGCGGCGTGCGCTTCTTTTCGCCGGGAATGTACTCCAAAAGCCCGGATTCGCAGAGCGTGCGCCGGGCGTCGGCGAGGGCGGTGGCGCTCATGGGAAAGTAGGCGAGCAGATACGGGTTGTCGATGCGGAGGAAACCTTCGCACCAGTCACCGCCGCGGGCGTGCTGGTTCATGATTTCAATCAGCTTGTACCACAGCAGCTGGGCGCTGGCGGGGAGACGGGTTCGCGCGGCGAATGTGTTGAAACGGCGGATTTCAATCAAGTAGTTTACATTGCACATTTGGGTCATTCCTTTCGGATTTTATTCGCCGCTATTGCGACAGTGATATTGTAGTACGGGGAATGGATGTTCGTCAAGGAAATTTGATTTCATTTGATTTCGCTTGATTTCATTTGATTTTGGGGTAAAATTCAACAGCGTTTTATTGTTGCGCAGGGGATTTCGCTCCTGCGGGAGCGACCAAAGGGCTTTGCGATCGCCCTTTGGAAACCTTCGCAGTGCACTCCCATGCTGCTTGAACTGTTTCGCGGCAGAACCGAACGCATCCGCTTTGACCGAAAACAACATTTTCCCCCCTTCCGAAGCAAAACACAATAATAATGAAGGAAAACCCTTTTCTTTTGGGGCGGAAAGTGCTATAATAGATATGTTGGGGAAGCATCAACAGCGGGGGAATCCGGCGGTGAGGTGCGCGTAGACGCGGCTTGTGCGCCCGCTGACGCGAAGTACCCCGACGTGCGTGTCCCCCTCCCGGATGGCGGGGCAAGGGCAAATGCCCCTGATTTTACGGTTTTCCGCGGCGTGGAAAAAAATCCGCCGTTTATTGATTTTTGTGAGGTGCAAGCATGTTGAACGACCAGGAACTCGAACACCGGACGGAAGAAGAAATCGAACAGCAGATTGAAGAAGCGACGCAGGTCAAAAGCGAATACGGCGAGGAGCAGATTCAGGTGCTGGAGGGCTTGGAGGCGGTTCGCAAGCGCCCCGGCATGTACATCGGCTCGACGGACAGCCGCGGACTGCACCATCTGGTGTACGAAATTGTGGATAACTCCGTGGATGAGGCGCTGGCGGGCTACTGCAAGCGCATCGACGTGACGCTGCACAAGGACGGCTCGGTCTCCGTCCGCGACGACGGGCGCGGCTTCCCCGTCGGCATCCACCCGAAAATGGGGCGTCCGGCGGTCGAGGTCTGCCTGACGGTGCTGCACGCGGGCGGCAAGTTCGGCGGCGGCGGCTACAAGGTGTCCGGCGGCCTGCACGGCGTGGGCGCGTCGGTGGTCAATGCGCTGTCGAAGTCGCTGTCCGTGACGGTCTATCAGGATGGGAAAATTTATCAGCAGGAATACGCGCGCGGCAAGTACCTCTACGACCTGCGCGTCATCGGCGAAACCGACCGCACCGGCACGACGATTCGCTTCCTGCCCGACGTCATCAGCGATGACAACCCCGACGGCATCTTTGAGCGCGGCGTCACGTTTGATTTTGACGTGCTGAAGAAGCGCCTGCGCGAGATGGCGTTCCTGAACAAGGGCATCCACATCACCTTCACCGATGAGCGCGGCGAAACGCCCGTGACGGAGGATTTCCTCTACGAAGGCGGGCTGCGCGAGTTCGTCAAGTATCTGAATCACAACAAGGAAGTTTTGTTCCCTGAACCGATTTATACCGAGGGCGTGAAGGACGGCATCCTCGTGGAAGTCGCCATGCAGTACAACGACTCGTATGCCGAAAACATCTACACCTTCGTCAACAACATCGCGACCCCCGACGGCGGCACGCATCTCACGGGCTTCACCACCGCCCTGACGAGCGCCATCAACGACTACGGCCGCAAGTATAAGCTCCTGCGCGACAACGAGCCGAACCTGAAGGCGGAGGACGCGAAGGAAAGCCTGACGGCGGTTGTGTCCGTCAAAATGGAAGACCCGCAGTTCGAGAGCCAGACGAAATCGAAGCTGGGCTCCGGGCAGGTTCGCGGCGTGGTCAACGACCTTGTGAAGGAGGAGCTGTCCACCTATCTGGAGGAGAACCCGTCTGTCGGGCGGACGATTCTTGACCGCTGCGTGAGCGCCCAGCGCGCGCGCGAGGCAGCCCGCAAGGCGCGCGAGGCTACCCGCCGCAAGACGGTGCTGGAATCGGCGTCCCTGCCGGGCAAATTGGCGGACTGCTCCGAGCGCGACCCCAGCAAGTGCGAAATCTTCCTCGTCGAGGGCGACTCCGCAGGCGGCAGCGCCAAGGAAGGACGCGACCGCCATTTTCAGGCGATTCTGCCCCTGCGCGGCAAAATCCTCAACGTCGAAAAAACCCGGCTGGACAAGGCGCTGGGCAACAACGAAATTAAGAGTATGCTGACGGCGTTCGGCTGCGGCTTTGGCGATGAGTTTGACGAAAGCAAGCTGCGCTACCACCGCATTGTCTGCATGACGGACGCGGACGTGGACGGCGCGCACATCCGCATTTTGATGCTGACGTTCTTCTACCGCTACATGCGGCCGCTGGTGGAAAAGGGCTATGTGTACGCCGCCATGCCGCCGCTGTACAAGGTGACGAAGGGCAAAATGGAAAAGTACGTCTACGATGACGACGAACTCCAAAGACTGCTGGACGAAATCGGGCGCGACCCGAAGCCGGACATTCAGCGCTACAAAGGCTTGGGCGAAATGAGCGCCGAGCAGCTGTGGCAGACGACCATGAACCCCGAAACCCGCACGATGATGCAGATTACGCCGGAGGACGCAATGGCGGCGGATGAAATCTTCACGCTGCTGATGGGCGATCAGGTTGAGCCGCGGCGGAAGTTCATCGAGGAGAACGCGGATTTGGTGAAGGATTTGGATGTGTAACCGCATCCGCGCAATGAGAACCTCTTCCGCCCGCTGCGGCTGGTTCCCCGTGCGCATTATACAACAAGCAATTATCAGACAGAAAACCTGAACAGTTCGGAGAGAAATTATGAGCAGCATTCAGGACAAACTCATCCCGGTGAATCTGGAAAAGGAGATGAAGCGGTCGTTCATCTCCTACGCAATGGCGGTCATCATCGACCGCGCGCTGCCGGATGTGCGCGACGGCTTGAAGCCTGTGCACCGCCGCATCCTCTACGATATGGAAGAACTCGGCATGACGCCCGATAAGCCATACCGCAAATCCGCGCGCCTTGTCGGCGACGTGCTGGGCAAATTCCATCCGCACGGCGATTCCTCCGTCTACGACGCCATGGTGCGCCTGGCGCAGCCCTTCAACATCCGCTATACCCTCGTGGACGGGCAGGGCAACTACGGCTCGGTGGATGGCGACGGCGCTGCCGCCATGCGTTACACCGAAGCCCGCATGACGAAATTGACCCCCTACCTGCTCGAAGGCATCGAGAAGGACACGGTCGATTTCTACCCCAACTTCGACGAAACGCTCATGCAGCCTGCCGTGCTGCCCAGCCGCTTCCCGAATCTGCTCGTCAACGGTTCCAGCGGCATTGCCGTCGGCATGGCGACGAACATCCCCCCGCATAACCTCGGCGAGGTCATCGACGGCGTTATCTGCATGATTGACAACCCGGACTGCACCATCGACGACCTGATGCAGCACATCAAAGGCCCGGACTTCCCGACCGGCGGCATCATCCTCGGCAGACGCGGCATCCGCGAAGCCTACTACACGGGGCATGGGCGCATTGAGGTGCGCGCGAAGACCAACATCGAGGAAATGCCCAACGGCCGCAGCCGCATCGTCGTGACGGAAATCCCGTATCAGGTCAACAAGGCGAAGCTGGTGGAGAAGATTGCCGAACTTGTGCACGACAAGCGCATTGAGGGCATCAGCGATATCCGCGATGAGTCCGACCGGCAGGGGATGCGCATCGTCATCGAGCTGAAGAAGGACGTTTACCCGCAGGTTATCCTGAATACGCTCTACAAGCACACGTCGATGCAGGAGACGTTCGGCGCGAACATGCTCGCGCTGGTCAACGGGCAGCCGAAAATCCTCTCCCTGCGCGACATGGTGTACTACTATCTGGAGCATCAAAAGGACGTTGTCACCCGCCGCACGCGCTTTGACCTCAACAAGGCGCTCGCCCGCGCGCATATTTTGGAAGGTCTGCTGAAGGCACTTGACCACATCGACGAGATTGTGTCCATCATCCGCGCCAGCAAAGACCCCAACACCGCGAAAACGACCTTGATGGAGCGGTTCGACTTCTCCGACAAGCAGGCGCAGGCGATTCTGGACATGCGTCTGGCGCGCCTGACCGGTCTGGAACGCGACCGCCTCCAGCAGGAATACGACGATTTGGAGAAGGCAATCGCCCGCTTCCAGGCGATTCTGGCGGACGAACACCTGCTGATGGAGGTTATCAAGACCGAAATCAGCGCCATCCGCGATAAATTTGCTGACCCGCGCCGCACGGAGCTGACCACCATCGACGGCGAAATCGACGTGGAAGACCTGATTCAGGAGGAGGACATGGTCGTCACGCTGACGCGGCAGGGCTACGTCAAGCGTACGCCGAAATCCATCTACCGCGCACAGAACCGCGGCGGACGCGGCGTGACCGGCATGACGACGAAGGAAGAAGACTTCGCCGTGCAGATGCGCGTCGTATCCACGCACGACGAAATCATGTTCTTCACCAACATGGGGCGCGTGTACATGCTCAAGTGCTACCAGATTCCGGAAGCTGGACGCACCGCGCGCGGCACGGCGATTATCAACCTCATCCAGATTGCGTCGGATGAAAAGGTGACGTGCATGGTGCCTGTGCCGGGCGCAACGGGCGAACACAACCTCGTCATGGCGACGCGCGACGGTATGATTAAGAAAACGCCGTACAGCGAGTTTGCGAACCTGCGCAAGAACGGCCTGATTGCCATCAATTTGAAGGAAGGCGACGAGCTGATTGGCGTGGATTTGACCAGCGGCGACGACGAAATTCTGCTGGGCAGCCGCAAGGGCATGGCAATCCGCTTCAGCGAGCGCCACATCCGCCCGATGGGCCGCGCGTCGATGGGCGTGAAGTCCATGCGGCTGGATGACGACGATATCATCATCGACATGGTGCCGCTGGAGCAGGGTGCGGACGTGCTGGCGATTACGACGCTGGGCTACGGCAAGCGCACCAGCCCCGACGAGTACCGTGAGCAGGGCCGCAATGGCAAGGGCATCATCGCCACGAAGCTGACCGACAAGACCGGCGACCTCGCCGCGCTGCTGATGGTCAAGCCGGACGAAGACCTGATGCTCATCACCGACGACGGCACAATCATCCGCACCCGCGCCGAGGACATCCGCGTCTGCGGCCGCAACACGCAGGGCGTTATCGTGATGAAGCTGCAGGAAGGCAGCCACGTCATCGGCGTCGCCCGCGCTGAGCGCGATGAAGAGCCTGACGCGCCCGCGAATGCTGCTGATGCGGATGCCGCCGAAGCGCGCGCCGAGGGTTTCGACACGTCGGACGCGGCGGAATCGAAGGCAGTGCAGGAGCTGCTGCGCCGTGCCGAAGAGGACGCAAACGGCAGTGATTTGGACATGGATCTGGGCGGGGAGGACGAGAAGGATTCCCCGGCGGATGACGAGGATATTTAACCCAAGGTGCATTTTTCTCCCGGAGGGGCTGACCTTCCGGGAGATTTTGTCTTGATTGCAGCAGAACCCGACCTCATCCGCAGCGATGGATGAGGTCGTTTCCCTCAATCAGCACGCGCAAGCAGTATGAAAACGTCACCAACCGAATCGCGCGAAAGGGTCAAGGGACGAAGTCCCTTGTGGAGACCAGAGGCAAAGCCTCTGGTCGCTCCCGCAGGAGCGAAATCCCGCATCAGCACGCGCAAGCAGTATGAAAGTGTCACCAACCGAATCGCGCGAAAGGGTCAAGGGACGAAGTCCCTTGTGGAGACCAGAGGCAAAGCCTCTGGTCGCTCCCGCAGGAGCGAAATCCTGCATCAACACGCGCAAGTAGTATGAAAACGTCACCAACTCAATCGCGAAAAGGGAGTCCAGAGGGTCGAAGACCCTTTGGCAGGTGCAGGGCAGCGCCCTGCTGGGGTTAGGGGCAAAGCCCCTCGTCTCCCCCCTTGCGTAATCCCTCGTCTTGTGCTATGATTCACTTATGAACCCATATCGAAAGGGGAATCACCGCCTTGTGGATAGAAATTGAAATGTATGTCCTCCTCTTCTTCGCCTGCTCCTTCCTCGGCTGGTGCATGGAGGTCACCTGTAAGCTCGTGCAGTTCGGGCGCTTCATCAACCGCGGCTTTCTGCTCGGCCCGCTGTGCCCGATTTATGGCACAGGCGCTGTGCTGATGGCGTACTTTCTGCCCCTGTGGACAACGCAGGTCGAGTCCACATTCCTGCTTGCCCTCGTCCTTTGCGGTACGCTGGAATATATCACCAGCTGGCTGATGGAAAAACTGTTCCACGCGCGCTGGTGGGACTACTCCCAGAAGCGCTTCAACATCAACGGGCGCGTGTGCGCGAGCAACCTGCTGGCATTCGGGGTGATGGGCGTGTTCGTCGTCAAGGTGCTGAAGCCCTTTGCGTTTGGGCTGTTCGCCAAAATCCCGACTGTCTGGCTGGATGCCATCAGCATCACGCTGACGGCGCTGCTTGTCGCGGACGTCGCGGTTTCCGCGGGCGTGCTGACAAAGATTCGCGGCGCGGCAGAATCCGTCCGCGCGGACAACACCGAAGCCATCACCAAGGCGGTTCGCGAGGCGCTCATGGCGCAGGGCTTCCTGCTCCGACACCCGCTGCACGCTTTCCCGGAGGTGCAATTCTACAATAAGGCGCACCTTGCCCGCCTGAAGGCGAAGCACGACGAATTGCAGGCGAATATGCGCGAAAAACGCGAGAAGCTCCAGCAGGAACTTGATCGTCTCGAAGAGAAGCGCAAGGCGCTCAAGAAGGGGAAAAAGTGACCCGCAAGTTAATTTCCATTCTCCTGATCCTCCTGATTTTCTCGTCCGCTGCGCACGCGGATGTCCCTGTCCTTGACCTCCGCGCCCACGACGCCGACGCCCGCTTTCCGTCCGACGCCGCCGTCCTCACCGTCGCTTTTCCCCAGATGACCTTTGCCGATGCCGCCATTCTCGTCTGCGATGGCCACGCCGGGATGATTGACGCGGGCGGATACGCGGAGGAATCCGCCGTCCAAACCGCGCTGGAAGCCCTCGGCGTGACGCGGCTGGATTGGGTCGTCGCCACCCATCCGCACCACGACCATCAGCCCGGCTTCGAGGCCATCGCCCGCCGGATGCCGATTGGGCGCTTCCTCACGTCGTTCCCCGCGAACGAAAACGCGCAGATGCAGCATACCCTCGCGGTAATGGCGGATTGCGGCGTGCCGGTCGAAAATGCATCGGATGGGCAAATGCTGACGCTCGGACACGCGCAAATCACGCTGATTCTTCCGGAAAATACCGGCAAGACCGTTAATAATCGCTCCTTGCTTGCCCTCGTGACGCTGGGGGATGCCCGGATGCTGATGCTCGCCGACCTCGAAAGCATGGGTCAGCAGGCGCTGCTTGATTCCGGCGACGATGTGCACGCCGACATCCTCAAGTACCCGCACCACGGTCACGCCGCCATGAATCAGGCGCTTCTGACCGCTATTGCGCCCAAACTCGCCATCATTACCGCCAAACCGACCCGCGCGCCGTACGCCCTCGCGCAGCTGGATGCCATGGCGATTCCCGCCGCGCACACGGACGAATGCGGCTTGCTGCTGCAAACCGACGGGCAGGTGTGGATTTTGCAGAATCTCACGATGGAAGAATAACCGGCGGTTGATTTGTAATAATCCTCGCGGCGGCTTGACAAACCCCGCCCGATCGCCTACAATGGAAGGGAAGTACAGGAAAGGAAGGCTTCTCCGATGAAGAAAATCCAGAAATTGCTTTTACTACTCCTGATGATGGCAATGCTCCTGCCGACGTTCGCAGTGGCAGAAACGCCCGTCATTGTCAATCTGGTTGAAAATCCGGACGCTGAATACCACTTTGAGGACGGCGCGAAGATTCTTGAAATCGTTTTTCCGCGCGTTTACTCCTCCGACTGCATCCTCCTGCGCTATGACGGCATGGTCATGATGATAGACGCATCGACCAAAAACGCAACCATGCGCAACCGCATCTACACCGCCTGCGATACCCTCGGCATCGACCACATCGACATTGCCTACAACAGCCATCCGCACGATGACCATATCGACGGATTTCAGTTCGTCAACGAATACGCGCCGATTTCCAAGTTCTTGATTACCTTTCCAGAAGATTTTAACGCGCGGATGAAGAGCACGGTTAAATTCATGAAGGCGAACAACATTCCCATCGAGCAGATTGGCAACGACGACACCTTCACGCTGGGGGAGGACGGCGGCGTCAAGATGACCGTCATTCAGAACCACAAGTCCTCCTGGGGCGTGAACGACCAGTCCGCCATGCTGATGGTGCAGTACGGCGACCGCCGGATGCTCCTCGCGGGCGACAACGAGAACCGCTCGCAGCAGTATTTCGCGGCGAATCCGCCGGAAATCGGGCTGAACGCGGATATCTTCAAGTACCCGCACCACGGGCAGGTGCGACTGCGCGATGACTTCCTGGAAGCCATCAACCCGCAGCTGATTTTCATCAACGGCGCGGCGAACGTGATCAAAGGCAGCGTCAACTACTGCGACAAGAAGCACATTTCGTACCTTTTGGGTTATAAAGGGCTGACCCGGATGCGCACAGACGGCAACATTTGGGTCATTGACTACCTGAAGGAAAAGAATGCCGACCGCGACTTGCCCTATACGCCGGAGCGGGACGAGTAACGCACGAAAATACCCGAAAGTTTAGGAAGAAACTGCTATGAAGTATCGCTATCTGCTCATCGACAACGACAACACCCTCATGGACTTCCACGCCGCCGAACACGCCGCCCTCCGCGAGGCGCTCACCGAGGCCGGGATTGAACCGACCGACGCCGTCTGCGCACGGTACAGCGCCATCAATGACGCACTCTGGAAGGCACTCGAACGCGGCGAAACCACCCACGCGGCGCTTAAAATCACCCGTTTCGCCCAGTTGCTGGCAGAATACCCCGCCGAAAACGTCTGCGCACCCCGCCTCGCCCTGCGCTACAGCCACTATCTCGGCACGCACGCTGACCTCATGCCCGGTGCGGAGGCGTTTTTGCGCCGCCTGCATGGGCAGATGAAAATCGTGCTGGTCAGTAATGGTGACAGCGTCATTCAGCGCAACCGACTTTTCCGGTGTGTGTTCACGCCGCTGCTGGATAACATTGTCATCAGCAGCGAAAAAGGCGTCAGTAAGCCCGATCCGCGCCTGATTGAAATTGCCCTTGCCGAATGCGGCTGCACGGACAAGGCGGAAGCAGTCATGGTCGGCGATAGCGCGACGGCGGACATCCCCGCGGCGGTCAACGCTGGAATCGACAGTATCTTTGTTGATTGGAAGAACACGGGTTGCCAACAAGCAACTTATACAGCAAAAAATCTGGCGGAAGTGGAGCAAATTCTGCTGAAAAGTTAAATTTCAGTGGACGGCATCATTCACAAAATCAATAATTGTCAAAAAGGGCGCATTCGCGGGAATGTGCCCTTTTTCACGTCCGAAAAATGAAAAAAACGTTAAAAATGAATCGAAGCGATTGACAGCGGGACGTTTCTGCACTATTATAATAGGTAGAGAGTGAGGGGATTTTGATGGACGAGAACAAGTGGCTGCGCCGAAAGCCGCAAAGCAACCTCGATTACCTTGGAATTGTGCTGATTGCGGTTGCGTTTTACATGGCGCTGCTCAACGCGCAGTCCTTCCTGAACGGTGCGAACCGCATTCTGGGCATCCTTGCGCCGTTCGCGGGCGGCGTGGTGATTGCCTACTGCCTTAACCCAATTGTTAAAGCAGCGATGAAGTACCTCTTCCGCGGACGCGAAAAGTGCCGCGGACTCGCCATTTTGTTGGCGTACATTGTCGGCTTGGCAATTGTTGTACTGCTAATGGTACTGATTATTCCGCAAATGGTTGCCAGCGTTGTCATGTTCTACCAGAATTTCGACGACTATGCGCAAAATTTGCTGAATATGCTCAAGGAACTTGACGCGGAAACGCCGGGCGTGGATTTGAGCCTTGCGGTTACGGCGGTGGAGAACCTGAACGCCAGCATGAGCGACCTGCTTGGCACGATTGTCAAGGCGATTACGAACCGCGTGCCGCAAATTATCAGCTACGTCGGGGGCGTCGCGTCGGGTGTCGTGACCATTTTTACAGCGATTGCCAGCAGCGTCTACCTCCTCCTGCAGAAGGATAAGCTGCTCCGCCACGCGCGGGTACTGACGCGCGCGTTCCTGCCCAAGAGCGCCGCGGAGACGACCCTGCGGATTTGCCACGACGCAAACCGCAATTTCGGCGGCTTTTTCGCCGGAAAGATCCTCGATTCTGCGATTATTGGTGTGCTGACGTTTGTCAGCATGAACATCCTCGGCTTGTCGTACGCGACGCTCATCAGCATCATCGTCGGCATCACGAACATCATCCCCGTGTTCGGCCCGTTCATCGGCGCGATACCCGGCGCGGTGATTCTGCTCTTCCTTGATCCGTGGCAGGCGTTGATTTTCCTGATTTTGATCCTGATTATCCAGCAGCTGGATGGTAATTTCATCGGCCCGATGATTCTCGGCGATTCGATTGGCATCTCGGCGCTCTGGGTTCTCTTCGCGATTGTCGTCGGCGGGGATCTCTTCGGCTTGGTCGGTATGGTCGTTGGCGTTCCCATTTTCGCCACAATTTACGGCATTCTGCGGTCGGCGGCGCGGCACGGCCTGCGTCAGAAGGGGTATACGGACGTAGAAGAATCTGTATCCGCATCCGTTGCGGGCGACGAGATTCCCGATGACCCGCGTGAGAGCGGACACCGGATGTCGCTGCTGCGCCAGTGGAAAGAGAAAATCATGTCCATCGGCAAGAAAAAGAGCAAGTAAGCACAGAGGGGGAGCGCAATGGCTTCCCCTTTCCTGCGTAATTTCTACCTATTAAAAGGAGACGCGCGCCATGACACCCGAAGTCCAGCATTATTTACTCGCAGGTTTTCTTCTGCTGGCAGCCGTTTTCGCCGTTCCGCTCTTGAAGCGCGTCCTGACGCCTGTAAAAAAGCGGATTAGCGACCGCATTCCAGCGCTTGTGGGGCATCTTCTCCGCTGCTTCCTGCGCCCTGCCGCATGGCTCGTCCGCGTCACGCTCGCGGGTTGGGCGGTGCTAACCATCCCGTGGAGCGCCGAAATCCGTGTTCTGCTCAGCCGTGCAATGCCGTACTACCATGCGTTTGTGCTGGCGATGGTGGCGTGGGGCGTATGGGAAGCCATCCCGGTTATTTGGCAAATGCTGCATCGTCATCAGCACCCTGATCAGCCGGAAAACTACGAAACGTTGTCACGCTTTTTCGAGAACGGATGCCGAACAGTCGTCGTCGTGATGGCGGTTCTGGTCGGTTTGGATGGCCTTGGCGTACCAGTCACAAGCCTGATTGCCGGCGCAGGCGTCGTTGGGCTTGCCATCACCCTCGCGGCGCAGTCCACGCTCTCCAGCCTGATTGCCGGGGTTACGCTCGTTGCGGAGCACCCGTTTTCGCTCGGCGATTACATCGTGCTGGGCGATGTTGAGGGCACCGTCGAGGACATTTCGCTGCGTTCAACCCGCATTCGCACACCTGATCAAGTGCTCATTACCGTCGAAAACAGCAAGGTTTGCGCCGAATACATCCAAAATGCGAACGCGCGCACCCAGCGCCTGTGGGCGTTCACGATTGGCTTGGAGTACCGCACGAGTGCGCCGCAGGTGGAGCAGTTCATCCGCGACCTGACGAAACTTCTGGTTTCGGATCCGGACGTTGATGGGCAGAGCGTGCAGGCGGTGCTGGAGGAGTTCGCGGATTCGTCCATCAACGTCAACGTCCGCATGATGGTCAACACCCCCGGTTACGGCGATTACCGTGCACTCAAAGGCAGAATTAACCTTGCGGTTATGCATCTGATGGCGGAAGAAGGGCTGTCTTTCGCCTTCCCGTCGAGGAGTGTTTATGTGGAAAAGAACGCACAATGACCGAACGCGCGGACTTCTGCTGACCGGGTTGAAGGCGGCTGGAAGTGCGGCGGTCGCGATAGCCGTCGCCAGCGCAATACACCTGCAGTTTAGCGCGACGGCGGGGATTATCGCGATTTTAAGCCTGATGGGTACGAAGCGCGAGACAATGAAAGTGGCGCTGGGGCGGCTGATGGCGTACGGCGCGGCGCTGCTGATCGCCTTCGTATGCTTCACGCTCTTCGGCGATGGCCTGCTTGCTTTCGGGATTTACCTTTTTGTTTTTGCATCACTGTGCTATGCCTGCTCGTGGGGGTACGCGACGGCGATGATTTCCGTGCTGATTTCCCACTTTATGGGCACGGGCGGCATGACGTGGACGCAGATTGGCAACGAAAGTTTGTTGTTCCTCATCGGCACAACCTGCGGCATCCTGACGAACCTGCACCTGCACCCGGACGAAAGGCGCCTGGACGCATTGCTTCGTCAGGCGGATGAGCAGATGCGGGCGGCGCTGCGGGCGCTTGCGGAAGGGTCGGATGCGCGCAAACCCTTGATTTTGCTGGAAGAGACGCTCCGGCAGGCAGACGAATGTGCCGCGAAAAACGCCGAAAATAGCCTAACTGACGCGCCGACGCGCGAGATTCATTATATCAACATGCGCCGACAGCAGCGGAGAATCCTGCTGCAAGTCACGCAGGACGCACAAAAAGTACAGGAACATCCGCCGCAGGAAACCGAGGTTCGGGCGCTGATTGGCCGCATTTTTGCCGAGTATGACCGTGAAAACGACTGTACATCGTTGTTGTCCGCCCTGCATGACCTGCTGGTGGAGATGCAGCATCAGCCGCTTCCCGCAACGCGTGGCGAGTTCGAGGATAGGGCGCTGCTGTACGTCCTATTGCGGCGCATGGAGGATTTTCTGCTGCTCAAACGCGAGTTCTACGAAACATATGGTTACGAAATAAATCACCAATTAGAACGTAAATCATAACTATATTTGTGATAAATTCAGCAAGAACGCGTCCACTTGCGCAAGCAGCAGAAAAATGCTATAATATAGGTTGAAATGAACGCGGAGGTGGCGCATGAAGCAGGAAACGGGGCGGCGGATTGCCCGCTGGAGTTATATGGCAGTCGCGGCGGGCTACCTCTGGTGGAACCTCGCACGAATGACAGAATTTTCATGGACGTTCACCATTATGCCGTATCTGGGCGACTTTGGTATCATTGCCGCCATTTTTTCGCTGATTTTGGGCTGGAAAAAGCGCTCCCCGCTTGTCTGGACGATGACAGCGGGGCTTGGCTGGATGCTGCTGATGAGCGCTATCCGCGGCGAAAATGTTCTCGCGGCTGAGTGGCAGTACCTCAAGGAGGGCATTATTGCGTTCCTTGTGCTTGCGCCGCTGCCGGGCTGCCTTACTGAAAATCGTTTTCGGCAGTTTTTGAAGGGAACGATAGCCGTCTGGACGACTGCAATTACTTGTCAAGCAGCCATCGGCTTGTGGGCGGCAATCAGCGGTCACGCCGTTTTCAGTATGAAGGGGACGTGGTACATCGGCATGAACCTCGGCGACCACCGCCTGTATTTGAACGCTTACGTTACGACCGCCGCCGCAAAAATGGGCATGACTGTGCTTTTGACCGCGATTTTGTTCGCGTTGAGCCGCACGAAACGGGCGAAAATTGCCTGTGTGATGGCAATTCTGGTACAATGTGGCGCGCTCGCGCTGACGGATTGCCGGACGGCGTTTGTGGCGCTCGGCGTCGCGGCGGGCTTCTGCGTGTGGACGCTCTTCGGTGCGAAGGCGCATATGCCGTCGAAATTAAACCATAGGCTTATGCTTCCTGTGCTGATGGCATCGGGGATTATCCTCTGCTACGGGCTGCTGGCGGGGCTTTTGACGCTGCTTGCCCCATCCGTCGCGCCCGGTCCGCTGGACAACGTGAACCTGCTGGAGTTCCCGGCGCACCTGATGACGGAAGCATCCGCTGAACAGAAAGTTACGTTGGATGGCACGCCTACCCATCGCCCAATTGCAGCGAACGACGCTTTCAATGGTCGTATGGGGATATGGAAGGGCGCATATCGGCTGCTCAAAGCACAGCCTGATCTGCTGCTGACGGGCACAAGCGCGCCGCTGGCGGCTGGAATGATGAACCTGTACACAAATCCCGGCACAAAATACTTCCAGCATGCGCACAATCTGTACTTACAGACGCTTGTCAGCTGGGGGATTCCCGGTTTGTTGATTCTGCTGGCGGTAATCGTCATGTTCTTTGTGCAGACGGCGCGGATTTCCAAGCGCGATCAGCCGCTTTGGGTGCTGATGCTGCTCCTCCCGGTAATTTACCTGCTGGTTTGCGAGTTGGTGGACTGCTTCACGATGCTTTCGACGGGTTCGCCAATGCTCTATTGGCTCTGTCTGCTGATGGGCGCGGTGGATGCACAAGCGCGGCGGCTGAAGCCACAAACGTTCCTGAAATAACAAATGGTTACATATTTGCGCTTTGGGAGGTGAAGCCATCCGATGGTCGATATCATCATCCCTGTGTACAATGCACTTGATACGCTTGAACTTGCGGTTACGTCTGCACTCATGCAGGGGGACGTGCGAATCCTCCTTGTGGACGACGGCTCCACCGACGGCACAGCGCGCTTGTGCGACGAGCTGGCGCACCATCCGCGCATTGAGGTGATTCATCAGCGGAACCACGGTGTGTCCGCCGCCCGAAACGCAGGGTTACAAGCGGCAGCGTCGGAATGGCTGACTTTTCTTGATGCGGATGATGTGCTGCTGCCCGGCGCAATCGGCAATTTGCGCACCCTTGCGGGGGATTCGCAAGCGATTCAGGGTCTTGTGACCCGTTCGGGAGCGTCAAATGTGCCGGAATGCACCGTTCAAACCCTCTCTTCGCGTGATATGCTGGACTTGGCGCTGCGAAATCCAACCGTGCATTTACACACGCACGGCTGGCTGCTGCGGCGAGAAATATGTAACGAGAAGTTCAACGAATCGCTGCGGCTGGGGGAGGATGGCGAGTGGATGATGCGGGTGCTTCGCGGCGCGAAAACCGTTTCGCTGGCGCAGGTGAACACCTATTGCTACCATTTGCGAGCGGATTCAGCGGTGCACAGCGCGGCAGACGTGGTGCGCGAATATCTGCGAACGCTCACGGCGGCACAGCCAACATTAAACTATTTGGACATGCCGGATGCGGCAGCACAGTACCGCTTGATGCACCTGCTGCTGATGCTGACGCACGGGGTTGTGCAGGAGGGCGGCTTTTGCGACGGGCTGCGCCAGTGCAGGGAGATTCGACGCCTGTGCCGGGAAGCGTTCCGCGCGGATTTACGCCGTGTGCGGTGGCTGCCGCGGTCAAAGGCGCAGGCGGTGCTGCTCATGCTGCGGTGCGGGCTGTATCCGCTGGCAAGGCGGGCGATTCTGATTCGGCGAAGGCAGAATCAGCAGGCGTGTGCTTTGGCGGAAAGTGCAATATAATAGGAAGAGATTTTTCACGGCAGGACGTGCTGCGGACGGCGAGGGGAAAAGCAGCAGTAACTTGCGGGTTATCGCGGGCAGGACGACCTTATCCGTCGCTGCGGCGACGCTTTCATCAGTTGGAAAGTCATGGCACATCTGCGCTTGCACGCCGATGATGGCGAAAATGGTAGACAGCGTATTCGCCAATCGACATCAGCAGATTGTAAATCAGCGCAAAATCAGCACGCGAAAGCTGTATGCAAACGTAGCCAACGAAATCGCGCGAATGCGTCAAGGGTCGAAGCCCTTGCAGGGGATCGAAGGGGAGAGCGTCCCCTCGCGTCTCCTTCGCTTATGAAAGGAAGTATGACGATGAAACCACTGCGGGTGCTTGTCGTGGGCTGGACGGCGACGACGGGCGGAATTGAGCACTTTTTAATGGCGTATTGTGGAAAAATGAACCGCGAACGCGTTCAATTCGACTTTTTGTGCCGTTTTAGCCCGATTGCATGCCAAAAAGAAGCGGAAAAAATCGGGAAAATATACACAATTACCCGGAGGAGCAGCGATGTGATGCGCTATTATCGGGAAATCAACGACTTTTTCCGCGAACATGGGCACGAATACGATATTATCTGGGACAATGAGTGCATGTTCAACGACATGACGCCGCTGAAAAAGGCCGCGGAGGTGGGCATTCCGGTGCGAATCGCGCACTGCCATAATCCGCAAAATATGGATAAATCAGCCATCGGACACGTGCAGGGCTTCCTCCATCGGGTCAATCACCATTCGCTCAGCCGCTACGCCAACGTCCTTTGGGCGTGCTCGATGGAGAGCGCGAAGTGGGCGTGCCCCGCCATGGATTTGCCCTGCGAGGTCATCCCGAATGCCATTGACGCGCAGATGTTCCGCTTCTCGGAGCAGGTTCGGCGCGAGGTTCGCGAGCAGTATGGGCTGGAAGATTGCCTCGTAGTTGGTCATGTTGGGCGCTTGCAGTACCAGAAAAACCAAACCTTCTTGCTGGACGCCTTCCGCCACCTGCATGAGCGCGAGGAGAAAGCGCGGCTCGTGCTCGTCGGCGATGGCCCGGATTTGACGGAGCTGGAGGCGAAAGCCGTCACCCTCGGCATTGAGCGGGAAGTCCTCTTCCTCGGCAATCGAGATGACGTCAACCGATTGTTGCAGGCGTTCGACCTGTTCGTCATGCCGTCGCACTTCGAGGGCTTCGGGATGGCGGCTTTGGAAGCGCAGGCGGCAGGGCTGCCGTGTCTGTTATCCGCCAGCGTGCCGAAGGAAACGAAGCTGACGCGAAACGTGGAGTTTATTCCGGCGGAAGATCCGGCGATTTGGGCGGAACATATGCTGAACATGCTGGAACGCCACGAAATCCGCCGCGACGAGGCGCAGACCATCGCCGACGCGGGCTACGACATAGGCACCGCGGCGCAGCGGCTGGAGGACAAGCTCATCGCCCTGACGGAGAGAAAACGGTTTCAGCGGCGCTTCCTGATGACCCCGAAAACGGGCGCATCGGGCGTGCCGGCGCTGAACAAGGCGCGCGCGGACATCGAGCAAATTGCCGCTGAAATGGGGTACGCGCCGTTCGTGCTCCACGCGCCGGACAGCGCAAATGGCAGCGTCTGGCAAGCTATCCAAGTTGGCGCAAAGACGCTTGGCGACTGGGTTCGCGCGTTCTACCGGATGCGGCAGGGCGACCTGCTGCTCGTGCAGTACCCGTATTTCCCGGTCAAGGGCTACGGCGTGGCGCGGCTGGCGCTGCACCTGCTGCGCTGGAAGGGCGTGAAAACCGCCGCGCTCGTGCACGACCTCGACTCGCTCCGGCGGATTGGGGGAAGCGTCGCGCGCGGAAGCGACCAGCTGCTGCTGCCGGGGTTCGAGGCGCTCATCGTGCACAGTCAGCGGATGGAAAGCTACCTGCGGACGGTGGGCGTGACGTGTCCGATGATTCTGATGGAAGCGTTTGACTGCCTGTCAGAAGGGAAAATCCCTGTGCGGGAGAAGAGCCGCATGGTCGCGATTGCGGGCAACCTCGCCGCGGACAAGAGCGGATACCTGAAAGATATTGGCAAAGTTCCGCTGGAATGGCAATTGTATGGAACAAACTGGGCAGGAAACGGATCAACGCGCATCGAATATCACGGCGAAATTGCGCCGGAGAAGCTGCCGGAGACGATTTCGGGCGCGTTCGGCATCGTGTGGGACGGCGACAGCCTTGACGGGCTGACCGGCTTGTACGGCGCGTACGCCCTGCTGAACAGCCCGCACAAGCTGTCAACATACCTCGCGGGCGGACTGCCGGTGATTGTTGCGAAGAACGCCGCGACGGCGGATTTTGTGGCGCGGGAGCAGGTCGGCGTGGCGCTGAACAGCCTGCGCGAGCTGCCGGAGCTGATTCACACGATGCCGGAGGAGGACTACCAGCGCTACGCGGCGAACGCGCGGCGGGTCGGGGCGCAGCTTCGGGCGGGAGAGAACACGAAGCGGGCACTGCGGAAGCTGGAAGAAATCGAATAAAGCTAATCGCCAAATGGTTCGCGATGAACTATTTGGCGATTTTTTTTGCCGAAATATAAAAAACACTATTGACATTTGCCTTGATACCTGTTAAAATACGAATGTAAGAAGTGTTCTTATAGAAGTGTTGGGAGAGGATACCGATGGTGTAAATAAATGATGCACTGTGTTACCTTGTGATGTTCCGCTGCGAAAGGAGAAAATTCATGAAAAAGTTACTCGCGTGTTTGCTGCTGGTTGTGCTATTTTCCTGCGGCTTCGTAAATTCGGAGATTCGTGTCTTTGCGGAAGAAAATCCGGATAATGTGAACTACAACTTGATTTTGAAGCGGGGATTGCGGGAAGGAATGATTCCTGCCATTACTACGCCGGCAGATAACCGCCCTCAGATTGAACCCGTTTGGCGAAATGGAAAGGCGTATTTCGTGGATCCGGAGGGCTACCAAGTATATTCGTATCTTCCGGAAACTTCATTGGCTAATGAACATGGTGGAAACTTAATAATGGAAGAATATCTTCAATTACCTGAGAACGGAAACTACTATGAACGACTTTATTGCTATAAAACGTTGGGAGCGTTCAAGATGGACCGCTATCTAACAACAGGATGGGCAAAAAGCTACCAGTATCAGGTTACAAACAGCACAACATTAAACTGGTCGCATTCTGGTGGACTTGACTTGTCCTATAAGAAAATGATAATTGCGCACTATCAATTGCAATACACAATGAGCACGCAGGAATCGGTCGGTATCTATATCCATGCAGACGAGAGCAAATATAGCAAATTAGCCTTGTTTGTTCAGCACACACTTTGCAGCGGGCAGTTCCAAATTTATCTTGAACGCAACGGTGAAGTGGTAAGGAACGAATGGGAATACGGTCTTACGAAAACACCGAATGATTACCGTTACGAGGTTGTTTACCAAGAGAATTAAGGAGTAAGCGATGTGAAGAAATATCTGTTAAGTTTCATGCTGATTTTGTCGATGCTGCTGTCAGACTTTGCATCGGCAGGAAATGCCAGCTTGCCCGCCCCGACCGTCGTTGCACAGATGGACAGCTACATCGCCATGAGGTTGGATGAGGACTGCCCGCTCAGCTTTTACCTGATTTTTCAGGAAAAGCAGCCGTTTCAGGGGCGGGAAATTGTGCGCGTTTTTCTCGATGACGACAAGAATCTTGACTACCGCGACTACCAAATGACCAAAGTCAGCCAGCTGGACAACTGCAACGGCGTGAGCTTGATGGGATTCATCTACCCGAAAAAAGCCGGACATTACGAAATTTCCAGCATCCGCGTTACGTTTTTTGACGGCAGCAGCGAAACGTACCCTATCGGGCGGCTGGTGGTGGATGTGTACGACGAGGTGGGCAGCGATGCGCTGTACACCTACGCAACTGCGGCAATCAGCAGCCGAGCGGATTTGTTCGGCTTCACCTACGAGAAGCGGGCGGAGAATGTGACGTTCCTTCACGCGGAAATGGACTTGCAGGCGGACGTGAAGCTGCTGCAGGCGGACTTTACAGCATCCCGTTCCAACGGGAAAACGGCGCTATGCGCGGAATTTTCGTTTGAGTCTGACTTGCCGGTGGTCTACCGCTACGTTGTGCCGCGCATCCACATTTTAGTAGATGACGAAGAGCAAATCGTCTATCCAAAGGTTGGGTGTGCCTGTGGCGCCGCGCAAGTGACCGAAGAGCAGGTGCTGGAAGCCTACCGTGCATGGAATCCGACAGAAGAATGAAAAAACCGAAAATCCTCCCTACGACCATCCAGCGAATCCGACTGGATGGTCGTTTTTTGACCGAAATTTCCTGCTGAAACGATTTCGCAAGCAGACAAAACGTTTTCGTAAAAAATGCCGCAAACCCTTGAAAACACAGGAATGGAAACGGTTACAACACGCGAAATGGAGAATCCGGAAAAATTTTTTATAAAAAAACACAGGAAAACACTTGATTTTTTTGCGCGGGTGGTGTATACTCTAACCATCACGAAACCGGTTTAGCAAAAAGCCGAACGGGTTCGTGAGCATCACATGTCCCGGAAGCAGAACGCTAACCCGCCTCGGCGCTTCCAGCAAAGACGAAAGGAGGGGCGCCCATGGCCGTGACCATCAAGGATGTTTCCGCAAAGTGCGGCCTGTCCATCTCCACTGTCAGCAAGGCGTTCAACAACTACGCGGACATCAGCCTCGAAACCCGCGAACTCGTGCAGCGTACGGCGCGTGAAATCGGCTATTATCCCAACGCCATCGCCCGCACGCTCAAAACCAACCGCTCCTACAACTTGGGCGTTCTGTTCCAAGAAAAGCGCGGCACGGGTCTGACGCACAGCTTCTTCGCCTCCGTGCTGGATGCGTTCAAGTCGGCGGGGGAGAAGCGCGGGTACGACATCACCTTCATCAACCACCACATCGGGTGGACGGGCATGACCTATCTGGAGCACTGCCGATACCGCAATGTAGACGGTGTGTGCGTCGTCTGCGCCGATTTCTACGCGCCGGAGGTCATTGAGCTGGTGGACAGCAATTTACCCGTCGTCACCATCGACCACAGCTTCAACAACCGCTCGTGCGTGCTGTCGGACAACATCGGCGGACTCAAGCTGCTGGTGGATGCCGCTTATCAGAAGGGACACCGCAAAATCGCGTATGTCCACGGCGAAAAATCCTCCGTCACGGAGAACCGCATCATCGGCTTCTACCGCGCGATGCAGGAACACGGGCTGAACGTGAACCCAGACTTCGTCGTCGAGGCGCTCTACGACAACCCCGCCACGAGTATGCAGGCGGTGCTGAACCTGATGAACCGCCCTGACCCGCCGACGTGCATCCTGCTGCCGGACGACCACTCGACCCTGGGCGCGCTGCAGGCGGCAAAACAGCTGAATTTGCGCGTGCCGGAGGATTTGTCCCTGGCTGGATACGACGGCATCCGCCTGACGCAGATGCTTCAGCCGCGGCTGACCACCATCGAGCAGGATACCAAGCGCATCGGCGCACAGGCGGCGGAATTCCTGATTGATCGCATCGAGAACCCGCGCACCGCTGGCAGCGAAACCGCAACAATTCCGGTTAAACTGCTGGAGGGCGAATCCATGGGCATCTGCCCGGTGAAGGCAGACGCCGCCAACAGCTGATTTTTTCCGCAAGAGGAGGCGGAAAAAATCACCCCACATCGTATTCCCGCGGCAGGGAAGCCGCTGGAAATATAGCGGGCACAACCCGCCCATTAAAGAGGAGGAAAATCCCATGAAAAAGCTCGTCGCTCTGCTTCTGTGCCTGATGATGGTCGTTCCGGCCACGCTGGCATCGGCGGAAACCGCCGATGGCAAGGTGCTGAACGTCTGGTGCTGGAACGATGAATTCCAGAGCCGCTTCAACGCCTACTATCCCGAAGTGAAGGAAATTGCTGAGGATAAGTCCACCACCACCCTGAACGATGGCACCATCGTTAAGTGGACGATCAACCCGAACGAAGGCAACAACTACCAGAACAAGCTGGACGAAGCCCTGCGCGCGCAGGAATCCGCCGCGGCTGACGACAAGATCGACATCTTCCTGATCGAAGCTGACTCGCGCTGAAGTACGTCGATTCCCCCTACACGCTGGACGTGAAGGCGGACATCGGTCTGACCGACGAAGATCTGGCCGGTCAGTACAAGTACACGCAGGAAATCGCCACCTCCGCTGATGACAAGCTGAAGGCTGTCACCTGGCAGGCGACCCCCGGCCTGTTCGCGTATCGCCGTTCCATCGCCAAGGACGTGCTGGGCACCGACGATCCCGATGCAGTGCAGGAAGCGCTGGCTGACTGGGACAAGTTCAACGCTGTCGCTGAGCAGGCGGCTGCGAAGGGCTACTACATGCTCTCCGGCTATGACGATGCGTACCGCACCTTCTCCAACAACGTGTCCGCTCCGTGGGTTGCTGACGACGGCGAAACCGTGGTCGTTGACGCGAACCTGATGAAGTGGGTTGACCAGACCAAGCTGTACACCGAAAAGGGCTACAACCACAAGTCCTCCCTGTGGGACGCGACTTGGGCGGCTGATCAGGGCCCGACCGGCAAGGTCTTCGGCTTCTTCTACTCCACTTGGGGCATCAACTTCACCCTGCTGGGCAACTCTCTGGAAACTTCCGTCGCCAACGGCGGCAAGGAAGAAGTCGGCAACGGCGCTTATGGCGACTACGCGGTCTGCCAGGGCCCGCAGGCTTACTACTGGGGCGGCACCTGGATTTGCGCGGCTGCCGGCACCGACAACGTGGCGACCATCAAGGACGTTATGCAGAAGCTGACCTGTGACGCGGCGATCGCCAAGAAGATTACCGAGGACACGCAGGACTACACCAACAACGTGGCGGCTATGAACGAGCTGGCGCAGAACTACTCCTCTGCCTTCCTCGGCGGCCAGAACCACATCGCGCTGTTCGCGGAAGCGGCTCCGAAGATCGACATGAGCAACATCTCTGCGTATGACCAGGGCCTGAACGAATCCTTCCAGAAGGCGTTCAAGAACTACTTCGACGGCAACGCCACCATCGACGAAGCCAAGCAGCTGTTCAAGGACGACATCTCCGAGAAGTATCAGGAACTGGTGAACTTCCAGTGGCCGGACGCGGAGTAATTCGCATCACAAACCAAGCGGCAGGGGCGGGCATTGCGCCCGTCCCTGCCTGCTTTTTGAAAGACACATCTCTGTTCCAATGGTGACCTCTGGCAGCGCATCCCCACGCTTGCCGGATGCCAGAGGTCATCATTGGGGCAAACGAACGTAGGAAGGATTGGTGATTCCGGATGCAGGGAGCAAAAAAGAAAGTCCGCTCCGTCAGCTATGCCAAATGGGGCTATGTGTTCATCGCGCCGTTCTTCATCGTGTTTGCGCTGTTCCAGCTCTATCCGCTCGTCTCGACGATTTATTACAGCTTCTTTGAGTATTTCTTCAAGCAGGGCGGTCTGATTCAGGTCGGCCCGAATCCCGTCGGCTGGGCGAATTACTTGTACGTTTTTTCCAAGGATTTGCCTAAATACTTCGGCAATACCATCATCCTGTGGCTGATGGGCTTCATCCCGCAGATTTTCTTCTCGCTCCTGCTGGCAGCGTGGTTCACCGACAACCGCTTGAAGCTGAAATGCCAAGGCTTCTTCAAGACCGTTATCTACATGCCCAACCTGATTATGGCATCCGCGTTCTCCATGCTCATTTTCGTGCTTTTCGCTGATCAGGGCCCGGTCAACAGCATGATTCAGAGCCTCGGCGGTGAACCCATCCGCTTCCTGTCCAACATTTGGGGCACGCGCTCGCTCGTTGCGCTGATGAACTTCCTGATGTGGTTCGGCAACACCACCATCATCCTGATGGCGGCGATGATGGGCATCAGCCCGGCGATGTTCGAGGCGGCGCAGATTGACGGCGCAACCCCGAATCAGACGTTCTGGAAGATTACCCTGCCGCTGATTCGCCCCATTCTCGTCTACACGCTCATCACGTCGCTCATCGGCGGCCTGCAGATGTTCGACGTTCCGCAGATTTTGACCAACAAGACAGGCGACCCGGTGCGCTCTTCTATGACCGTCGTCATGTATCTGAACAACTTCATCGGCACGTCGAAGAACTACGGCCGTGCGGGCGCGGTGTCCGCCATCATGTTTGTTATCTGCGCGGTGCTGTGCGTGGTCATCATGCGCACGACGCGCGGCGATGATGAACGCAAGCCCAAGCCCGTGAAAGCGGCGAAGGCTGTGAAGGGAGGCAAAGCGGCATGAGTCAGGCAACGATGAAAGTGCAGCCCAAGACAAAAGACCAGCAGACCGGCGCTCATGCGGTGCTGACCGCGCGGCGCATCGTGGCGTATGCGGTGCTGATTCTGCTCTGCGCGCTGTGCCTGTTCTTCTTCTACGTCCTCATCATCAACGCAACCCGCCCGCACGCGGATATCCAGAAGGGCTTCTCGTTCCTGCCGGGTTCGTGGACGTCGCTGTGCAACAACTTCACGCAGGTGATAAATAACGCGAACATCCCGATTCTCTCCGGTATGCGCAATTCGCTCATCGTTTCCGCCATGACGGCGATTTTTGCGTGCTACTTCTCCGCGCTGACGGCGTTCGGCATTCACGCGTACCGCTTCAAGGGGCGCACGCTCGCCCTTACCTTCATCCTGCTGATTATGACGATGCCGACGCAGGTTTCCGCGCTGGGCTTCGTGCAGCTGATGGGCAAGATGAACCTGAAGGATTCGCTCCTGCCGCTGTTCCTGCCGTCTATCGCCAGCCCCGCGGTGTTCTACTTCATGCACCAGTACATGCAGGCGAGCCTGCCGCTGGAGGTCATCGAAGCCGCCCGCATCGACGGCAGCAGCGAGTTCGGCACGTTCAACCGCATCGTTCTGCCGATGATTAAGCCCGCTTTGGCGGTTCAGGCGATTTTCACCTTCGTCGGCGCGTGGAACAACTACTTCACCCCCGCCCTGATTTTGAACTCCGCGAACAAAAAGACGCTGCCGATTTTGATTGCTCAGCTCCGCAGCGCCGACTTCCTGAAGTTCGACATGGGGCAGGTCTATATGATGATTGCCCTCTCGATTCTCCCCGTCATCATCGTCTACCTCTTCCTCAGCAAGTTCATCATTGCTGGCGTTGCGGTCGGCGGCGGGAAGGAGTAAGGATTTTCCCGGAAATGAATGCGCCCTCCCTCTTCGCAGTGTGTGAAGGGGGAGGGCGTGCTGTCTGCAAGGTATGACCTCGTTCGCCGTAAATTTCCAGAAGGGGGATAAATCACGATGCCAAATACCGATAAACAGCCGATTGACCACAAGCCGCCCCGTCCACAGACGCTCGACGACCTCTTCGCCGCCTATCAGGGCGATTATCACCCAACGGAAATCGACACCGGCGCGGATGTTGGGCTGGAGCAAGTCAAATAACCCCACAAAAATCGCCCGCACGAGGTTCAATCCCCCCGTGCGGGCTTTGCTGTGTCTGGAATCCGTTACCCGGCAGAACCGTCCGTCGCGTCTTCCTCAAGTGGCACCATCACCACATCCACCACACCGCTTTCCGCCAGCGGCATGAGCAGATAGCGGCTTGCGAAGAGCACGCTCGGGTAGGCGACTTTCTCAAGCTCGTCGTCCTGATACGGCGCGATGAATACGCTTTCCTGCGTCTGCGCGCCGCGGCGGAGGGTGAAGTGCTTGTCAAACGTCTTTTCGTCGTAGCGGTCAAGGTTCGTCAGCAGCTTCGCGACAACCTCCATGTCCACGGCGACCTGCGCGTTCGGCAAAAGACCGCTGATATCCGTGGGCTTGCGGTCAATCACCATTTCCGTGCGGATGTTCCAGCCGCCCGTGACCGCGCCGTCCGGCAGATCCACCGGCTCAATCGTCACGCGGAAGAGCGTCGTCGTCAGGTTGCCGCCCGCCTGCTTGATGGCTTTCTCCATGTCGTCGGAGAGGAAGTCCGACAGGCGCAGGATGACCGCGGCGTTTTTGTTGGAGAAGCTGATAGCGTCAATGCCGGCGTTGTTCATGTAGCGCAGGCTCATGTAGCCGAAGCGCAGCGTGCGCGCGCCGTACACCGGGTTGCCGTAGGAGTCGGTGACGTAGCCCGCGTCCTTGTTCAGCTCGGCTTCCGCGCTGATGCGCAGCAGCACCTCGTCCGTCTTTTTGTTCCACGTCAGCGAGGGCGTGAAGGGGCGCGGCTGGTCGTCCGCCGTGTTGCGCACGACGCTGCCCAGCTCGCTGTAAGAGAGTACCAGCTGTTCCTGCGTCGTAATGGTGACGAACATCTTCCGCCCGTCGGAGCGCTCAATCACCTGCTGCACCGGGTTCAGGCGTTCGCCGCCGCCGCCCCACCAAGACGGCTCGCTCGGCAGAATGGTGAACTGCGGCGCGTCGTCCATCAGGCGCAGCGTGTAGTAATCCGCCGCGGAAAGCCCAGTCAGCACGAAGTTGTAGTTGCCCGCTTCCTCGCCGGGTTCGCGCTTCAGGATGCCGCTGACCACGTCGCCATCCAGCAGCCCAATCGACGTGAACGTGAACCGCGCCGGGTCAGCCTCGCCCTCGTTCTTCTGCTGATTCGCGTCGGGGCAGATGGTCAGCGGGATTTTCTGGATGCTGAAGGCAACATCCACCGTCCCCGGCAGATAGATCGGGTCGCCTTCGGGGATTTTGACGTGCATGACGTAGCTGCCGACGTAGAAGGGCAGCCCGCCGACAAGGTTGTTGCCGGAGTAGGTGATGCTCGCCGTTTCGGGCAAGGTCATGCGCGGGCGGTAGGTCATGGCGTTGTAGGTGGTGTTCGCGGTGCGGCTCGGCACCCACTTGACGCGGTGGACGTGGAAGCACTCCTCGCTGAAGGAGAAGCCGTCCGCGTTGCTTTCCGTCAGCGTGACGTTCTCTTCCGCCGATGCGTACACGCGGTAGATGACCACGTCGCCGGTGTTCAGCCCGCTGATGGTGACGGAATTGCCGTCCGCAGCGTACTGCTTGGCGTCGGCGCGGTAGGTGTCGGGCATGGAGGCAGGCGCTTCACCCGCGTACACCTGCACGCCCGCGCTCTTTGCGCCCGTGGTCTTAAAGGTGATGGTCAGCGTGCCGTCTTCGTTGTCGGTGGCGGCAATGTCGCTGATTTCCAGCCCGGTCACGGCGCTGCTCGTCTTTCCGGCGATGACGGCGGAGTACACCGTTTCGCCGTCGGTGGCGGCAATATCCTGCCCGGTCAGGTCGCCGAAGCCCCAGAGCTGCAGCGTTCCGTCAAAGTGCGTTGTGTAGCGGTACTGGCTGCCGCCGATGACGACGGTCAGCGCCTTGTTCGGCACGGGGTTGCCCTGCGCGTCGCGGATGGTGACGACGGTGTGCGGCGCGTCGCTTTCCGGCTCCACGCGCACGTTGCCGCGCAGGGTGATGCCGGTCAGGTCGTTCTGATTCCGCAGTACGAGCCGCCCGCTTTCGACATTCAACGACACCTGCGCGTTGTCAAGCGCAATCGGCGCGCCGTCGCTGAGCAGTGCGCAGCTGCCCGTCAGCGTCGCGGAGAGTGCGCCGTTTTCGACGCGGAGGACGCTCGAAGCGCTGTTCAGCTGCACGTTGCGCAGGGTTGCGCTCGCCGCCGCGCCGGAGGAGTGAATCACGCCGTCCAGATACCCGTTCTGCCCGTTGACGATGAAGCGGCTTGCGTCGCCTGCGTCGGCATTCGGCGCATTTTCGGACAGGTTGAACGTCAGCACCTGCGCGTGAACGGTTTCAATCACGATGGAGTCCGCGTCGGCGCTGATGGAGTAGGTTGCGTCATCCGCAAGGGCGGGGAGGAGCAGCTCGCCCGCGGGGGTCATCAGCAGGGGCATCGCCGTGCCGTCCAGCGTCACCTTCTGGCGCGCCAGTGGGACGGAAATGGCCCACGCCGTGTAGCCGTCGGGCGCGTCGGAGCAAATCACCACGCCGGAGAGCACCTGCGTTCCGTTCGGCAGCTGCCCCTGCACGCTCAGCAGCCCATCCACCGTGATTTTCGGCGCGCTGCCCATCAGCGGCATCTGCCCGCGGCCGTCCAGAATCGTGTCGCCGCGCACAATCAGGTCATACGGCGCGCCCGCCTCAATCAGCGTGCCCGCGCTCGTCGTGCCGTCGAGAATGACCGTCACGCCGCTTTCCATAATTTCCAGCACCGTACCCTCGGCAATGTCGCCGGACAGCGTGTACACCGTGCCGGATTTGAGCGTGTTGCGCTCGCCGGGGGTGATGCTGCCCGATTCGCCGCTGGGGGCCTTGGCGGTCTGGCGGAGGGTCATCGTGCCTTCCGTGACGGTCGCCGTCCACTGCATTCCCTCGCCCGGACGCTTCAGCCACAGATACAGCTTGCCGTCGGCATCGGGCGTGACAGACCATGCGTACCTTTCGCCCTCAACGAGGACGCTCTGCACGCCGGACGCGGAGAACGCATAGCGCGCGCGTCCGTTCATTTCCGTCAAATCGGCAAAGAGGTTCGTGCCTTCGACGGAAATGTCGCCCTTGCTGTTGACCGTTCCGATCGAAATTGCGCCGCCCTCGGAGAAAATCACCGCCGCGCCGGATGCAACTTCCAGTTTCTTGATAGATGCCAGCGAATTGTCCGCCGCGCGGATGTAAACGACGGCGTTCGCTTCCACCGTCAGCGTGCCGATGGACGCGCCGCGCAGTTCCAGAATTGCCGCGCGGTTCTTCACCACGCGCACCGCCGCGCCCTTGCGGTCGCCAATCAGCGCGTACTGACCGCTGCGGTAGAACGTCACGTCGGCGCGGTTGAGGTCAACAATGCGCAAATCGTTGGAGAGCGTCGCCACGCTGTAAGCGTCCTCTTCGTCCAGCAGGTACCGCCCGTAACGGCACAACGGGTAATCCAGCCCGTTTTCGTCCTGCGAAATGTGCGCGCACCCTTCCACGTCGCACGTCGGAATTTCAGGCGTCGCGGTCGGCTCGTCCGTCGGATTTTCGGGGTCGGGTGTCGCGGTCGGTTCGTCCGTCGGATTTTCGGGAGCGGGCGTCGCGGTCGGCTCGTCCGTCGGATTTTCGGGAGCGGGCGTCGCGGTCGGCTCGTCCGTCGGATTTTCGGGGCCGGGCGTCGCGGTCGGCGCTTCCGTCGGATTTTCGGGGTCGGGCGTCGCGGTCGGCGCTTCCGTCGGATTTTCGGGAGCGGGCGTCGCGGTCGGCTCGTCCGTCGGATTTTCGGGGTCGGGCGTCGCGGTCGGCGCTTCCGTCGGATTTTCGGGAGCGGGGGTCGCGGTCGGCACATCCGTCGGATTTTCGGGAGCGGGGGTCGCGGTCGGCGCTTCCGTCGGATTTTCGGGAGCAGGGGTCGCGGTCGGCGCTTCCGTCGGATTTTCGGGAGCAGGGGTCGCGGTCGGCGCTTCCGTCGGAGCGGTAGTCACCGAGGCTTCCGTCGCTGCGGGAGGATTCGACGGCTCTTCCGCCACGGAAACGCCCGTCAGCAGCATACTGCTGATGAGAAGCATTGCGCCGATGCGCTGGGTGGGTTTCAAGGTTGTTGCACCTCCTTGAAGGGTTGTCGTTGGGGTTGCAAGGGATTCTTCCTATGTTAATTGCTTTTTGCCGCAAGTAGGGAAGCAGGGGAACGTGTGGGTATCCTGTGGATAAACACGCGGAAGGAGCATGGAAGTGTGACCAATGCAATCGCGAAAAGGGGTCAAGGGGCGATTGCCCCTTGCAGGGTGCAGGGACAGCGTCCCTGCTGGGGTCAAGGGGCAACGCCCCTTGCGCCTCCCCCATGTAATTAGACGTTCGTCAACGCCGTTTCGTTTCCTTCTTCCGCAAAAAATTTTACAATTTGCCGTTCATGATGGCGAGAATCAGGTTGCCGTTGGAGAAAATCGGCGCGAGGGTTGATTGGGCAATCAGGTCGTTCACCATGTCCAGCGGGATGACCGTCTGCACGAGGGGAACGAGCGTGAAGAGCACGAGGCAGACGAGCAATCCGCGGAGGAAGCCGAACGCGCCGCCCGCCAAGCCGTTGAGCTGCTTGAGGATGGGAAAGCGGAACACCGCTTTGAGCAGGTTCAGCACGATGGCGAGGACAATGTACAGCACCAAAAAGCTGACGAGAAAGCAGATGATGTTGATGCTTGCCTGCAAAATCGTCTGGCTGACGTAATCGGAGACGGTGGACAGCCCCGACGAGGCGTACACGTTGTTCTCCAGATTCACGCGCAGCAGCGTGTCCAGCGGCGCGGGCAGGTTCACCTTCTCCAGAATGCTGTTGATGCTCTGGCTGGTGAGCGTTGCGACGTTCGTGATGGCGGTTTCAAGGTCGCCGATGCGGCTGGACGCGTCCGTGTAGTGCAGCAGCATGTTGAGAAAAGACTGGTTGGACTGCACGGCGGCGGCGAGCTTCGGGCTGACCCAGAAGGACGCGAGGAACGACATCAGCCCGCACCCCATGTTCAGCACGCTGGCAATGAAGCCGCGATACAGCCCGAACAGCACGGAAATGCCAATGATGCCGATGATGACGTAATCGACGATGTTCATGCGTTACCTCATGGCGCCGGGGTCTCGGTCGCTTCCGGCGGATCGAGACTGGCGATATAGTCGAAATAGGGCTGACGCGCGGCGGTGAGAATCGGGTCGTGGTCGCCGCCGAAGACGTACTGGGCGTTGATGGCTTCAATGTCCGCTTTGCGCATCGCGGGCGCGCAGTACGGGCAGAAATCCAGCTTGCTGTACGGTTCTTCGTCCAGCTGCGCATAGGTGAAGGATTCAAACGTCACGTTGTCCTTCGTCACAGAGTAGCAGGTGTCGGCGCGGTGGTAGTACGAGCCGCCATTGGGGTTGTAGTACAGCACGGTGTCGTCGTCCGGAATCGGAATCTGCCGCCCCTGCCAGTCCTCCCAGATGACCAGGCGGCCCAGATGCTTCCGGTTGTCCCACAGCCACTTCATGTTCAGCCCCTCCGTGTTGCGCAGGCGCTGAACGCGGATGCAGCCGTGGCTGGCGCGCGTGCCGAGCTTGGGTTCGTTGTAGGCGTATGACTTTGAGCCGTCGGCGCGCTTGGTGTGCGGCACTTCGTGGAGCAGGTCGCCGTCGTTGTAGCGCAGCCCCATGCCGCAGTAGAGGTTGCCGCTGGTGAATTCGCCCGTGAAGCTGCCGATGATGTACTCGCCGGAGCGCGTCTCGTTAAACGGCTGCTTCGCGTTCGCAAGTCCCGTGGAAACAAGCAGCGTCGAAATCAGGTGCCCGTCCTCGTAGACGTACAGGCGCTGCGTCAGCTTGTCCACCACTAAGCCGTACTTGTCGTTGCTGTCCCACTCCACGGTCGTCAGGGTGTTCGTTTCGACGTAGCCCTGCACCAGCAGGTTCCACGCCTTCACCGTGTTGTCCGCGAAGGAGGAGGAGTAGCACTCAATCAGCGACCAGCCATTATCCAGCGTCTCAATCACGCGGATGCCTTGCGTCGCGCGGGTCAGGATGCCGATGGCGGCGCTCTTGCTGTCCGGCTCTTTGCGGATGCGCACCTGCGTGCGGCCGTCGCCCTTGACCACCGTCATCGGCGCGGTCAGCATCGCCCAGACAGCCGCTTCGTCCGTGTAGTCCATCGGCGTGTTCCAGTAGGACGCGGGCGCGTCGGACGGGAATTCATACGGGCTGCCGTAGGACGGCGTGAAGGTGATGTTCGGGGTCGGCGTGGGCGAGGGTGTGGGCGAGGGCGACGGCGTGGGGGATGGCGTCGGAACTGCCGTCGGCGTGGGGGACGGCGTCGGCGTGGGGGACGGCTCGGCGGTCGGGGTCGCCGTCGGCGTGGGGGATGGCTCGGCAGTCGGGGTCGCCGTCGGCAGGATGCCGAAGGATGCCGGATTCACTGCTACATGCTCCTCGTTCGAGCAGTAGCCGGTGTCGTCCGTCAGCGTCAGGCTGATTGCGACGGTGTCCGGCGAAAGGGCGGTTGCGTCCACCGTCACTTCGTTCGTGCCGGCGGAAATGTCAATGTTCTTTAGCAGCGACCAGCTTGCGCCCCACAGCCCCAGCGTCAGGCGGCCGTTTTCGCTTGCGTAGAAGGAGAGACGCACTTCGCCGTCCTCGGTGCTCTCCAGCGCGGAAATGGAGGTCAGGAAGGGCGCAATCTGCCCCACCAGAATGGCGGTGTCCGCTTCTGACCCGTCGGAGAACTGCGCCACAAGCCGGTAGATTCCTTCCGGCGCGAAAACGCCTTCGTATGTGCCGTTCCACAGCATCTGGTTTTCGCCCGCCGTGACGGGGTAATCCTTGGCGACTGGCAGCACGGTTTCAAGCGTCTCCGCGTCGCGCAGCAGCAGCGTGGCGGTGCCGTCCACAGGCGATGTGAACCGCAGCGTGACCGCCTTGCCGGGGCGCAGCGTCTCCTGCAGCGGCTCGATGGAGGCACTGGAGAGCAAAATGACATCCAGCGCGTCCGTATCCTCCGCAAGGGCTGGCAAACACGGCGTGAGCATTGCCAGCATCAGCAGCAGGCAGAGCATTTTCCGCATGGTGATTCCTCCAATCGTAGTGCATGTATCATGTAGATAAAATCGTAATTTGCCGCGCGGTTACAAGCACCAGTCAGGCAGCAGCATTTCCGCGATTTCCGCGACATTTTCCGCCCGCGCCTCGCACGACTTTTCGCCCGCAAAGCGCCCGTCCGCGTCCAGCAGGATGCCGCGAACCCCCGCCGCTTTGCCTGCGCGGGTGTCCAGCGGACGGTCGCCGATCATGACGCAATCATCCGCCGCCAAGGCGTATCGCTGCAGGCAGCCCTGCACCATTTCCGGCGCGGGCTTGCGCGGATAGCCATCCTCGTGGGTGAGAAAGCCCGAAATCAGCATCAGCACCCCGCACTGCGCCAGCATGTCGCGGCAGCGCAGGTCACGGTGCGTCACCACATAGTGCCGAACGCCCCGCTCGCACAGCGCAAGCAGCAATTCCGGTATGCCGCAAAGCAGCTTTGGGGCGTCCAGCAAGCGTTCCGCTTCAGCCGCGCGGCATTCCTTCAGCAGCTCATCCACAGAAACATCTGTCAGCGCCGACAGCGCCGCGCACGCATCCCGCAGCGTGCCTTTCAGCAGCGAAAGCGCGTTTTCCGCTGTCAGACGCACCCCGTTTTCCGCCGCGATGCGCACGAACACCTCCGTCAGCAGGGGATAGGTGTCCATCAGCGTGCCGTCGAAGTCCCACAGGCACGCGCGGACGTTCGCAAACGCAATTTGGCGCGCCACGACTTCATCCGCCGGGCAGAAAACGTATTTCGTCATTTCCGCCGGATGAACAAGCGCGTAGCCCTCGTGCTCGGTCAGCACCGGCGCGCGCGTTGCCGTCGCGGTCAGGAAGTCGAACGCGATGCCCTGCGCTTCCCGGCGGCACAGCGGCGAAATATCCGCAATTGGCAGCGACAATTCTTCCAGCAATTCCCGGCGCAATGCGTCTTCTGGTGATTCGCCCGCCTCCTGCTTGCCGCCCGGAAACTCCCACAAATGCGCGTTTTTGCGCCCTTCGCCCCGGCGGCAGATGAGGATTCGCCCGTCCGGATAGCGCACAATGCCCGCACTCACCCGCATCATTCTGCCAACTCCCGAATCTGCTTGATTTCCGCCGCGTAGCCCGCGAGGTCGTTCGGGGTCTCCAGCTCGAACGGCAGGTGCTTGAGCGACGGATGATTGACCACGCGCATCAGCGCCTCCAGCCCGATGTACCCCTTGCCAATCTGCTCGTGGCGGTCTTTGTGCGCGCCGCAGGGGTTCTTGCTGTCGTTGAGGTGGATGGCTTTGAGCCGATTCAGCCCGATTACGCGGTCGAAATCCGCCAGCACATCCTCCAAGTGGTTCACGATGTCATACCCCGCGTCGCTGACGTGGCAGGTGTCCAGACACACGCCGAGCTTGCCATTCAGCTCCGTGCGGTCGATAATCGCGCGCAGCTCCTCGAACGTCCGCCCGACTTCCGAGCCCTTGCCCGCCATCGTTTCCAGCAGGACGGTCGTTTTCATATCCTGCCACAAAATCGCGTTGAGCATGTCACAAATTTGCTCCGTCGCCACTTCCACGCCCTGCTTGACGTGGCTGCCGGGGTGAAAGTTGTACAGATTGCCCGGCAGGTGGTCAAGGCGCTGGAGATCATCGAGCATGGTGCGGCGGGCGAAATCGCGGATGGCGGGGTCAGCCGAGCAGCCGTTGAGGGTATAGGGCGCGTGGGCGACGATTTGCCCGATGCCGTGGGCGTTGGCAAAGTCAAGGTAAGCGGCAATGTCCGAGAGGTCGAGGGGCTTAGCGGTGCCGCCGCGGGGGTTGCGGGTGAAGAACTGAAAGGTGTTTGCGCCGATGGAAATGGCTTCCTGCCCCATGTGGAGATAGCCCGCACTGGCGGAGAGATGGCAGCCGAGGGTTAGCATAGGAAACCTCCTTGTAAATGAAAAATAAGGGAGAGAAAAAACAAAAAGCAGCACGCGGAAGAAGTATGAGAGAGCGACCAACTCAATCGCGAAAAGGGGTCAAGGGGCAATTGCCCCTTGCGGAGTCCAGAGGCAGCGCCTCTGGTGGGGTTTGGGGCAACGCCCCAACTGTTCCGCGTCAAACCTACTCAAAGGAAGAAGTCAACAAAGGCGCAGGCAGCGAAGCGTCCCTGCCAGTAACTTCGCGCGTCCTCAGACGCGCCCCCAAGCTGCTTTATTGACCAACTGTGCTGTGTCGCGCCAAATGGGCGCGACCGAATTGCATGGCTTCCAGTCATAGCTGGTCTTTTCCGTAAGCAGGGGATTTCGCGCCTGCGGGCGCGAGTCGGGGGCTTTGCGGTCGCCCCCGACACCCCTTCGCAGCGCACACCCATGCAGCTTGACCGTTATCGTTAGCCGGGAGAACCGGAATTGTCCCCCATCTGCGCCACAATCCTTTCCACATGCCGACGCGCCTGATTCGCAAACTGCTCCGCCTGCTCCGGGGACTGCGGCGCGTCGCCCATCAGCCCCACAAACTGGCTGACCTTCAAGCCCAGCGCTTCCTGCATCACTGCGTCCGAACCCTGCGGCGCAACGAGATAGTAGCACAGGAGCGAATCCTCCTGCCCCATGCGGTGCGCGCGGTCCTCCGCCTGTGAATGCACTGCCGGCGACCAGTCCAGTTCGCCGAAAACGACGCACGTCGCGCGCTGGAGATTGAGACCGCTTGCCGCGCGAAGACTGATGCACAGCACGTCCGTCCGCCCGGATTGGAAGCGGTCAACCGCGTTCATTTTCGCCAGCGTCGTCTCCCGCCCGGTGATGAACCCCGGCGAAAACGCCTTCAATTCCTGCTTGTAGATGTCCATCACCTGATGGTGGTGTGCAAACAGCAGCACTTTTTCGCCGCCGTCCAGCAGCGCACGCACAAATTGGCACACATACGGCGCTTTCGCCACGCCCGTGGCCTGCCGCGCGTGCTGGCTGATGGATTCCTCCAGCATCGCCCGCTCCTGCGCCGAAAGCTGGTCGTCCTGTTTCCAGCGCAGCACGTCGCGCATCACGGGCGCCATCAGCTGGGCGTATACCTTGTCGTTCCAGTCCAGCTCCTGCACCAAGCGGCGCTTCGGCGGCAGCTCGCGCAGCACCTCCTGCTTCGTCCGGCGGAGCATCAGCCCCTCCCGCCGCAGGTACGCGCCGAGCAAATCGGGCTTCAGCACAAGCTGATTGCCGTAGCCGCTGCACCACTCGCGCGAAAACGACTCCCAGTCGCCTAAGAAGTGGTAGTCGAGAATGTTGATGACGTTCCAGATTTCGCCGCCGCGGTTGTAAATCGGCGTGCCGGACAGCCCGATAACGCGCTCGCAGCTTTCCGACAGCAGCGACGCGGCGGAGTACTTTTCCGTCCCCGCGTGGCGAAGCTCCTGGATTTCGTCGAAGATGACCGATCGAAAAGGCAGCGTCGGCAGCACGCTCTTCCACCCGCGCAGAAGCAGATAGTGCATGATGTACACGTCCGCTTCCGGCAGGTCGTAGGGCTTCAGCCCACGGATAGTGTGCACGCGCGGCGCTTTGCCGTCCACCCGCAGGAAACGCAGCGTTTCCTCCTGCCAGTTGCGGGTCAGGTGCGCGGGCGGAATCACCAGCGCGGGCAATGAACCGGTGGAGGATAGAAACGCCAGCGCCTGCACCGTCTTGCCTAAGCCCATTTCGTCCGCCAGCAGGCATCGGTCGTGGCTGCACAGGTACGACAGCCCCTCCTCCTGAAACGGGCGGAGCGTGCCCAGAAACGCGCCGTCGGGCGGGGTCATGCGCACGGGCATCGTTGCCATTTTTGCCTGACGAACCGCGTATTCGCGCGCGCCCGTGACGGCTTTTTCCCACAACGCGCGGTCGCTGGACTTGATTTCCAGAGGGAAGCGCATCATCAGCCAGCAGAGGTCGCCCACCGCCCGCCGATGCGCCGTGAACCGCGCTTCGCCGCGCCGGCTGCCCGCGCTGCCCGGAAACAGCCGCTTGCACACCTCCGTCACCGACGGGTCGCCCTTCACCACCCAGCATTTGCTGCGGCGGTTGTAGCTCAGTGTTCCCAGCGGTGCGCCGGAGGGCGGGTACGGGCGCAGGTACGGCGGAAGCAGTTCCGCTTCTTCTTCATTCATAGTGCAATTCCCCACAGCCGGTTCAGGCATACGCACGAAACCGGCTTTCCGTGAATTCGATTGGGTACGGCGACAGTCCGCTCAGTCACAAGAATCAGGGCGCTGATTTGCCCGCACGCGGCGTAGCGGGTCAGCTGCATCACAATGCGCTTGCGGTCAGGTTGCCCGCGCTTGATTTCGATGCCGATGCCGCCGGGGCACACAAGGTCGATGCGGCAGCGCGGGGCGAGCGGGACTTCGTGCGCGCAGGGAATGCCTGATTCCACCAGCGCGGCGCGCACGAGGTCGTGCAGGTCGTATTCGCCCTGCTGGATGGGGGCGCGGATGCCGCGGAGGGCATGGAGGATTTCTGCGAGAGAATCCGCCGCCGTGTTTGTTTGTGTATCCATTAGTAGAGACCCGCCATCGCCTGTGTCAGCTGCCCCATTGCCGACGCAACTTCCGCCGTCGTCGGGGCGGGGAGGGAGATGACGTATTCCAGATTCGTGATGGCGGACTGAATCGCGGAGTAGCGCTGCGCGTCGTTTACAATGTCCATGCTCTGCAATTGCGCGTAGGCTTGCGAAAGCAGAATCTTCGCATCGGGAATCAGCGTGTTTTCCACCATCGTGTTGCTGCCGGAGCTGGATGCGCTCGTGTGGTACGGGCAGGTGCCGCTTGCGCCCAAGACCGCGTAGCTGCCGAGGTACTCAATCAGCACATCCTCATATTCCGTGCCGATGAAGGAGGCCAGCGGGTGTCCCGAGGGAATCGTCAGCACGCCGCGCGTGACCGTGTCCGGGCAGTAGGGGGAGGCGAGCAAGCCGCTGACGGAGCAAATCGTCTGCGTCGTGTGCATCTGGCAGGAAACCGTCGGTTCTGTGCCGGCTTTCCAGTAGTCCGTCACGACCCCGTAGCCCATCGCGTCGCTTCGGCAAGCGTCGGTGGCAAGCTGCCCCGATACCGCGCATGTCGTCACCTTCACCAAGCCGTAGTCGCTGGCGCTGCCCTCCAGAATGTCGCGGTTGGACAGCCCCTGATGAATCTTGCTCATGTAGCTCTGCCACAGCGGGGCAGCGGAGCGGGAGCCGGTGGATTTCGACGACAGCGCCTTGTAGTTGTCGTGCCCAACCCACAGGGCGGAGGAGTAGTAGCCCGTCATGCCGGCGAAGAAAACGCCCTTCTGGTCGGAGTTCGTGCCGGTTTTGCCCGCGACGGTCTGCCCCTTGATTTTCGCGTTTGTGCCCGTGCCGGAGGAAACCGCCTGCTTGAGCATGTCCACGACCATGTACGCCGTGGATTCGCTGAACACGCGGTGACGCTCCTGCTGCTGGTGGCCGTCCCAGATGACCTTGCCCGTGCTGTCCGAGATGCCGAGGACGGAGATGGGCTGCTGATACACGCCGCCGTTCGCCAGCACGCCGAAGGCAACCGCCATCTGCATGGGCGTGATGCCGCTGGAGCCGAGGGACAAGCCGAACGGCGTTGCGTCAATGTGCGCATCATCAATGCCCATCGCGTGCAGGAAGGCAACGGAATTGTCCACGCCCACAAGGGTCATCAGCGCCTGCGCGGCGGCGGTGTTGTGGCTGTTGACGAGCGCCTTGCGCAGCGTCTCCGGGCCGGCGTAGGAGCTGCCGCCATAGTTGCGCGGCCACGAATCCTGCCCGTTTGACCCGCGCCAGCCGGAAATCGGCAGCGGCATGTTCATCACGATGCTCGCGGGGGATGCGCCAAGCTCAATCGCGGGGGCGTACACGGCAATCGGCTTGATGGACGAGCCGACGGGCATGGTCATATCCACCGCGCGGTTGAAGGTCTTCATCGCCGTCGGGCGCGTGCGGCTGCCGACAATGGCTTTGATTTCGCCCGTGTGGTAGTCCACAACGACGGCGGCGGCCTGCGGCTCAACCGTTTCGTCGTATGTGCCGTCGGAATTGCGCGTGCGGTAGACCTTGTCCGCCGGGTCGCGCAGGGTGGGGTAGTTCGTCCAGTTTTCCAGCGTATCCTCGACGGTGGACTGAATGGAGGTGTCGATGGCGAGCTGGACGTGGTAGCCGCCGGTGCGCAGCTTGTTTTCCATGGCGTTGCGGTTGGCGGAGGTGTCCTCAAGGTTGTTCAGCTGCAGCAGAATGTCGATGACCTCATCCACCGCGTATTCGACGTAGTGCGCGTAGGCGTACATGCCGGTGGATGTGTTCGGGTCTTTCTCCAGCACATGCGCGGTCGCCGGGTCAAGCGCCTCCTGATACTGCTCGTAGGTGATGTACTGGTTTTCGTACATGCAGCGCAGGACGTAGTTGGTGCGGTCGTTGGTGATGGCGGGGTAATCCACGCCCTCCTTCTGCCGCGTGTAGAAATTCCGGCGCGGATTGTAGTAGTAGGGCGAGTTGCATGTGCCCGCCAGCATGGCGCATTCGCGGAGCGTCAGTTCGCCCAGCGATTTGCCGAAATACCCCTGCGCGGCGGTGTACACGCCGTAGTAGTTTTCGCCGAGGTAGATGGTGTTCAGGTAGCTTTCGAGAATCTGATCCTTTGTGTAGCGCGTTTCCAGCTGCATGGCGAGGTACGCTTCCTGAATTTTGCGCTTGTAGCTCTGCTCGGAGGAAAGGAGCGTGTTTTTAATCAGCTGCTGGGTGATGGTCGAGCCGCCCTGCGTGGAGGAGGAGGACAGGTTCGACACGAACGCGCCGACAATGCGCTTGATGTCCACGCCGTTGTGCGTGTAGAAGCGTGCGTCCTCCACGGCGATAAAAGCGTGCTGGAGGTATGTCGGCATGGCCTGAATCGACACGATGACGCGGTTCTCCGAGCCTTTGTATTCGGTGATGAGGTTGCCGTTGGCGTCGTAGATGAAGGAGGTTTGCGCCTGATCGTCAATCGCGGCGAGGTCAAGCGTCGGGGCAGTTTCCATGTACCCTTTCGCAATGCCGACCACCGCGCCGACTGCCGCCAGCCCTGCCACCAGCACCAGCACCGCGAAAATGCGGATGACGTTGACGGCAATCGACAGCGCGAAGTTCGGCTTCTTCATCTCCGGCTTGAAAATGGAGTGCTTGTAGACCTTTTCCTCCTCCGGCAGCGCTTCGCTATCATCCGCCGAAGCGTTCCAGAAGTCCTCGTGCGCGAACATGTCCGCCTGCCCCGCAACTTCCACGGGGTCGTCGTCGTCCGCCCAGTTCGGGTTGTACTCGTCAGGAGAATCGCCCTGCGGGTTGTCCTGATAGCCGTCCTGATAGGAAAAATCGTCGTTTTCCGGCACAAAGTCCGGGGAATCGTTGCGTTTCTTCACTGCTTCAGCCCCTTTGCGCCGTAAGCGGCATGATGCGCGCCTCGGCGGAATATGAAGGAATGTGCTATTTCCGGCTTCACCCGCGCTATCGTGGCGCATTTTCATCCGAAAATAGCATAATCCGCAGAGCAAACAAAATTGCATCCTATATTATAGCACATATTCGCTCATCCTGCAACGGCAGGTCAACGAAAGGAGGATGCACCATGCCCCAGATAAACAACGAATCAGAAGCGAAAATTCCTGCAAAGCGCCGAAAATCTCCCCGGCGGCGGTGGAAACGCGCGCTGCTGCTGCTTGTGCTGATGACGCTGCTGATTCTCCGCGTCGAGCGCAACGTGACCGACGTCGTGCTGACGCTCTCGCAGGCGACGGCGCGGTCGCTGGCGATTCAGGCGCTCAACGAGGCTGCCTCGGAGATGCTCGGACTTGGCGTGCATTACGCCGACCTGATGACCGTCGAGAAGGACGAACAAGGGCAAGTGCGCCTGATTCAGGCGAATACCCCGGAGATGAACCGTCTGGCGGCGCAGGCGTCCCTGCTTGCGCAGGAAAGATTGACCGCCATGGGGCAGAAAACCGTCGTCGTGCCGCTGGGCAGTGCCATCGGGCTGACGCTGATGGCGGGCGCGGGGCCGGGCATCGCCGTGCAGATTCTGCCTGTCGGCTCGGTGCAGGCGGCGTTCAGCACTGATTTCACCACCGCCGGCATCAACCAGACACGCCACCGCATTTCCCTCGTCCTGACTGCGAACGTGCAGATTGTCATTCCGACCGGCGCGAAAAACGTGCAGGCCAGCACGCAGATGGCGATGGCGGAAAGCATCATCGTCGGGCAAGTGCCGGATTCCTTCGCCGAGGGCGGCAGCGACAACAGCATCATCGACCTTGCGCCGTGAGGGGGAATGGGGTATAATAGAACCGAAATCCCGCTGATTTCAGCAGAAAGAAGCATTACCATGCGCGTTCTCGACATTGACCTCGACTTTTTCCTCGCTGACTGCTGCCCGCTTGCCGAAATGGGCGAGCGCCCGTCCCTCCCCGGACATGAGCCGTGGGAAGCATCCGCCGTCCGCGCGTTTCTCGAAAACCAGTGTGGCCTGTCCCGCACTGCGCCCAAGCCCGGCCGCATCTTCGAGACGCACGACGGCGCGCTCCGCTTCTGGGAGGAGCAAATCGCCGCCGGACGCCTGACCGCCCCCTTCGACGTCACCCACGTTGACGCGCACAGCGACCTCGGCATCGGCTATCCCGGCCCGAACTTCGTGCTGTTCAACGTCCTGTCCATGCCCGTCCAAAAGCGGCTGGACTACGCCGCCTTCTATGCCCAGAAGAAGCTCGATGAGGCGAATTACCTGCTTTTCGCGCTGGCGATGCGGCGGATTTCGGCGCTGGAGAACGTGCGAAATCCGCGTTCGCGCCCGGATATTCCGTCGGTGCTGCTTGATGCGGATGGCAACATCCATCTCAATTCGCTGACCGCGCAGATGTTCGCCGCGAAAAACGGCGCAGAGCCGACCGTGCCCTTCCGCGTGTACGACGACTACCGCGATTTCCGTGCGGCGGGGGCGTATGACTTCGTGACGCTCGCGATTTCGCCGCGGTACGCGCCGAAGGAGGCGGATGGGCTGGTGGAAATTGTGCGTGAATATATTTTTTAAAAATCGTGATTTTAAGTATTGACAAAATAGAAAATATGCGTTATATTATAGATGGTTCTAATGGAATAAAAAACGACCAACGAAAGCAAAATAATGAGGTGGTGCCAATGGGTTAATTGTAAAGAGGACGGTTGTAGTGAATACGAACGACAGTTAAGGAGAAAAGGCATATGAAAAAATATATTGCACTGATGCTTACATTGATTTTAACTTGCACGTTTGCATCTTCTGCACTGGCTGTGACAGTGAAAGGACCTGGAAAAACGGTTACTGCGGCAACAGGAACCAAAAGCTCTGAAAGCGCAGAGCCTTATCTGACGGTGCTGGTTTTTTCGACATCTGGTGATGGATACTTCGTTTTCTGGGTAAGAAATAATTCAAATGATAAGCAAGTAACACCTGCGTATTATATTAATAGTCTTGGGACGAAATCCATCTATTATATGAGGAAAAGTCGAGATGCAGGATATGTGAAGGCTGGCGTTAGTTATTCTGCGCGCTTCAGAACGAACAAATCTGTTCCGGAAGATGCAGAAAGCACAATCCACGTGGGATTTGCGCCGTAAAATGCCATGTGTGCGGAAAAGCCTTTGACAGGGCGCTTCCGCCTACTTGTTTTTGCGAAAGGATGAGCAAAATGAAAAAATATGTTGCCCTAATGCTGATTTTCCTGCTGGGATGCAATCTTTCGGTTAGCCGTGCGGAAGAAAAAACACTGACAATTGCCACCAACAACTACTACGCGATGATGGAAACAATGGAACAATTTGAACAGGAAAGCGGCATCAGCATCACCTGCGAAAAGTCCGTAGACATCATGGACACGATTTCGACCGCCTACGTTATCAAGAATCCCGACATTGATTTGTTTGTTTTCACTGCTTACGACGGCTTATATACCCTCAAAAACATGAAATACTACGCGCCGCTAACCGGCAGCGCGATTTTGCAGGACGCTTTCCAGCATGTCTATCCCGCTCTGCGCCCCGTCTGCACGGATGACGATACGCTGATGGGCTGGATAATAGATGCTTCCCCGATGGGCATGATGGTCTTGACGGAATATCTGGACGAATGGGGAATGAAGTCGCCCGAAACCTTCGACGAACTGCTGGATGTGTGCAACGAAATTCTGGAAGAAGGGCTTCTGCCGGAAGAGACAGGGCTTCTGATGCAGGAATACACCCAGTCGGGCATGATGGACTTGTTCATGAAGTATTACATCATGACCTCCCTGCAGGAGGGACGCAGGCTGGACTTTACGGACGAAACGTTTCTGCATTACGTCCAGCGCATCAAGGACGAACTGCCCGCGGAAGAAGAGCCGCGCATGGCATTTGAAAATATTTTCATGATTCCGGGTGCTTCGTCCGCCCCGTCGCAGATGATTCAATTCGTGCCGCGCATTTTCCCGGAGCAGAACAGCGCGGTTGAAACGTATGTGACCATTGCTGTGGTGAACCCCTACGGCAAGAATCAGGAAGCCGCGATTCAGTTTTTGGAATACTGCGCGACACATCTGACAGATGGAAGTTACTTTATCTATGACAACCTGACCGAGCCGATTGAAAATCCGTCGATGGTGGCGCAGCTGGATGAACTTGCGGAAAAAATCGCACTGCTGGAACAGAAAGCAGATAAAGAGCGCGCGGACGAGGACACCCTGCGCGACTTGCAGGATCAGTACGCAAACATGGAGCAGTGGCGTTATTTCTCTTCGACGGAGGATATTGCCTACTATCAGGAGATGGCGAAATCGCTGTATGTGTCCGAGGGTTCGCCGCTGACGTATGATGACGCGCTTCAGGTGTTGGTGCAGCGCTATCTGAACGGCGCGTTTGATGCGGCGACGTTCGCGAAGGAATGCCAGAATCATGTGGAAATGATTTACGCGGAAATCGGCGAATAATCAATAGAACCAAAAAACCTCGCGGCATTACCTGTCGCGAGGTTTTTATGTGCAAATCAAATCCCCGTTGCGGATTTCGCGGACGTGGCGATATTCTCCGCGTGGTCGCCAATACGTTCGAGGTTCGTCAGCATGTCCAGATAAATCATGCCGTTCTTCGCGGAACACTTGTGGTTCTTCAAGCGATCCATGTGGTGGCTGCGGAGGGCTTCGGTCGTCGTGTCGATTTCGTCCTCCACGCCCTCCACTTCGCCCAGCAGCGTGTCGTCCGTCACCTGCGCCTTGAACATGTCCAGCGAGCGCTGCACCTGTGCGCGCACAAGGTTCGACAGGCTTTCCAGCTCCTGTACCGCCTTGGGCGAGAATTTCACCTCATCCTGATTCTTCAGCTGCGCGGATTCGAGGATGTTCTGGCTGTGGTCGCCAATGCGCTCCATGTCGTTGACGACGTGGAAGAGCGAGCCGACCAGCTTCGTGTCCTTCTCGGACAGGTCAAGCCCCTTCACTTCCACCAGCGAATCGGTGATTTCGCGGTTCAGGTAGTCCAGCACGTCCTCGTTGCGCGCCAGCTCTTCGGACTTCTTCGCGTCCCACTCGTTGAAGCACTCCATCGCGCGCTGGAAGTTGCCCATCGCAATGCCGCCCATGCGCTGCACTTCGTTGAACAGCTGCGCCACGGCAATCGGCGGCGTTTTGAGCATACGCGCGTCAAAGTAGCGCAGCTTCATTTCCTCGGCGGTCGAGCCGTCGCCCTTGATCAGCAGGCACGCCAGCTTCTCCAGCCAGCTTGCGGCGGGCAGCAGCAGCGCCGTCGTCGTGACGTTGAAGAGAATGTGGACAATGGCGATTTGCAGCTTGAGATTGCCGGGGGAGAGCATCTCGACCCAGCTTGCCAGCGGCAGGCAGCAGGCGATGATGACGAAAATCACTGTGCCGATGACGTTGAAGAGCAGGTGCACCGTCGCCGCGCGCTTGGCGGTGGAGTTTGTGCCCGCGCACGCCAGCAGCGCCGTGACGCAGGTGCCGATATTCTGCCCGAAGAGGATGAAAATCGCGCTGTCCAGCCCAATCAGCCCCTGCGCGACGAGCGTTTGCAGGATGCCGATACTGGCGGCGGAGGATTGCAGGACGGCGGTGATGCCTGCGCCGATCAGCACGCCCAGAATCGGGTTGTTGATGGACGCCATCGCCTTCTGGAAGCCCTCCCACGTCCGCAGCGGCTCCATCGCGCCGGACATGGTGTTCATGCCGATGAACAGGATGCCCAGACCCATCGTGATGGTGCCGAACTGCTTGGCGGTTCTGTACTTGTCGGGAAGATTCGAGAGAATCAGCCCCAGAAACGTGAAGATGGCGGCGAAATCAATCTGCACGGACAGCAGCAGCGACGTGACCGTCGTGCCGATGTTCGCGCCCATAATCACGCCGACCGCCTGCGTCAGGGACATCAGCCCCGCGTTGACGAAACCGACGACCATGACCGTCGTCGCGGAGGAGGACTGCACCACCGCCGTGATGGTGATGCCCGCGAGCATGGCGAGGAAGCGGTTGCCCGTGACCATGCCCAGCAGCTTTTTCAGCCGTGTACCCGCCGCTTTTTCCAGCGCTTCGCCCATCAGCTGCATCCCGAACAGGAACAGCCCCAGTCCGCCGAACAGGGATAAGACATTCATAATCGTCATGATGGTTCGTTTCCTCCGAGCGTGCCGCAATGCAGCAGAATTCCGCCTGTGCGGGGAAAAATCGCATACATACCTACTTTACCACACTTTGCGCTTGTTTTCAACTGAATTTTACAGATTCACGGAGATTTCAGGCGGCGTTCAAAAAGCCGCCCCGAAAGGCGGTGAATGTCAAATTCGCAGCGGATGCCGCTTGGCAAATCAACATCTTGCGCGGAATGATCCCTGCGCCTGACGCACCATATGGTAAAACGTCCCTTCTCCGCTGAGCATCACCCGCTTCACCGGCTCGCCCACCACCCGGAATCCCGCCTTCTCGTAGCAGCGAACGGCGCGCGTGTTCCACGTCCGCACTTCCAGATACATCGGCTTGCCCGGATACAGCCGCTGGGATAATACTATTTCCAGATTCAACTGCACCATCTGCTTGCGCCTTTTCCATTCTGGCGTCCGCTCATTCCACTTAGCGTAGCGCTGCTACGCTGCGTTTCATTCACGTTAGCCAGAATGAAAAATTCGCGGCGCATCTTGGTGCATTTTTATCTGGAAATAGTATAAATCCCACGCCAGCGCCGTCATCTGCGTGCCGTACCCCTGTCCGCAGTGGTCGGGATGCGCCCCGATGCCGAAAAACACCTCGCCGCCCTCATCGGACAGGTTCACGAAGCCCACCAGCGTTTCGCCATCGTAAAAGGAATAGAAATTGTTTGCCGGATTCGCGAAACCGTATCCGTGCTTCTTCTGCTCGGCATACGGCGGATTGTTGTACATCGCGTATTCGCCGGGGTACTGCCACGCGCAGATGGCTTCCTTCTCGGCTTCGGTGGTCGGATGATACGTCAGCATGGGCGTTTTTCTCCTTGGGGATATTTCTGATTATGCAAAAAACCGGAGGCAGCCTGCACCGCCCCCGGTCAAATCCTCGATTATTGCAGCACAATGCCTTCCGCTTCCAGCTCCGCGCGGGTGCAGAGCCGCAGCGTCACATAGTTCTGCTGGCAGATGATGTAGCCGCCGCCTTCGCGCGTGTCCTTGTTCTCCAGCGTCACGATGCCCTGCGCGATGCAGTCGTGGTCGGCGCAGCTGGCGTCGGTCATCTCGATGCTCGTCTCCGTGACGTGGATGATGTTCACGCACACGCCGTGAATCAGCCGGTAGTACCCGTCCTCCAGCAGCGGAATCGGCTCGTATGTCTTTGTGCCGACCGTCACAAGCAGGAACGCGACGGCTTCCGACGGGTCGCGAACCGCGCTTGCCATCGGGGAGGGCGCGATGCCGGGGTCAGTGCCGCGCGTCGCCGGGTTCAGCTTCGCGAAGCTCAGCGATTCGTTCGATGCCGCCAGAATCGCCTGCGCGTCGGCGAGGGTTTCTTGCGTCGTCGTCAATTCCGCCTCTGCCGCGGCAAGGGTTGCCTTGGTGGCTTCCAGCTCCGTCGTGGCGGCGGTCAGGCTGTCCTTCGTCGCGGCAAGTTCGTTTTCCGCGGCGGTCAGGCTGTCCTTCGTTGCGGAGAGTTCGGCTTCCTTCGCGGTCAGACTGTCCTTCGTCGCGGTGAGTTCGGCTTCCTTCGCGGTCAGGCTGTCCTTCGTCGCGGCGAGTTCGGATTCCTTCGC